>Ga0181593_10003801_pt1 | contig 13781 bp, 10 predicted proteins | sample 071ome_19_FD_133756 | JGI IMG/M metagenome (GOLD analysis project Ga0181593, IMG submission 133756) | Coastal salt marsh microbial communities from the Groves Creek Marsh, Skidaway Island, Georgia - 071413AT metaG (megahit assembly) | ecosystem: Environmental > Aquatic > Marine > Intertidal...
AGCCGCCCCATCAATTTAGGACCTAATATTAACAGTCCACGCTTTGAGGCATATTTTTCATTGTCTGAATCAAATGAACAGGCATATTACGTGAGTAATTCCGATGGACTGACGGGGGGGATGTATCAAATCAAATACCGATCAAGCATTTCAGATCAGTCCACTGCGCACCCCATGGCTACGGGTTTTATTCGGATGGAGAAACTACCGGCCATGAATGTGGAGCTCAGTCTATTGGATGAAAATGACCGTGTAGTACAGAACGTGAAGACGAATGATCAAGGTTACTTCGACTTACAATCATTTTTGCCGGATAGGGATTATCGAATTGCCATCAAGGATAGCATAAGGCAAGGACTTGTAGATGCAGATATATACTTAACAAACACCCTTGGTGATGGCATGGTTTTCATGAATGAGGGTGAACTTGGCATGTTTGGTTTTAAGGTGTTGAGCGGAGAGCGAATAGACCAAGTTGAAGAGCTCGAGCAAAAAGCCAATAAGGGTAAAATCGTTGACAAACCCACTCAGATTACAGGCAAGGTGGCAGCCTTTGGAACAATCAATGAGAAAGTAAAACTGAATGTGATCGATCAGAATAGCAACGTAATCGAGCAGATAGAAACGGATGAAGATGGATACTTTTCATTCAGCACAAATGCCAAGGAAAAAAGGTATTTCCTTTCGGTTGACGAAAAGACACATGGGTTGGTAGATGTATATGAGATATTCCTCACCAACGACAATCCAAATGAAGACATCATAGTTAGCAAAACCGACAAGCATCTATTTGAATTTATAACGCTTAGAGATGCATCAACGGCTGGGCTTAAAAAATTGAAAGAAGTAGATCGTGGTATTTCGCCTGTGATTCTCTCTAAATATGCATATGAGTATTCGAAAGATGATAAGGCAATTACAGGTTTTTTAAAGATGGGCAAACTTCCATTGATTAATACTACCATTACTCTGGTTGATGAGATGGACAATGAAATTAGCCGGTCTATTACAGATGGGGCAGGAAGGTTTGTGTTTGATACGGCACTTGATACTGGCAACTACAAACTTTTGCTTGATGATCAGCAAAAAGAAGTTCTGGACGAAAGAGAAATCTTTTTGGCACGAAACCCTCAAGATGTCGTATTCTATTTAAATGACGATCGAGCAGGAATGTTCGCGTTCAAAAAGTTATCCAAGAATGAACCATACTCGCTCTATTCTCTTACACAAGAGACCGAAAAAGGAAAGGTTGTCAATAACCAAGTGAGCACACTGAAGGGTAAGTTTCAGTACAGCACATTGCCCAAAGAAGGCGTACGACTTAAACTTATGGATGAGAGTGAATCTGTGGTACAGATCACAGAAATTGATGAAAACGGAAACTTCGAATTCAAGAATTTTAGCACCAATAAAAACTACTTTATAGCGGTTGAGGCCAATAGTGGGATATCGGATATCTATGAAATATATCTCAGCGGTCAGCAGAAAAACGTGTTGGTCAACAATACCAATCGATTTGTTTTTGCATTCAGCGTATTACCGAGTATGGATGTTGTGCTATCAGAATCTTACGAAAATGACTCACCCTTGGGTGAAGCCGATAAACTCAAACCTCGATTTGCTTTTGACATGGAGGATGACACTCCTTACAAAAGCTATTATGAGTTCGATTTATACACGCTTAAGCGTGAGCAATACAAGTCTTTGACCCCTGTGGTTAACTCTTCAAAAGAAGGCTTCCAGGTGACCGTTAGATTATCAAAAGAAAATCGTGAAAACGCATCGTTGGATTTAGAACCGATTCCTACCGAAGACATTGAATCGGTAATTGAGGCTTTTGTTTCTAAAGGCGTTGATCGCGAACACATTTCCTATCAACGCAATGGATCAGACCAGGCACTAATTTATTTAATGCGATAACCTCCTTACTTGGGCTATTTAATGCCTAAGTATATTGTCGCAATGCCAAACGTCAATCGGTATTCTTTAATATTCTTAAATCCAGCTTCTTTCATAAAGTGTATAAAGTCTGCTCCCTCAGGAAAAGCTTTTACCGACTCTGGTAGATAGGTATATGCACGCGCATCTTTCGATATGGTTTTTCCTATCAACGGTAGAATGGTACTGAAATAAAAGTTGTAAAGCTGCTTCATCGGAAACGCTCTAGGCTTTGAAAATTCTAAAACGGCCAATGGATATCCTGATTTTAAAACTCGATTTATTTCTGAAAGTCCCTTTTTTAGATTTTCAAAATTCCTTACGCCAAATGCCACAGTAACAGCCTCGTAGGTGTTGTCCTCCGCTTCAATGTTTTCAGCATCTCCAAGCTCAAGACTAATGATGTGATCAATCTTACGGTGGCGCATCTTTTTGTTGCCTACATCCAACATACCAGCTGAAATATCAATACCGCGTATGGAATCTGGATTCAGCTTTTTTAATTCAATGGCAAAATCTCCCGTACCTGTGGCCACATCCAATATTTGCTTCGGGGCAAATGGTCTGATCAGCTTTACTGCCTTCTTGCGCCAGAGCTTATCGATGTTTAAGCTGAGCAGATGATTGAGTAAATCATACCGAGCAGATATGTTGTCAAACATTTCTGCAACCTGCGCTTTTTTAGCCGCGTTTTCATCGTACGGTTTAACCAGTTCTGCTTCGTTTTTCACCATTATCCTACCATTATATGCTCCTCAGGATAAGCATAGTTTGTTGTTAAAATTTTACGGGCAAAAGCAAAGATGATCGACAGAGTTCCTAACCTGCCAATGAACATCGATACGATTAGAATTACCTTTCCTGGATCGGTAATCATTTCCGTAATCCCAGTGCTATAACCACATGTTGAAAATGCACTCACCTCTTCAAATAACAGATCAATGAAGCTTCTATCCGGCATTTCGAGTATGTGCGATTCTGTCAATGATAGCAGGTAGGTACAAAAGATCATACCACCCGCAAATGTTACCACCACCGTGAACGCTTTTAACATATCATCGGTAGGTATTGTTCTTCCAAGCACTTCTACGTTTTTCTTGCCCCTAATGATGGAGTAGGTATTAATACAGATGAGGGCAAATGTGGAGGTCTTAATCCCACCCGCAGTAGAGAAGGTGTTACCGCCAATAAACATCATAATGATCATAAGGAATATTGTAGCTACGGAAAGACTATGCACATCGGCCGTATTAAGCCCTGCAGACCGAACAGAAACCGCTTGAAACATAGCCGTGATGGTGCTGCCAACAATGTTCTTATCAGCTAGGGTAGTATCCCATTCATCAATGAGGTAAAAAATCATGGTTATACCAATGAGTATAAGATGTGTACGCACGGCTAGGGTAGTGCTTACTTGTGGTTTTTTCCAAGGTTGCCGTAGTCGCTCCCTAAGCAGGCTAGGAGAGAATAAATCAAACATCACGGTAAACCCGAATGCTCCGAGCAAGATTAGCAAGGCTACTACCACATGAAGCAAGTATGCTTCTCGAATAAAGTGCGCATACATACCCCCATCTACGGTAGAGAAGCCGCCATTGTTAAAGGCGGAAATGGAATGAAAAATGCTAAAAAAAATCTTGTCCCCTTCCGTTTCAAACGGCATATCTGGAGTGAGCAACAGATAAATCAATAGACCGCCAATTACCTCGATTGCAATGCTGAATGAAAAGACTTTAAGCAGCATATTTTTAGCATTGAAAAAGGCACCGGTCGTAACAAAGTCTTCAATAATATCATCTTGTTTCACCCCAAAGCCTGCTCGATTTAGTATGGCCGCCAAATAAGCAAACGAGACAATATTTAACCCACCCAACTTCATCAGTAGCATGATCACCACTTGACCTTTCATGGTGAAAAAAGTGGCCGTATTTACCGCAGCAAGACCAGTAACACAAGTGGCACTCACAGAGGTGAACAAAGCATCAATAAATCGCATGCTGCCATCCTGTACTGTCATTTCAGGCATGAGCAGTAAAGCAGTGCCCGCGGTGATGATGACTAAGAACGAGAAAATAAAAATTGTGGAAGGGTGCAGCTTTATGTTGGATATAATATTGGTGTTATCCATGAACTCGAAGCCCACCACGATCAAAAGATAAACTTGCAAGAATACTACAGATAGTGCTCCACCGCTCGCAATGCCGATAAGACCAAATACGTTTTCAACCAACAGCACATCAAACATGTTATGGGCTATACCCTCAACGATGAGAATTAGGAATACGAGACCCTCAAACCAGTGGCGTTTTAGAAATGAAATGGGCGAGAAGTCGTATACAAGGCGAGTGATATAATGAAAGATGTAATAAGCAAAGGATGACTCTACAATGATCTCTACCCACATACTGGATTGATCATCAAGCGCAAATCCATGATAAAAGAAAAGTGCGGTAATGGCGATGAAGGAAACGACCAATGAAATAATTTTCATGGCACGCAGATTTTTCATCTTACTCGAATAGAGAAAGAGATTTATTTTTTCTCGTAAGGCGTTGATTCCCACTATGTCGGCTTTAGCGCGTTTTTAAACGAGTTTAAATCGATGGCTACAACACCGGGTGACTTACAAACGAGCCCAGCGGCTGTGTTTGCAAAGCGTGCGATCTCCTCTAAAGATAGCCCCGCGATTAACGCACAGGTGGCTGCGGCAATTACCGTATCGCCCGCACCACTTACATCCGCAATTTGATTTGCCTCCGATGGTATTAGTGCATCGGATGTGCCATTGGTAACATACATTCCGTGACTTGAGAGCGTAAATAGTGCCATTTCTACAGGCATCACATCATTTAAAAACTCATATGCCTTTCGCAGAGATTCTATGGATGGTTCAATGGAAGGGTTGTTGATTCCTTCGCGTAATTCTTTCAAATTAGGTTTGAAAAGCGTGGCGCCAGAATAAGACAGAAAGTTTTTCTTTTTTGGGTCAACGGTCACGGGTATATCTTGTACACGCGCCAATTCAATCGTTTTGGAGATGATACTCAGCGATATCACACCTTTATCATAATCTTCAAAGATTATGGCATCCGGTTTACTTGATGCGATCATACGCGCGATCAAATCTGAAAGCCGCTGCTCATCCTCTCGATTTAATGCCTCAACTCGTTCTTCATCCACGCGCATCAATTGCCTATTTGAACTGACCAGGCGTGTTTTTAGTGAAGTGATTCTACTGGAACTTTTTATTACTCCGGAAGCATCCAATCCTTCGGCATTCAGAAGGTCTATGATCTTATCGCCACTTGAGTCTGATCCAATCACAGTACATAAGATGGGGCTTGCTCCAAGCGCTTTAAGATTTAAGGCCACATTGGCGGCACCACCGAGTCGATAGTCTTTCTTTTCTACATCTAGAATTGAAACAGGCGCTTCTGGCGAAATGCGATCTACTTTACCGTGGAAATAGGCGTCCAAGATCACATCCCCGATGATGAGGATATTGCTATCACTTATCGCATTAAATGTATTGATGATGGCCTTTTCGGTCACGATGCTAGGTTTTCAATAGCAGATTTAATCCTTACAATGGCCTCGCTAAGCAATTCATTGCTTGTGGCATAAGAAAGCCGTAAATATTCTGGAGCACCAAAAGCATCGCCAGCAACAGTGGCTACGTGTGCTTCAGAGAGAAGGTACATGGCTAAATCGGTTGCGTCATTTATCGTTTGCCCGTTATGATGTTTACCAAAAACAGCACTCACCTTTGGAAACAGATAAAACGCACCTTCCGGCTCATTACAAACAAAGCCAGGAATAGTAGATAATCCATCAATCATGAGTTGTCTGCGAGTTTTAAACGCCTTAAGCATATACGAAACTTCGGTTGGGTCGGCCTCAATCGCAGCCATGGCAGCCCGCTGACTGATCCCTGATGGGGCACTGGTAAACTGCCCTTGAATTTTTGTGCACGCCTTTGCAATATCTTCATTGGCAGCTAAATAACCAATTCGCCAACCTGTCATAGCGAATGCCTTTGAAACCCCATTAACAGTTAAGACCTGATTATGAATCTGTGGAATGGACGCTAACGAAAAGTGTGTTCCTGTATACCGGATATGCTCATAAATTTCATCGCTAATCACTTTGACATGTGGGTGCCTAGCAAAAACCTCAGCCAAGGCGCGCAATTCATCTTCAGAGTATGCGCTTCCTGTAGGGTTTGATGGAGAAGAGAAAATGAATAATCGAGTTTTATCGGTGATCGAATTCTCAAGCTGTTCTGGAGTGATTTTAAAACTTGTTTCCACTCCAGTATTTATTTCAACTACATCACCCTCGGCATATTTCACCATTTCCTTGTAACTGACCCAAAAGGGCGCAGGTATAATGACCTCATCACCTGGGTTTACCAAGCAGAGCACGGCATTCATTATGCTTTGCTTGGCACCTGTAGAAACTACAATTTGGCTTGCCTTATAATCAAGGTTGTTATCTTGTTTGAGTTTACGACAAATTGCTTCTCTCACATCCAAATAACCCGCAACTGGAGGGTAAAACGAATAGTTCTCATCAATGGCTTTCTTGGCGGCATCCTTAATGAAATCGGGCGTGTTAAAATCAGGTTCACCAAGACTAAGATTTATAACATCTATACCCTTTGCTTTTAAGTCTCTACTGTGTTGAGACATTGCAATGGTAGCAGATTCACCAAGGTTCAAAATACGCTCAGAAAGACCAGTCATGGAATTTGTGTTTTTCGGGGGCAAATCTAAGGATTTGGCGTCCGTATTAATAAATCTAATCGCGGAGGCTGTTATGCGTTGCAGTCATGATTTCAAAATGTAAACTTGCATTATGGATGGATTTAGAGATGTAATTGAATTAATCGCTCTTATGGTGGCAATTGGTGGCGTCATTGGGGTGGTTTATTTGCTTTTAACGAAGCATTTTGAATTTCAACGTGAAACTCATTTAAGAGAATGGAATCAGAAAAAGGCAAAGGATTATTTGCCCATTCAAATGCAAGCATACGAGCGACTGATTCTCTTTTTAGAACGCATCCACCCCGAGCGCTTGGTGTTTAGGGTGAATAAACCTGGCATGAGCGCCCGCCTGATGCAATCCGATGTTTTGAAAGTAATTCGGGATGAGTTTGATCACAATCTTACACAACAGCTCTACATATCCAATGAGGCTTGGGCATCTGTGATTGCCGCAAAAGAGGAAACGATAAAGATTTTAAACAAGGCAGCCGAAAACACTCCAAAAGATGGCACCAGTTTGGAATTTAGCGCAGCTATATTGCAGTTAACTCAGCGCATGACTAAGGCGCCTACGGATGTTGCGGCAGAAATTCTGAAAGCAGAATTTAGAAGAAAGCTATAACTCACACTCTTATCGCTTATGGATTTACGACAGCATGAAATTGATAAGTCGCTTGGCTTTATAGCGAGCAGAAGGTCAGTTTATCCTAAAGATTTTACAGCAATTGAACTTACTAAAGATCAATTACAGTCATTGCTTTCTGTAGCGTGTTATGCTCCTACACACAAGCTCACGGAGCCTTGGCATTTTGTTGGATTTATGAATGATAGGATTGAGGAGTTTAGATACTTGCAAACCAAAGTCTTGAAAGAAACTATTATCGATGAACGAACCCGAGAAATCAAGCTGAAAAAGCTGGACTTCAAATGTGCTCAGAGCGCGGCTGTTGTGGCAATTATTATGAAAAGAGATTCCGAAAAACGAGTGCCGCAATGGGAAGAAATCAGTGCTGTTTCATGTGCAGTGCAAAACATTTGGCTGCATGCAGAAAGTCATGGACTTTGCGGCTATTGGAGTTCGGGGTCAACGGCCAATTATCAGATAGTTAGGAGTCATTTTGATTTGAATGATGAAGACTTGCACCTAGGCTGGCTATTCCTTGGCGGAATCCCAGATGAGCCGAGAAGAGAACGAAGAAGAACAGCTCCTGAAGACTTTATGAATATTATTGGATAGGTCTAAAGAAGAGGTATGTGCCCTCGTTTTGTCTCCACAAAAGTCACTGGGCACATACCATCAACCACCACTAATCTTAAACCTGAATCGACTCTCATATATTCAATTCAGTAAGTAAACAACGCCATTTCGACTTTGTTCGCGGTATTGTCCCAAGTGAACTTATTTTTTTGCTTGAAGCCCGATTTTACTAGCTTTTCGCGGAGTAAATTATTTTTTTCAACCTCCAACATGTGCTTTGAAATTTGAGCATGATCATCGGGGTCGGCATATAATGCAGCATCACCAGCCACCTCAGGAAGTGAAGTAGTGTTGGCACAGATTACTGGTATGCCTGCACCGAATGCCTCTATGATTGGTATGCCAAATCCTTCAAAGTAGGAGGGAAACAACAATGCGTTGGCTGCACCCGTAACCTTCACGAGTTCATCAAATGGGAGGTGACCCAAGAAGATAATATCTTCAGCATAGTTTGACTTTGCCAGTGCATCATCCATCTCATTATAGCGCCAAAGTGGGTTGCCAATCATTACAAGCTTTGAGCTTCCACCTGTGTTTCGATAAAGCTCGTAGGCGTTTATTATGCCATGAATATTCTTACGATATGAGAAACTTCCTACAAATACAAAATACTCAGAATCAAAAACATGTTTGGCTCTTATCGATTTGATTTCCGTTTCGGTAAGGGGTCTGAATCTTTTGTTGCAACCATTATGTGCAACACTTATTTTTTCAGGTTCGATCCCATAGGTCGTAGCTATATCCTTGGCCGAATATTCGCTTACGGTAATAATATTTCGAGCTTTTTGAGCAAACCGAGGAAAGTAACTTCGGTAGTAGTTGGAGTATGCTTTGGGTAAATCTTGGGGTCGGTGCTCAAAGTTGAGATCATGAATGACTGGCACTTGGGGTATCCGTGTTCTCGTAGACAAGAATCCATCGGGTGAAAAGAACAAGTCTGCTTTCCACTGTTTGATCGCCTTTGGGATGCTATACTCAAAATACATGCGGTAGAGCAGTGGGTGTCGAGCTTGTGGAAAAAGCACCTTGGCCCATACGTTGTCAGCATAAATGAAGTTTTCAGAAAACTCCCGATCAAAAAGAAATAGGAATTCGTGTTGAGGGTTGTTGGTGACCAACCGCTGCAAAACCTCGTGCGAAAACCATCCGATTCCGTCAAGCTTGCCCTGTATGAGCATGCGGGTATTAACTGCTATTCGCACGGCACAAATGTATCCGTATCAAATAACGCGCTGTGGTTAATTAAAGTCGGCATTCTCCTGGCTCGTAGTCCACTTTGGCACATTCTGCATGACAATCGTTGGCATAGGTTTTACCATCACAGCCACAAACTGGTGCGTAGACTTCATAGCAAATGCACAATGGGTCTGGCTTTGCCTTGCATTTGTTGCAAGAGTTTAATACAACCAGCAGGAATAGGGAAGATAGAGTAATAAATACATGGTTCATGATATACGATTCGGTTTAATTCAGCGTACTTTGTTGACCTAGCCTAACGCTGAAAATGAAAAGAAATTTTTCTGTCAACCTACTTTTTTTAGTTGTCCTGAATTTATTGATCAAGCCGATTTATGTTTTCGGCATTGAAGTGGGCATCCAAAACACTGTTGGTCCCGCGGAGTATGGTCTTTATTATGCCATGTTCAATTTCACTTTTCTATTTAATGTGGTTTTGGATATGGGCATCAATAATTTTCAAAAGATTAAGGTGGCAGAAGACAATTTGATGGGCATTCGAAACATGACCACCTTGCTTCCATTAAAGGCGGTATTAAGCCTGTTATACTTTGCTGTCACCATTGGTGCCGCTCTGATTATTGGTTTCGAGGGCAGATATTGGTTTTTTATTGTGGTATTAATGTTTAACCATGTGCTGTCAGCATTTCTGCTCTTGCTCCGGGCAAATATCAGCGGCCTACAATTGTTTTTTAGAGACAGCATTGTGTCGGTTATTGATCGTGGTATTCTGATTTTGGCCATCGGATATTTATTATGGTTTAGTCATCTGCCATTTCACATAGAGTATTTGGCCATTCTGCAAACGGCAGCCTATATTATCGCCATTATCACAGCGCTGCTGATTACACCTGCTGCCTCACGCAGTTTCTCATTTCAATTGGATATAGGTAAAATGCGTTCGATGATACGCGCTACTTGGCCTTACGCATTACTCATTTTACTTATGACTGCCTACAATAAACTCGATGGAGTAATGCTAGAGCGGTTGGCCCAAGATGGTTTGGTTGAGGCCGGTATTTATGCTCAAGCATACCGAATTATCGATGCTGGAAACAGCTTTGCCTTTTTGTATGCGGGAATGTTATTACCCATTTTTTCGAGGTTGATTTCAACAAATAAGAGCGATGATTTGAGGAATATGATTGATCAAGGAGCGCGCTTTTTGGTCATTCCCGCTGGTCTTGCCTCCGTCCTGATGGTTTACAAGGCAGAATGGTTCATGGACCTCTTATACACGAGTTCGGTCGTTGAATCCGCCAATGCTTTTCAGTGGCTGATGGGTTCCTTTTTATTTATCTGCATGGGCTATGTTTTTGGCACATACCTCACAGCGAGCAATCAACTTGCGGCAATGAATTGGATAGCATTTGCAGCGGTGATAGTTAATATCACACTCAATGTTGCTTTGATACCCAACTTGGGTGCACATGGTGCTGCCTTGGCAAGTTTTTCCAGCCTTTTAATTATGGCTTTGGCACAGATTGTTTTGGTTTACCGGTCAGTCAGCATTCGATTGTTTCAATGGTTTTGGCGAGGATTGGTTTGTTGGATCAGTTTAGCCATAACCGGCTATGCCATCAATCAAGTAAATCTTTCCGACTTATCGGCCATCGGATTGCTCATCGCTGCTGCAATTGTGCTTTATGTGTTGATTGGTTTGAAGCGTTCTGACCTTAAAACAGCAATTCCATCATAATTCATGGGCAATAATCTCACTCAAAACACGATTAAATTACCCATCGCTTAATCCATACTTTTGCGAGCTTCGTTAGCATTAGAACAACATAACCTATGAGTATGCAAGATCAAGAATACAAGAAGAATTTCGACTCAACGAACTTGCTCGTTTTCTTATTCAATTACCGAAAACCAATCATCATTATTTCGTTTGCTGCGGCTTTGGTTTCGGCCGTAGTGTCTTTGTTGATTCAGGAGAAGTTCTTAAGCACTGTGATCATGTTCCCAGCATCTACAAGCTCGATTTCCAAGTCGTTGATGACCGATGACGTTACGGGTAAACTCGACATCAATGCTTTTGGTGAGGAAGAACAAGCAGAGCAATTGCTTCAGATTTTAAACTCCGATGAGATTAGTGGATACATCAGAGATAAATTTAACTTGAGAAAGCACTATGGCATCGATGGTGACGACCAATTTGCCCTCACCAATACCGTGAAACAATATCAGGATAATGTAACCTTTAAGCGCACTGAGTTTAATTCTGTGCGTATTGATGTACTTGATCATAGTCCGGATACTGCAGCCATGATCGCCAATGATATTGCTGATCGATTAGACTCTGTTCGGACCAGAATGCAGCAGGATCGTGCCAAGGTTGGATTAAAGATTATTGAAGAGGAATATCAGGATATGCAGGCGTATATGAAGAGTATGGACGATTCGTTGACCGCAATTCGTAAAAAAGGATTGACCGATTTTGAAGTAGAAGTCGAGCAGCTTACAAAGGCATATTACGAAGCACTCGCCAAGGGTAATTCCTCGTTGGTGAAGGAGTTGGAAAAGAAACTTGAGATTTTCGCAAACTATGGTAGCGCCTATCGATCGTTAACGGAAAACCTTGAATTTGAGCGCGAGCAGCTCGCTTTGCTTCGTGCAAAGTATGAAGAAACAAAGGCTGACGCTACGCGATCGCTCACAACAAAATTCGTTGTAAATAGGGCATGGCCTGCCGAGAAAAAAGCCTATCCAATACGCTGGCTCATAGTGGTGGTGAGCACGTTCTCTGCGTTTCTACTCACCGTGCTTGGCATTATTGCTATGGAAAACTTCCGTAAGATAAGAAGCTAGACTGGTGCTCTCCCAAGCTGAAATCACGCGTTGGCTCTACATTATTGGTTCTGCGTTTATAGCAGTTCTGGGGGTAGGAGTGTTGTTTGAGCAGTACTGGGTGGTTGGGCTACCCATTGCGTTTGCTGTTATTGCAGTGGCGCTCTTCCGACTCGATTGGCTTTTTTTACTGATTACCTTACTTACGCCATTGAGTGTGGCGTTTGAGGAATTACCAGGTGGCTTTGGTTTATCATTACCTACCGAACCTTTGATTTTTGGGCTTATGCTCGTTTTTCTCCTACGCGTTTTCTACGATGGTCGATTCGATTCGAAGGTCCTGTTTCACCCTTTGACTATTGCCATTATACTTAACCTGGGCTGGGTCGTTATCACCATTTTTCCCAGTGAAGAACCGTTGGTTTCTACCAAGTTTTTCATCTCGCGACTTTGGTATGTCGTGGGTTTCTTTTTTATCGCTACGCAGGTATTTCAGAACCCAGACAACATCAGAAAGTTTTTGTGGTTTTATATCATTCCCCTAACCCTTGTCGGCATCTATACCGTGGCGATACATGCCACACACAACTTCGCGTCTAAACCTGCGCATTGGGTAATGCAGCCGTTTTTTAAAGACCACACAAGCTATGGAGCCATATTGGCTATGTTTTACCCCATTGTTTGGGCATATTTATGGAGCAAAAACCTTACGGTAACTACCAAAGTAGTTGTAACCGTGCTGATGCTAATCCTCACCATCGCATTGATCTTTTCTTATACCCGAGCTGCCTGGGTTAGCCTTGTTGGAGCTGGTGGTATTTTGATTGTGGTATTGCTTCGAGTGCGCTGGTGGGTGGTGGCGCTCAGTGCCATTACGCTTGTAGGTGGATACTTCGCATTCGAGGAGCAGGTAATGATGAAACTGGAAAAAAACCGTCAAGACTCTTCCGATGATTTGGCAGAACATGTCAACTCTATTTCAAATGTGGCGACTGACGCCAGTAATCTGGAACGCATTAACCGTTGGAATGCTGCATTGCGCATGTTTGAAGAAAAACCTATCGTGGGTTTTGGGCCTGGTACCTATAAATTTAAGTACGCTCCATATCAGCACTCTTCACAACTTACCATCATTAGCACAAACTTTGGCGATCTGGGGAACGCACACAGTGAATACTTTGGTCCATTAGCGGAGATGGGAGTGTTTGGCTTAATCACACTTTTGGCTGTTATCGGAATTGCCATCTATAAGTTCATCGTAGTTTATTTGAGTCTACAGAATCGAGAAATGAAAGTGATCCTTATGGGAGTATTCCTTGGTTGGTGCACCTATTTGATTCATGGCGTGCTCAATAACTACCTAGACCTCGATAAGGCCAACGTACCATTTTGGGGATTCTTAGCTATTTTGGTGGCCATTGAATTATACCACAGTAAATCGTCAGAGGAAACGACAGCTTACTAAAGCAATGTCGTCAAGGAAGGGCTGGTCACCCCGATGAGCATCCATTGCATCTATGAACTTTTTATTGAGCTGATCAACCGTTTCAAAGTCTCCATCCTCAATAATCTTGGCCATGTTATTCTCTGAGAAAGCCTCACCACTTGCGTTTTCAAGTTCGTTTACGCCATCAGTATAAGCCACAAAAATGTCTCCAGGCTTTATCGAAACAGATCCAATATTCACGAAAGGAAGCTCTTCAAACATTCCAAGCCCTACCGAGCCATTGGTTAAGTCTCTTCTTCTGCCATTCCCAATGATCATAGGCGGTTGGTGGGCACAGTTTACATAG
>Ga0181593_10003805_pt1 | contig 13771 bp, 14 predicted proteins | sample 071ome_19_FD_133756 | JGI IMG/M metagenome (GOLD analysis project Ga0181593, IMG submission 133756) | Coastal salt marsh microbial communities from the Groves Creek Marsh, Skidaway Island, Georgia - 071413AT metaG (megahit assembly) | ecosystem: Environmental > Aquatic > Marine > Intertidal...
CGCTGATGGTCGTATTCGGGCCGGCTGCCGGTTTTGCCTTACTGAATTTTATTGTGGGAAACAGGGCAATATTCTATTCCGCCCCGATGCTATGGTTCGGCTTTGCATGGCTTATGCTGCGTCTGGCTATGATTGTCGATATCTATAAAGACAGGTTGATGGCATCAGCTACAACACTGCGTCATCTAGGTGTAACTATTAGCGTGATTGGCTGTTTTATTCTGGTCTGGCTAGCCAGCCCCACCCATTATATCCAGCGCCCAACATTCTCAAAACAGGTAATCAACGGGTTTATGTCTGTTTTAGAGCCAGCAGAAAATCATGATAAGGTCATTATTTCATGGTGGGATTATGGATATGCCGCCAATCTGTTTTCAGGCCAGAATACTGTGCATGATGGCGGTTCCCAGACAAGTCCTGCTACTTTTCTTGTTGCAAATGCACTTCTTGAACCTTCTGCAGAAAAGGCGGCAAATACGTTCAAGCTTCTGGCATCAGCAGGCTATGAGCGCACACTTGCGGTTTTGTATCAAAATGGCACGTTAACCGAAGAAGAGAGATTGCGGCTAGATGATGAGGATATCTATCTTGTACTGACAAAAGATATGAGCAACTGGATGGGCTCGATTAGCACAATTGGTTTTTTTGATATCCGCTCAGGCAGGCCGCTTCGCTATAATGGCTCGTCACTGCTTAAATATGAGCCATTTGACTGTATCACCTCAGATGGCGGGCTGGCATGTAATGGCAATAGATTTAACGGTGAAACAGGCCAGTATGGCAATGGCCAGCTTGCAGGCATTCTCTATACAGAACAGGGAAAGGTTGTTTCAGCCAAACAGTTTGATGATCCGACAATCCCCTATTTTATTCAGGCAGAAACAGCCGCCGGTATCAGGCGCAATCTCGCTGTTAATAAGCGGCTTTTTGTGTCTTTGTTTAACCAGATGTATCATCTTGGCCAGATTGACCAGCGTTATTTCTCTCTTATCTATGATGATTATCCGCATATGCGCATTTTCAGGCTGAAATAGACTGTTATTTGCCCAGAAGTGCAGAAATTCCAGACACCGAAAAAATATCTGCTGGAAGCCACGCGGTTTCATGCTATCTCACTAGCTATAGCAAAGGCTGATGAAATGGACAGGACGTGAATGGCTGAATATGGTTCTAAATCACAGGTAGGTGGTCGTATCAAACGTTATGCAAAAGTCACCTCAACCATGTCAGGGCTAGTGGCCCGCGTGGCAGGTGAACGCTATCTTGGCATGGAGATTGACCGAGACAGGCATGCAACTCAATTGCGTGAAGCCTTAGGCAACCTCAAAGGGCCTTTGATGAAAGTTGCCCAGATTCTGTCTACCATTCCAGATGCACTGCCAGCCGAATATGCTGACGAGCTTGCCTCATTACAGGCAGATGCGCCCTCGATGGGCTGGCTGTTTGTAAAACGCAGAATGGCGGCAGAGTTAGGGGCTGACTGGCAAAGCTGTTTTGCAGAATTTGACAGAACAGCAATTTCTGCGGCCTCGCTTGGGCAGGTGCATAAAGCCACTTCTCTTGATGGGGCACCTTTGGCTGTGAAGTTACAATATCCTGATATGGCGTCTGCGATAGATGCTGATTTACGCCAGTTAAAGCTTGTCTTTCAGCTTTATGAACGGTTTGATAGCGCGATTTCAACAAACGATATTTATCAGGAATTATCAGACCGTCTGCATGAAGAGCTAGATTATTGTCGTGAAGCCGCCAATCTGTCGTTGTATCATCATATGCTGAAAAATGAAGCGCAGGTGAACATGCCAGAAGCATTGCCGGACCTCTCTACAGAGCGTGTGCTGACCATGAGCTGGGTTGAAGGCCAGAAGCTGATGACATGGCTAGAAGGCAGACCATCTCAGGAAGAGCGCAATCAGGTGGCCATGAATATGTTCAGGGCGTGGTATGTGCCATTCTATTTTTATGGCGTGATTCATGGCGACCCGCATCTTGGCAATTATTCGATTGATAGCAGGCTGAATATCAATCTGATGGATTTTGGTTCAATCCGGATTTTCCGCCCTGATTTTGTAGGCGGGGTAATTGATTTATATAAGGCGCTCAGGGATGGCGATCAGGCGCTGGCACTTCAGGCCTATGAAAAATGGGGCTTTGAAGGGCTGGATAAAGACGCAATTGATGTGCTGAATATGTGGGCTGGCTTTATCTATGCACCGCTACTTGAAGATGGTGTCCGGCCTATCCAGCAGATGCGTGGGGGCTCAGAAGGCAGAGAGCTAGCAGGCAAGGTGCATCAGGAATTAAAACGCATTGGCGGCATCAGGCCCCCGCGCGAATTTGTGCTGATGGACAGGGCAGCGGTCGGGCTTGGCTCGGTATTTATGCATCTATCCGCCGAAGTGAACTGGCATAAATTATTTCATGAGCTGATAGATGAATTCGACACCGCAACACTTGCCATGCGACAGCGCGAGGCTGTGCTGGGGGCAGGGCTTCCTGAAAGCCTGCTTGCAAGGTAAATTTAATTCTGTTCTGCGCTAGCCCTGTGATCAACGTGAACAAGGCTAGCATTCATCCAGTGCATCCTCTATAACTAATGCCATCTGGTGTTTATGGCCTCGTAGCTCATCAGGATAGAGCGACAGATTCCTAATCTGTAGGTAGCAGGTTCGAGTCCTGCCGAGGTCACCACCTACTGCCATTTTCTGTGATATTGAAGGTGCCGAGCTTGCCTATTTCAGCTCTGAGCATTTTGACGGTATCAGGAAAATCATCATTGAACTACATCCTGACAGCTATGGCGATAGCGGATTGAATAGCTTTATTGAAAGGATGGAACAGGCAGGTTTCAGACTAAAAATCAGACAAAAAGAAACCTATTGCTTTTTAAAAGACAGTTAAAAAAAACCACCGGACAACAAGTCAGGTGGTTTATCTCGACTGATTTTAAGTGCAAATATTTCCGGCTAGATGCCGCAAACATAGCACGCTGTTTTCTAGTAGCCTTCGCGCTCTAGACGCTTGCGCATCAGCTTGCGAACACGGCGTGTTGATTCTGCTGTCTCGCGTGCCCGACGCTCAGATGGCTTTTCAAATGCGCGGCGATTTTTCATTTCACGGAACAGACCTTCACGCTGCATCTTCTTTTTAAGAACGCGTAGCGCCTGGTCTACATTATTTTCACGGACAGCAACAAACACGTTGGCATACCTCATTATCATGTTTAACTATTATCTCAATCTGGCTAGATTTTGCGATCTAACCATTATGGGCGCACAGTATAGCATCATCATTGTGAAATTGCAAATGCTTTGCGTGCTAGCAGTTGCAAATTTACTGCCATAGGCTTAGATTTCCATAAAAACCGCTCTTTGAAGGGTGACAGGCTTAATTACATGGATAGTCTATTTACCTGAAACGATGATGCCTTATCTATACCATATAGGTGCGAATCTGTGAGCGCTGAAAAATATCATGATGCCAGCAAGCATAGCCAAAAGGTGATATGATGAAAGATATGGATGATATACAAGCTCGAAAAGACAGGCTGATAGAGGCCTGCTTTATGCATATTCCGTTTGATGGCTGGACAGAGGCTGCTCTTGAGGCGGCTAGTCAGGATAGTGATGGGGATGCACAGTTCTGGCGTCAGCTATTTGATGGCGAGGTCAAAACCGCCTTTATTCATTATACTGCGCTTTCTGACCGGATGATGGCTGAGGCATTTCAGGGCTGGCTTGAAAGCTGTGATGTGCCGCCCCCTGTTCATCAGAAAATCAGACAGCTGATTTTGATCCGGCTTGAACAGGCCCGTCCCCATAAAGAGGTTGTTCGCAAATCGCTGAGCTATTTGTCCCGCCCTGAACATGCCAGTCTGGCACCAAAATTATTATATAACACAGTTGACGAGATGTGGCGGTCGGCTGGTGACAGATCTACCGATTTTAATTTTTATACCAAGCGGGCCAGCCTGTCTGCTGTCTATAGCGCAACCTTACTTGCCTTTCTGGCAGATGATACTGAAGATATGTCAAAAACTGAGGCTTTTCTGGATAGGCGGCTGGCAGATATTGCTAAAATTCCATCTATGAAACGCCCCTTTATGGCCGCTGCTGACGGATTCCGGCGTAGCTTTCACGATAGGGCTTCACGCTTTGCCCAGAAGATGGCGAATCGACGGTAGCTGGCTCTTGCGCTGTTGGTGTCAGCCTTGCTTTGGCATCTATAATGGTTGTGTTGCCATGCTGACTGCGCTATCACCTACAGTTAAGATAGTAGAACTGAATTTTCTTTTATGTGGACGCTGATATGCCAATCAAAGTGCCAGACAATTTGCCAGCATTGGAAACATTGGCAGCCGAAAAAGTAGACATCATCACAGATGATAGCGCCGACCGTCAGGATATCCGGCCGCTTCGTCTGCTATTTCTGAATCTAATGCCGAAAAAGCGGGAAACAGAAATTCAGTTTGCCCGCCTGTTTGGTTCTAGCCCGCTTCAGGTCGAATTGCTGTTAATGACTACGGCTAGCTATACCCCTAAAAATACCGAACCTGCCTATTTGCGCAGGTTCTATCGGCAACTTGACGATATTGAAGATGAATATTTTGATGCGCTGGTTGTAACAGGCGCGCCGATAGAAACCCTGCCGTTTGAACAGGTAAGCTATTGGCCTGAACTATCAAAAATTATGCACTGGTCACGCACGCATTGTTTCAGGCGTCTCGGAATTTGCTGGGGCGCACAAGCATTGCTGAACCATTTTCACCAGATAGAAAAATATCAGCTCGAAAACAAGCTGTTCGGGGTGTTTGATCATACTTTGCCAGAAACGCCCGGACGCCTGCTTCAGGGGTTTACAGATAATTTTCCGATGCCGATTTCACGCTATACCTATAACAGTGTGGAAGATATTGAGGCTGCAGGCTTGCAAATTCTGGCACGTTCGGAGGTGGCTGGCGTAGGGATGGTCAGATGCCCGCATTCAGGCGATCTGTTTGTGCTAAACCATCTTGAATATGACGCAGATACGCTAGCCGCAGAATATTTCAGAGACAAGAATGAAGGGCTAAATACAGCCATACCAGCGCATTATTTTCCGCAAGATGATGACAGCCAGCCAGCGATAAATAGATGGCGGCCCTTTGCCTTTTTGCTGATCAGCAACTGGCTGAATGACCTATATCAGGACACCCCGTTTGATTTAAGCACATTATCTGACTGACCTGTCGGCGGCGTATTTTGCCGAAAAGGTTAATCAGCGTATCATGCCGGTTTCGCATGAAAGCTTTTTGCTGGTTCAGCAAAGCAGAAAACGGAGGGCACGGCACAATGTCAATTATCATTTCAACCTACTGGCTTTCAATCCTTGTCGGGGCTGGGCTGGCCTTTGGTCTGGGGATGGTCTGGTATCATCCATCAGTATTTGGCACAGCATGGATGGCAGAACAGCCGCATCGCTCATTTCCTGACGCGTTTAGCACAGGCATGAAAGCAGGTATGATAGCCTCGCTGATAGACGCTATTCTGGTCGCAACATTGGTTACGGCGCTATTTGTCATTTTATATTATCCGGGCGTTATTTTGCTGATGCTGGCAATTCTGGCAGGCACTTTTTCAGCCGCCTGTTTTCAGGGTAGAACTGTAAAAATCTGGATGATTGATGCAGGTTTTCTGGTAGCCCAGCTTGTGATTATGTTAGGGGCGCTGCGGCTTCTAACCTAAGCTGGATAATCTAGTTGTGAGATGCCCCATTTTGCGTCCGTCTCGCGCTTCTGCTTTGCCATAAAGATGTAATGCCGTCTCTGGCTGTTGCTGGATGGCATTTAGTCTTGCTATATCTTCGCCAAGCAGATTTTCCATTTTATAGCGGCCAGTCGCAGCACAATTGCCTGCCCCCTGCTGAAGGGCAATGCGTACAGCTTGCGTGAACTGGCTGGTAATACAGCCCTCAATTGTCCAGTGAAACGAATTATGCGGGCGTGGTGCAATTTCATTAAAAATTATCTCGCCTGAACTGGTTACAAAGGCTTCCATCGCCATGACACCAAATAAATTAACAGCCTCAGCAAGTGCGCAGGCCGCCTCTTCAGCACGCCTGACAAGACCAGCATCTGCATCTGGTGCAGGGGCAATAGTCTGGTGCAGGATACCTGATTTATGCTGGTTCTGAGCAATCGGAAAACAGCCCATCTGCCCATCTGCATCACGCCAGACAAGCACAGATATTTCAAACGCGAAATCAACAAATGATTCCAAAATCGCTTCGTGGGTTGCAAGTGCCTGCCATGCTTCATCTGCATCTGTTTCGGCAGATACCTGCAATTGGCCTTTGCCATCATATCCCTGTTCGGTGGTTTTCAAAATCGCCTTGCCCTCAAGCGTGGCAAGTGCGTTCTGTAACATGTGGGCAGAATTAATCGCCCAGAATTTAGGGGTTGCGATCGCAAGGTCTCTGGCAAGATTTTTTTCTCTTAGCCGGTTCTGGGCAATATGAAGCGCATCATGGCCTGGTGATGCAGGCACATATCCAGCCAGAAAACGCATGGTTGAGGCAGGTACATTTTCAAATTCGGAAGTCACAGCATCAATCTGCTGCGCAAAAGCTCTTAGGGCATTTTCATCATCATAGGCCGCTTCGGTAAAGCTGTGGGCGATTTCTGCGGCGGGCGATCCAGCCGCATCAGGGGCAAAGATATGTGCCCTAATGCCACGTGTGGCAGCAGCGATTGCCAACATCCGCCCCAACTGGCCAGACCCAAGAATGCCAAGCGTTTTGATGTTCATCTCCATCTGTTACATGCTCCCAAAATGATGGTAATGACAGCCCTAAGCTAGCTAAGATTTATCTGGATGGCTGGCAACCTTATCTGTCTGGGCTGCGCGCCAGTCAATGATCCGCTGAGCCAGCTTCTTGTCACCAACCGCCAGAATCTGGGCGGCAAGCAGGCCGGCATTTTTTGCCCCTGCCTCGCCAATGGCCAGTGTGCCAACCGCAATCCCTGCTGGCATCTGCACAATAGATAGGAGTGAATCCATGCCATTAAGGGCTTTTGATTTAACAGGAACGCCTAGCACAGGCAAATGGGTGAAAGAGGCAATCATGCCCGGAAGATGGGCCGCCCCACCTGCCCCTGCAATAATGACTTTGACGCCTTCTTCTGCGGCATGGCTGGCAAAATTGGCCAGCCTGTCTGGTGTTCGATGCGCAGAGATAATGCGCATATCATAGCCAACCTGCAGCGCATCCAGCATATCGCCAGCCCCCTTCATGGTGTCAAAATCTGACTGGCTTCCCATGCAGATAATGACAGGTGGATGTGTGGTTGCGGCAGGGCTTGTCATCTTAACATCTCTTCAAATGGCAATTTCAGGAAATCAGGCGATAATATCAGGCAGTATTTTGCCATGCAGACGGGTAATTTCATCTTTCAATATCAGTTTGCGCTTTTTCAGCCTTTGTATCTGAAGCTGGTCTGCGGTCGTACTTTCTAGCAGGCGGCCAATTACCTCGTCCAGATCCCGATGTTCAGATAACAGCCCATTCATCTTTTCAACAAGGGCGATTTGTTCTGCATCTCGTGAATTAATCAGATGCATGTCAATAATTTCTGACATTAGCTGGCAATGATCCTGAATTTGGTAAATGTTTCTCGATAGGGCGTCATTATAGCAAATTTCTTTTGATGAGTAAATCTTACATGCGGGGTAACATGGTCATGTTTTTTATGCAGACTTGATTTAAGCTGGGGCTTGGCGTTCTGCTTTTTATTAGGTAGAACATTAGGGGGGAAGGCTAGCAAACTGACATGGCACTATTTTAATGCCACAGTGAATGGCTGGCACAAAACAAGTATTGAGGATGTTCGTCGTGGCTGGTCAATTTGATAAATTTAGTGCCGAAGTAGCGTCTGATCCGGAAGCATTCTGGCAGAAACAGGCAGATGATGTAAGCTGGATAAAACCGCCTACAACCATTCTGGATGATACAAACCCGCCCTTTTATCGCTGGATGACAGGCGGGCTGATAAATGGCTGTTATAATGCGGTGGATATTCACGTAGAAAATGGTCGTGGTGACGATGTTGCGATCATTTATGATAGCCCGATAACTGGTGCAAAGGCCAAGATTAGCTTTGCAGAATTGCGCGACCATACAGCCTATCTGGCAGGCGCGATGCAGGCGCGCGGCATTGGCTATGGTGACAGGGTGATTATCTATATGCCGATGATCGCTGAAGCGGTGATTGCAATGCTAGCCTGCGCACGCATTGGCGCTATTCATTCTGTTGTGTTTGGCGGGTTTTCAGCTACAGAACTGGCAAAACGAATTGATGATGCCACCCCACGTATGGTGCTAACTGCCTCTTGCGGGATAGAGCCCGGCAGGATAATTGCCTATAAGCCGATGGTAGATGAAGCGATTGAACTTGCCTCTCATAAGGTTGAATCAGTGATTTTATTCCAGCGTGAACAGCTTAAAGGCGAACTGGTTGGCGGACGTGATGAAGACTGGAACGAGGCGGTAGCAAAGGCCGAATTTGCAGACTGTGTGCCGGTAAAATCAGAAGACCCAGCCTATATCCTATATACCTCAGGCACAACAGGCATGCCCAAAGGGGTGGTACGCCCGACTGCCAGCCATATTGTTGCGCTGAAATGGTCAATGCGTCACATCTATGATTGCGGGGCAGGTGATGTATTCTGGGCAGCCTCTGATGTCGGCTGGGTGGTAGGGCATTCCTATATTGTCTATGCGCCGCTATTTGCTGGCTGTACCACCATCGTATTTGAAGGCAAGCCTGTGGGCACGCCAGATGCCTCTACCTTCTGGCGGGTGATCTCAGAACATCGGGTGCGTGCCATGTTCACCGCCCCTACCGCGATCCGCGCCATTAAAAAAGAAGACCCTCTAGGCAAGCTGATTGAAAAGTTTGACCTGTCAGCCTTTGCCTATCAGTTTGTAGCAGGCGAGAGATGCGATCCAGACACGCTATTCTGGCTTCAGGACAAGCTGGGCGTGCCAGTGATAGATCACTGGTGGCAGACAGAAACAGGCTGGTCAATCGCGGCCAATTGTGCCGGTATCGAATTGCTTGAGGTGAAGGCAGGATCGGCAACAAAGCCTGTGCCAAGCTGGGATGTGCAAATTCTATCTGATGCTGGCGAGACGCTAGGTGCAAATGAGATTGGCTCTATTGTGGTGAAATTGCCGATGCCGCCCGGCAGTCTGCCAACCTTATGGAATAATGATAAACGCTTTGTTGACAGCTATATGTCCCGTTTTGAAGGATATTACGAGACAGGGGATGCTGGCTATTTTGATGAAGATGGCTATCTGTATGTGATGTCGCGTACTGACGATATTATTAATGTGGCTGGCCACCGATTATCCACTGGCGGCATGGAAGAGGTGCTGGCTGGCCATCAGGATGTTGCGGAATGTGCGGTAATTGGCGTCAATGACGCGCTGAAAGGCCAGTTGCCGCTTGGCTTTATTGTGCTGAAATCAGGGGTAGATCGCAAAGATGAAGATATCATCGCTGAAATTATTGCCAAAGTGCGTTCAGATATTGGCCCTGTGGCAGCGTTCAAGAATGTTGTGATTGTGTCAAGATTGCCTAAAACGCGGTCTGGCAAGATTCTGCGCGCGACCATGCGAAAAATCGTTCAGGCTGAAGATTATACCCTGCCAGCTACCATTGATGATCCGGCTATTCTGGACGAAATTACCCACGCGGTGAGCAAGGCAGGACTGATTCAGTCGCACTAAACCAGACCCCCTTAACGATACTGGGTGTAAGGGGGGCTGGTATTTTTCTGTGTTTATGGAATTTCAGACAGATTTGCGGCCTGTTCTGCATCCTGTTTTGGCTGGCCACCAGCTTTTTCAATCGCTTTGTTCATGTCCTGCTGGGTGCACAGGCCTAGCATGGCCGGATGCTTTGCCTGAATATTGGCAATGTTCCAGTGGGTACGTTCTCTGATTTTTACGATGGTGTCCTTTGTGGTGCCAACAAGTCTGCCTATCTGGGCATCAGATAGTTCTGGATGATGTTTAACCAGCCACGCAATCGCGTCAGGCTTGTCACCGCGTCTGGCAACAGGCACATAGCGAGGGCCTTTGGTGCGTAAGGCAGGCTGAGGCAAGTTGGTTTTGGAAATTTCAAGTCTGGCTGTGCTGTCTGCTTCGCATCTGTCAATTTCGGCACGAGATAGCTGTCCATTGGCAACAGGATCAAAGCCCTGCATGCCTGCACCTACCTCACCATCTGCAATCGCCTGAACTTCAAGCGGATGTAGGCCGCAAAAATCACCGATCTGGTCAAATGTCAGCCCTGTATTGTCTATCAGCCACACAGCAGTCGCTTTAGGCATCAATAATTCTGTCATTGTCTTTTTCTTTCACATTTGTTTTCACCCCCCGAAATATCTGCAACCTGCCGATATTATTCTGTTCTGCGACTTTAGCTTGGGGCCAAAGCCAGCAGCACGCGCAGATAAAAATTTTCTGGGGTGCATTCTGACAACACCATATCACAGCTAGGGGTGTTAATGCAAAGAGATGTTGTGTTACACATTTTGTGATAGGCTGATTCATGAATCATATATAGCGGGAGGATATGATGGATGATTTTGAAGCTGTGAAACCAGCATCACTGCCGACCGATTTGGCTACCGCCAATATCGAAGATTTAGAAGCATATATTGAATCTCTGCATGCCGAAATTACGCGCGTTACAGAAATTATCAGCCATAAAAAATCAGTTGGTTCACTTGCAGAATCGCTATTTTCTAAATCTGGTTCATAACACGTAACTGGTTCAGGACGGATATAGCCTAGATGGAACAGAAATTACCTAAAGCCAGAAAGATCATCATTACAGGGGGTGTTTCTGGGATTGGACGTGCGATGGCAAACGCCTTTGCAGAAACAGGCGCAGCGCTAGTTCTTGGCGGTATGATAGATGATGTAGCCGGTCAGCAAGTAATATCAGATATGTTGCAGGCTGGTGCTAGCTTTTGTGACATAGACAGAACAGATATCTCAGACCCGAATGCGGCCCGAAAAATGGCGCTGGATGCGATTGCATCGATGGGCGGGGTAGATGTGCTTGTCAATAATGCAGGCATTCAGCATGTTGCCCCTGTAGAGAAGTTTCCGCCAGATGCGTGGCAGAAAGTAATTGACGTCAATCTGAGCGCCCCATTTCATCTGTCAGCTATCTGCCTGTCTGAAATGCGCGCCCAGAACTGGGGACGCATTATCAATATCGCTTCTGTTCATGGTCAAGTAGCCTCTGCACAGAAATCAGCCTATGTCGCCGCTAAACATGGGCTTATCGGGCTCACAAAAACAATTGCGCTGGAAATGGCAGACACACAGGTGACCTGTAATGCAATATGTCCGGGATGGGTAAGAACCCCTCTAGTTGAAGCACAAATTGAAGCTCGTGCCTCTGCCGCTTCAAGTACAATTGAAGATGCTGCCTATCATCTGGTAAGCGAAAAACAGCCCACTGGCAGATTTATGAACCCAGAACAGATAGCCAAAATGGCTCTATTTCTGGCGAGTGAAGATGCTGATAATGTCACAGGGTCAGCATTTACACTTGATGGCGGCTGGACAGCCCAGTAAAACTCAAGGCCATTAGCATAACAGATCGAGATGTAATGATTCTTTTCAGTTTCACCATTAGCCTGATAATCACTGTGTTGCTGTCTGCAACCAAACGCTATCATATGGCGTTGCTATATGGACATCATGCTGGCCCGCAACAGCTTCATAGCGGATATGTGCCCAGATTAGGCGGCATTGCGATTGGCGGTGCATTGCTGGCTGGATTGATGCTGGCAGAAGCAGAGACACAGCAGATATTTTTTGGACTGCTTATCGCAAGTATCCCTGTTTTTTTAGCCGGACTAGCAGAAGATATCACTGCCCGTATCTCTGCAAATATCAGACTGATTATCACCTTGATGACAGGGGTGCTGTTTGTGTTGATTAATGATACCAGCATCACCCATATCAATATTGACCGGATAGACTGGCTGTTGCAGATAGGCTGGATATCTATGGGTGTAACGGTGCTGGCAATTGCGACATTGACCAATGCGGTGAATATTATTGACGGGCTGAACGGTCTATCAATTGGCACCAGCATCATCATGGTCGGGACTATTGGCCTGATTGCCGGGAATAGCGGCGATAGCCAGCTATTTTTGATAGCCATGATATATGTTGCCAGCCTGCTTGGCTGTTTTGTGATTAACTTTCCGTTCGGGCGCATTTTTGCAGGCGATGGTGGCGCTTATCTGATGGGTGCTCTGGTTGCCATGCTATCTATTTTGCTAAGCGAGCGTAATGCCGGTATTTCTCCATTTGCCAGCCTGATTATTATTTTCTATCCGTTTTATGAGCTGGTGCGCTCAACGGTGCGGCGCAGGCTGGCAGGCCGAAAAACAATGGCGCCGGATAAACGCCATCTGCATAGTTTGATATATGCCTTTATTGCCAGACATAGTCGCCTTGCGCCTCAGCTTTCAAATTCTGTTTCAGCCATATTGAGCTGGAGCTTGCCGCTATTTTGTGCGTTGGTTGCCATGTCTGATCCGGCAAATTCGAAACGGCTATTTGGCGGTGTGATAATCACCATCATCCTGTATGAGCTTGCTAATCTCTGGCTGAAAAGACAGATACGCAGGCGTTAATGCCTAGCTATCATCAAATCCCGGAAGAGGCTTCATCCAGTCTGGAATATCGAGACTGATGCTGTTCTCACCAATCATTAACGGTGTATCTTCAGTGTTATCTTTAACAGCATCCAGCCTGATGCTTGCAAGGGCGGTCTGCTGTGAATGGCTAACAGACAAAATCGTGCCGATATCCTTATCCTGCCATCTGATTATCTGGCCAGTCTCAAGCAGAGCTGTCTTGGCATGAACTGGCAGAATGCGTCGCTTTACCAACCCCCGATAATGGGTGCGGGCGGTAACTTCTTGTCCAATATAGCATCCCTTTTTGAAATCTACAGCATGAAGGCTATCTAGCCCTGCTTCCAGCATCAATGCCCGATTGGGCGTCAGGTCTGTTGCCGTCTGGGGAATGCCAAAAGCAATTCTGCGCGCCTGCCAGTCAGCATCATCACAGATATCTAGCTGGCTAGCTATCGCTTCTTCTTCTTCCAGCAAACACAGATAGCCTAGCTGGTCGTGGCGCTCATCCCGCCAGAACTTATCGTTATGATTATCTACCAGCTGTGATGCCAGCTTATCATCTGCGATGATATGGCCCGCCAGAAAATCTGTTCTTAGTGATATTTCCAGCTTGCGTCTAAGCCTGTATAGTGTAAGCCGTTTGGCAAGCGCCTCTGCCTGAGCGCTTTCGGTGAGCAGAAAAGATTCTGTCTCAGAGCGCCGTATCACCATCATATCAAACAGAATACGTCCCTGCGGGCTAAGCAGACATGCCATCCGTGCTGTCTGCAAATCCAGCTTTGCTATCTGGGCAGTAAGCAGGTCATTCAGAAACGCGGCCGCATCTTCACCTGTAACAGACACGATCTGCATATCCTGATGATGGTAAAATCTGGTCATTCTCTGGTTAGCTTTCCGGTATATCTGCTGACATAGAAATGGCGATCTTTTGCCCAGAAACATTTTTTCTCATCAGGGATGACCTCCACAAAGCCGTCCTGCTGATGGATGCCGAATTTCTGGGTGCAGGACAAATAGCTGACAAAAATGGCGTTATCTTCAATGCCTATTTCCCC
>Ga0181593_10003810_pt1 | contig 13764 bp, 14 predicted proteins | sample 071ome_19_FD_133756 | JGI IMG/M metagenome (GOLD analysis project Ga0181593, IMG submission 133756) | Coastal salt marsh microbial communities from the Groves Creek Marsh, Skidaway Island, Georgia - 071413AT metaG (megahit assembly) | ecosystem: Environmental > Aquatic > Marine > Intertidal...
CTGCTGGCTGTTCCAGAAGATGATGAAGCAGATGCGCTTGATGAAACGTCACCAGCTGTATCAGCAGTGGTTGTTGAAGCTGTTTCACAAGCCGCAAGGAACGCTGTGCCGATAAATAGGATGAATAAACGTTTTAACATTAAAGAAACCCCCAAACAGGTTAAACCTGAGCATTTTTTGTTTGTCAGGTTGCTTTGTTAACAAATGGACTTGCAAAACGAACTTTAGCGAAACACATTCACCCCGACCAAGTTCACCATGCGCTCAAGGTGTTATGCAAGCTTTTGCTTTCTAGCAATTAATCCATGATCACGTCAAATACAAAAACCACAATTATCTTAAAAAATCAACTCAAAATGGGCTATCATGGCTTGATCTGAACTTTTTTGGTGCGTTTTGCATCGCCAGACATGCCAACTTGACCTACCTGCCCTGCTGATATGCGCATCTATGCTCTGTGTGATGCTATTGCAACAATGGTGACCAGGCAGGATCACTTGCATCTGCAGGTGTCAAGATTCGCCTTTCATTAAATCCTGTTATGTCAATCCGGTATAGATGGGTTTCGCCACCTTCACCACTATCCGTCACCGGCTGTTTTTTGAAATACATCAGCACTCTGCCATTTGGCGCCCATGTAGGTGCTTCCACCAGAAACCCTCTTGCCAGCAGGCGTTCTCCTGAACCGTCAACATTCATCACGCCAATGTAAAATTCCCCACGATACATCTTGGTAAAGGCGATCATATCGCCACGCGGCGACCATACAGGTGTTGCATACCGCCCATCGCCAAAGCTGATACGACTGACCTTTTTGCCTTGCCTGTTCATGATATATAATTGCTGACTGCCACCCCTGTCCGAATTAAACACAATGAATTTGCCATCTGGCGAATAGGAAGGCGAGGTATCAATCGATGGAGAACGCGTTAGCCTGCTTTTAGACTGGGTGCGCAAATCCATCTCATAAATATCTGTTTGCCCATCCTGAGCAAGGCTCATGATCAGCATATTTCCATCTGGTGCAAAGCGAGGTGCAAAGGTCATGCCCGGAAAGCGGCCCAGCCGTTCGGTACGTCCGGAGGCAACATCCAGAAGATACACATTAGGCTCATCATTAAAATAATTCAGATACGCCACTTCCATCGCTGTTTTTGAAAAGCGGGGTGTCAGCACCAGATCAGCACCCGTCGTCAAAAAGCGGTGGTTATGGCCATCCTGATCCATAATGGCAAGACGCTTGATACGCCGATTTTGTGGCCCTTCTTCGGAAACATAGACAATCTGGGTATCAAAATAGGGCATATCACCGGTGAATTCTTCATAGACAAAATCACCTATCTGGTGTGCAATCCGACGCAATCCCTGCTTATCAGCTGTCCCACTTCCTTCAGTGATATTACGCTGGGTGACGACATCCCATAGCACAAATTCAATTTGCAACAGGCCATCTGCATCTTCAAACGCACTGCCAATCAGCAATCCTTTTGCACCCAAAGGCGCCCAGTTCGCAAAATCAGGCCTGATTTTTGGCGAGGCTGGCGGCTGGATAAAGGCGGCACTATCAATGGTCCTGAACAGACCGGAACTGACCAGATCATCCGAGATAATCTGACTTATCTGTCTGCCTACGGCAGATGGTGCGCCATCAAGGCCGGTAAATTCTGCTATCGCAACCGGAATAGGTTCTATCTGACCTTCGGTGATATCCAGACGTGGAATATCTGACTGGGCAACCGCCAGCATCGGGGCAAGCAACACCCATACCGTCACTGCAACCAGATGTTTCCAGCCAGCTTTTACTATCGCCCTGAAAACCATTATATTCAGATTATCCATCTATCTGCCCCTTACAACATTACGGGTCTGCACTGTATCACCGCATGATTTTTCTTTTCTAACAAGCGCCCTGCCCGATGATGGCTTAGACACCCTAGCTAGCGGATATATCATGCCGCCCTTTGGCGTATCGCACATGAAAATTGCGCTGATTGCCTGTGTCATAACTGTACCTTCCATCGCGTGATGTCAACAGCCCTTCTTGCAACCCAGCCTGATCCTATATATCCGCCAATATTTTCACACGCTACATGCTAGGCAGAATTCATGTCAAAAACATGGCAAGGATTACATAAATTTTGGATCAAATCCGAAAATGAACTTTTTCCAAAGCTCAAACTTTTCAGCAGGCAGAGGCAGTTTGCCACAGCCTATTACCGCCCGTAATGCGGCTTCTGCAGCTACTTTATAGGTTTTGTCATTATTAAATCTGGCTGAATCAAGTATTTCTGCGCGCTTGACAGTACCGTCACGTTCAAGCTCGAGCAGAATATCTACCTTCAGATTTCCAGCCCCTTTTGCGCCTAGCGGTGGCGCCCAGCATTGCGAAATATGAGCCCGCAGCCTGTCAAAATCTGACTGCCCTAGCTTAAGCTGTTTTTGTTCCAGCTCATTGGGCGTATTTTCTGCTGCTGCCTGTGCCAGCGTATTTGCCAGACTGTCTCTTGCTTCCTGCTTTTGTTTGGCCTTTTGGTTCTGTTCTGCCTTTTTAGATTTTGACACATCTGCCAGATTCTGAAGCACACCAGAAAGCGCCTGCGCCTTCTGCTTTTGCTGAGATTTTTTGATCAGCTTGTTCGGACGAGAAGGCGGCGCATCAACTGACACAGTTCTTGGCTGTTTTGGTGGCTGCTGTATTTTCGGAGGCGTAGGCCGCGCCGCAGGAGCGCTTACAGGTTTTGGTTTAGGCGGCTTGACCTGCTTGTCTGGCAAAATTTCTGCATTAGGCGCAGGCGCTTTGGCCGGCGCTTCAGGCGCTTTGGCAACCTCTACCGGTTTTGGTGGCGGCGGCGGTGGCGGTGGTGGCGGTAGACGCTTTTTTGTTTCTTCTTGTTCAATCTCAGATGCTTTAGGTGATTTGGATTTTGCGGCTTCTAGATTGGTCTCTGGCACACGCTCTACCATATTGACAATCACAAGCGGCTGGGCAGTTGTTGGCGGGCTGGCAATAAATGGCCAGGCAACAGAAAAACTGAGTGCAACCAAAAGATGGAATGCGACCGACATTATCAGTGTTTTTCGGCTAATCAGTTGCTCAGAACGCATCTTTTATCTCGTTTATGCTGGTTTCTAGCAAGGCTTATTCATGTTTGGATAGCTAGTTTTCAGGCAGTTCGGCAACCAGCGCGACACGTTCGAATCCGGCTGACTGAATGCGCCCCATCAGCCCAAGCACTTCACCATAGGCCACTGCTTTATCGCCCCTGACAAAGATTCGCACCTGATTATTAGCTTGCGAGATGGCTTTCAGGCGCGGCACAAGATTTTCAGCGTCAATTTCGGTGTCCTGCAGAAAAATAGCACCCTGTTTTTGTAATGACACCACCAGAGGCGCCTGATCTGCATTAATCTGTCCTGCCTGTGTTTTTGGCAAATCAACAGGCACACCAACTGTTAATAATGGGGCTGTGACCATAAATACGATCAGCAGTACCAGCATCACATCCACAAATGGCGTGACGTTAATTTCTCCCATTGGCCGATGCGAATGACGGCGGCGCCCGCTTCTTTGTCTGTTAACTGACATGCCCATTATGGTGACTGCCCTTCATCTAGCTGACGGCCCAGCAAGGTTGAAAATTCCTGTGCGAATACATCCAGCAATCCACCAATCTTATCCATATCGCCAGAAAATTTGTTATAGGCCACCACTGCCGGAATCGCCGCCGCAAGACCTAAGGCTGTGGCAAAAAGCGCTTCGGCGATACCAGGTGCTACCACCGCTAGCGATGTATTTTTTGATTCCGCAATTGAGGTAAAGCTATTCATAATGCCCCAGACTGTTCCAAACAATCCGACAAACGGCGATACAGACCCTATTGATGCAAGCACGCTCATCCCTGCTTCTAGCCGTTCCATTTCTTTGGTGATGGTCGATGTCATGCTTCTGTCTATCCGCATCATCACATTTGCGCGCAACCCCTCTGAGCGTCCCAATGTAAGGCCGTTCATTTTGGCGCGCCGCAACTCATACATAGCAGCCACAAATACCCGCGCCTGAGATGATTCAGGCTGATCGCCTGTTTTATTATATAAATCTTCTAACGAGCCGCCGGACCAGAAATCTTCATCAAATTCTGCCATCGTTTTGCGCTGTTTCCTAAACAATGCAATTTTGGAAAAAATGATAGCCCATCCCCAGATAGAGGCAGATACCAGTAAAAACATGACAAATTTTACAATTGGGTCTGCCGCAAGAAACAGACCAATCATGCTCATATCCACGCTGTGGGTCTGTATTGCTGCCTGTTGAAGGGTAACTGTATCTGCCATAACATCCTCTGACTTTACCTAATTTTTTTCAAAGCTTAACCACTGTTCCTTGCGCTCTTAATATGCCTGAACGCTTTATGCAATGAATAAGCACTAAAATGTCGCTATTTGATTAATGTCCATGCTGTAATGTAGAAATTATGTCTCGTAATGGCGGTGGAAATGCCGTTGGCCCCGAATTGATGTCAACCCAGCAACCATGCACGATAACTCTGGCAGAAATATGGCCATTTTCATGAAATATATTCTGGTTCAATACACAAGAAGCACGCGCATATTTTGCTACTGAGGTGCAAATAATCATCCTGTCATGCAGTTTTGAAGGCGTTTTATAGGCTGCTTCCAGCTTGCGGATGACAAAGCCCTGATGATGTTCGGCCAGCCACTGGCCAAGTGAAAATCCTGCGGCACGTAGCCAGGCTGAACGCGCGCGCTCGGCAAAATTAATATAGCTGGCATGATAGGTAATGCCGCCTGCATCTGTATCTTCATACTGAATGACCAGCGGATAATGATGCTCGCTATGCTGGTCAAACCTGACAATTTCGCCATCAAGCCCATGATTACAGGAAGCAAGCCATGATGTAAAAGGCGCATGATTATTATTCATCTGCCTCACCTTTGCCAACTGGCATATCAGACAGTAAATCCAGTTGCGAGATAGCAGATTCCGGCGGTGCAATACCGATATAAGACCAGCCAGAACGGGCAAGACAACGCCCTCTTGGAGTGCGCATTAACAGCCCTGTCTGCATCAGATAGGGCTCTATCACCTCTTCTAGCATATCACGCTGTTCAGACAGCACAGCTGCCAGCGTATCCACCCCCACAGGCCCGCCGCCATAATGTTCAGCAAGTGTAGTCAGATACCGCCTATCCATGCCATCTAGACCCATTTTATCAACATCCAGCAGCACAAGCGCCTTGTCAGCGACATCTGAATCAATATGTTCAACCCCGTCAACAGAGGCAAAATCACGCACACGCCTGAGCAGACGTCCGGCGACGCGCGGTGTGCCACGCGAACGTGATGCAATTTCAATCGCCCCTTCATGGGTAAGCTTCATCATAAGTTTTTGCGCCTGTGCGGTTACAATTTGTGCAAGCTCGTCATGGCTATAATAATGCATCCGCATTTGAATGCCGAACCGGTCACGAAGCGGGGTGGTAAGCAAACCTGCTCGTGTAGTTGCCCCTACCAGCGTAAAGGGCGGCAAATCAATTCTGACTGACCGTGCCGATGGCCCTTCGCCGATCATCAAATCTAGCTGAAAATCCTCTAACGCAGGATATAATACTTCTTCTACTGCTGGATTGAGCCGGTGAATTTCATCTATAAACAGCACATCTCGGGGGGCCAAATTGGTAAGCAAGGCCGCAAGATCGCCTGCCCGCGCAATCACTGGCCCTGAGGTAGCTTTGAATCCGACTTTTAGCTCTGTTGCGATTATCTGTGCCATTGTTGTTTTGCCCAGACCGGGCGGGCCGTGCAACAGCGTATGATCCATCGCATCTTCTCTGACTTTTGCCGCATGGATAAAAGTTTCAAGATTGCGCCGCCCCTGACCTTGCCCGATAAAATCAGCTAGATGAAGCGGACGTAATGCAGGATCTCTGCCTGACTGGTTTTCTGCAGAGATAAGGCGTTCTTCCGGTATTGAAGTATTATCCTGTGTCACGTAGCAGACATCCTTTTCAGGCAAATGATAGCTTTCATACTGGTTAAAGCATGGCCCATCAAATATTTCAATCTCTGCCCATCTTTTTCAGGGAATGCTGGATCAAAGATGGCAAATCAATATCAGGTTTTGCTGCAAGACAGGCACTGACAGACTGAAACGCTTCAGATCGTGAATAGCCAAGATTGACCAGTGCCGAAAGCGCGTCCTGTGCCAGTGCAGATGCGCTTATACCGCCCTGAATATCTGGTGCGGCTGCCCCTGTATTGCCGGCGATATCGGGGCTTTGTCCTGTTGTGAGTGAAATATTGCCAACTTTCTGGGCTAGCTCATTGACAATCCGTAAGGCAATTTTGGGCCCAATGCCATCTGCCCTGCTCACCATTGCCTTGTCTGCGGCCAGTATCGCCTGCACCAGCTCTTGCGGGGTAAGTGTATTCAGAATAGACAGGGCGGCCTTTGCGCCGACCCCCTGCACTGTCTGCAATAGCCTGAACGCATTTTTATCTTCAGCAGCGATAAACCCATAAAGCGTGATAGCATCTTCTCGCACCACCATTTCAATCAAAATGGTGCAAATTTCAGGAGCTAAAGGCAGGGCTGAAATCATCCGGCCTGTGCCATGCACCAGATAGCCAACACCCCCCACATCAATGATAAAATTTGATAGCTCTGTGCTGGTGACCCTGCCTGTTAGTGATGCGATCATGACGATGCTAGTCCTTTTCTTTTTCCAATGCCGCCTGAATAGCGCTTGCTAGTGCCGGATTGGCCGAAAATTTGTCTTTTTTTGCGGCATCTGTTTTATTTTTTCTGTCTGTAAGAGAGATGCCTGAACCATGCAGACCAGCAATCGCAATCGCCAGCGCATCTGCGCTATCTCCTGGCTTTATCTTAATTGCCAGCATTGTTGATACCATATAGGCAATTTGGGCTTTATCAGCAGAACCGCTACCAACAACCGATTGCTTTACCGCACGAGCCGATATTTCTATCAGGGGCAGTTGATGCTGGGCAGTTGCAAAAATCGCAACACCACGCGCCATTCCTAGCCGCAAGGCAGAACGCGCATTATTATTCATGAAAATATCTTCAATAGCCGCGTTTTGTGGCGCATGGTGCAAGATCACATCTGACAGCCCATCACCAATGATTTTCAGCCGATGCGGGTCTGACTGGCTGGGCGAGGTTTTAATCACGCCATGCGCATGATACACAAGCCTGTGATGTTCAAGCGATACAATGCCCCAGCCTGTTGCTGCCAAACCGGGATCAATGCCAAGCATTCGCACAGACCTACCCCTTCATCATGTTAATTTGTATCTGATGGCCAGTTTCAGGCATCTATTTTCGCCATGATCTCGTCTGAAATTTCAAAATTAAACGAGATATTCTGCACATCATCATTATCTTCAAGCACATCAATGAATTTTAACAAGGTTTTTGCCTGATCTTCATCTACCTCTAGGGTATTTTGTGGCACCCATGTAATCTGGGCATCTTCAGGCGCACCAAACGCTTCTTCTATCTGGTCTCTGGCACTGGCAAAATCTTCAGGGGCGGTGGTGATGACATGGCCTGTTTCATCTGATTCAACATTATCTGCGCCTGCTTCTAGTGCCGTTTCAAACACGCTATCTGCATCCCCTGCTTCTGGGGTCAGAATAATATGGCCAACCTTGTCAAACATAAAGCTAACTGACCCTGTCTCGCCAAGTGAGCCGCCGAATTTTGAGAAAGCTGCCCGCACTTCTGAGGCAGTCCGGTTTCGGTTATCTGTCAGCGCTTCTACAATAAAGGCAGTCCCGCCAGTGCCATAGCCTTCATAGCGGATTTCCTCATAGAGATCGCCTTCGCCACCTTCAGCCTTTTTTAGCACACGTTCGATATTATCCTTTGGCATATTGGCCGCCCTAGCCGCCGCCAGTGCCGAACGCAGACGCGGATTTGAGGCAGGGTCGGTGCCTTCACGCGCGGCAACCGCCAGCTCTTTGATAAGACGCGTGAAAATTTTTGCGCGCTTTTTATCCTGAGCGCCTTTTCGATGCTGAATATTTTTGAATTTGGAATGGCCTGCCATGCCGAACTCCTGCTTTATAAGCTGTTTTAACTATCTTGTGTAACCATGATAACGCGTGCGCTACCACGTCAAAAAAATTTGGTCCAGCATAACGGCTTGGACAAGTGCATACCAGCATAAAATCATGCTGGCCTATTCAACTGTCAGCACTCGCTGGCTCTGTGCTAGCCAGCAGGGCTAATCACACCACCTTTGCGGAATGGATAGACGGCGCGTGCCAGCCCTGTCTGTTTGGCTATATCTACCACCAGCCCGCATAGGCTAGGCTCGCCTGAGGCCACTGAAAGACTGCCCTTACGTTCGCCTGTAAAGCGCGAGGTTGCGACCAGCTTTTCCATACCAATCACAGAATCATAATTTCCGCACATGCCAGCATCGGTAAGATAGGCCGTACCAGAGGCAAGAATTCGATGATCTGCGGTAGGCACATGGGTATGGGTGCCAACCACCAGACTTACCTGCCCATCCAGAAAATGTCCCATAGCTGTTTTTTCAGATGTTGCCTCGCCATGCACATCTACCACAATCACATCTGCATCACGGCCAAGCATCAGCGTCTGCATCACCTGTTTCATTGCCATAAAGGCATTGGCATTTTCAGCCATAAACAGATTGCACATCACATTGACAACTGCCAGCCGCATCCCTGTTTCCAGCGTCACAATCACCTGTCCCGAGCCGGGATATTCTGGCCCCATATTGACCGGTCTGATAAGCCGTTGCTGGCGACCAAGATAAGGGGATATCTCGCCCTTATCAAATACGTGATTACCAGTGGTCAGCACATCACATCCCGCCTCGAACAGACCTTCACAAATATCAGGGGTAACACCAAAACCACCTGCGGCATTTTCACAATTTACCACTGCGGCATCAATTTCATGGTGCCTCTTGATCTCAGGCAATTGGGTGTTCACCGCATTTCTTGCCGCCCGCCCGACAATATCTCCCAAAAACAGAATCCGGTGATCTGTTTCAGATTTTTTGCCGATGGCTTGCGTCATATCCTGTTGTGTCATACCTTATCCTTTGCCAAATTGAACAAATTGAGATGGTGTTAGCAACCCATCCAGCGGCTGGTCAAATTCATTTACAGGGACAGACTGGACCAATTGCACATCATATCCGAGCCCGATCACGCTTACCCTATGCCCTGCATTTCTAAGTCCAGCTATGGTCCTGTCATAAAATCCGCCGCCATATCCAAGCCTGAAGCCATGCCTATCACACCCCAGAAGCGGGCACAGAATAATATCAGGCGTGACCAATCTGGCCTGATCAGAAGGTTCTGAGATACCAAACCTGCCTGCAATCAATGCCTGCTTATTTCCTGAAAACTCTCTAAAACATAGAGGGGTAGCATCTTCGCCTGTTACAGGCAATGCAGTGATCATGCCTGCCTGTCGGCATTCCTGCAACAAGGCTGTGCAATCAATTTCTGAACGATATGGCCAGAAGCCTGCGATAGAACATCCTGCCTGAAACTGTTCTGGCAGGGCAATTTGAAGCGTAGTTAGCTGCGCTGATAATCGTTGTGCCGCATCGGTTTGCTGGGCATGTGCGTCGGCTCTTAATGCGGCAAATAGGCGACGTGCTTCAGCTTTGCTGTTGTTTGGGTGTGTGGATTCAGCACTCATCAATTCTTATGCTTCTTGATATCTGTTTAGTGATGATAGCCAGCCTAGCCGTTGGTATGTTTCATCCTCTGTGGCCTGTTAAACAGGTGGGCGCCGCAATAATAAAACCTCAGCTTTACCAGAGGCAGCTCCCTACAGAAGATTATGGCCCCAGGGATCGAAAGACCTGACGCACTCGCCAGCTATCATCACCTCTGACTTCTAAGTGAAACTGCGTTATTTCGCAAGTGTTGCTGTGATGGTATTAATCCGCATGGCCGCCTGTTCAATCTGGCTTGCAATCGAATCAACGTTAATTTGCGGGGTTTCGGGCTGACCATTCTGGCGCGCATTTGCCACTTCATCTGCCATCATGATCGACACAATTGCTAACAGCCAGCTTTCTGGCACCTGCCCTGCCTGTTCTTTTAATTGCTGAAGCCGAGAATCAACCTCAGCGGCAAGCGCGATAATATGGCTCTCGCTACCTTCATCACATCCCATCTGATAGGATTGACCATTTAAGGTTACGCTTACAACTGATTGTGCCATGATGTAAATTCCTAGCTTTCGCCACTGCCATTCTGAGATGAAAGAATAAGCCCGCTAGCTTCGCTGACAAGCGATTTCAGCCGGAAAAGCTCATCCTGAACTGCCTGTTTATCTTCTTCAGATAGCGCTTGTGAAGCCTGCGCCATCTGTGTATCTACTGAAGCTGGCTGGGCGGTAATATTTTCCGCCCGCTCAGAGACTGCCTTTTCCAGAGATACAAGCGCGGTCTGTAACGCCTGAAAAGCCTGTTCAATAGATTCGTTCATCTTAGCTGCTTGGCTCATGAAAAACCCAAATTATCATCTGCTATCTGGCATTATCTGCTATCAGAAATTCTGCGCACATCTTGCCAGATTATGACTGTCTTATGGATCTGATAGCGATTCAGCCAGCAGATTCACCCTTAGTCGGAAGACTGCGTCATTTAAGAAAAAAAAACAAGATGCACAACAGCTTGCTATGCAATCTTACATCTTGTTCGCAATCTATCATTCCTTTTAATTCAACAGTTTCACCAACTCCGGCCATCAGATATGTTTTTTAGATGGCCAGCCAGAAGCCAGCTATCCATCTAATTTAGACCATGATGAGATTGACGAATCACTAGAAGATTGGCATTGTGCGCGGCATATAATACTGGTTCGAACGCACTTAATCATGATGGGCCGGTTATCAACCAAAACAGATTTATGCTATAGATTTTTGGCACGGTGTTATTATGATTACAGACCTGCCTGCACAACATAGCTTTACATTAGGATAACAAGATGACTTCTTCTTTGCCGCCCCAATCTTCGCCAGCGCCTGTTACCAGTGATATGGCAAATGCCATCCGGGCGCTTTGTATGGATGCAGTTCAGGCGGCAAATTCTGGACATCCTGGTGCGCCAATGGGATTTGCAGATGTAGCAACAGTGCTTTTTGCCCGCCATCTTAAATTTGATCCTAAACGTCCTGAATGGCCTGACAGAGACAGATTTGTGCTATCTGCCGGTCATGGCTCAATGCTGATTTATTCCCTTCTTCATCTTACTGGCTATCCGGATATGACGATGAATGAATTACGCCAGTTCAGACAATTAGGTGCAAAAACCGCAGGCCATCCAGAATTTGGCCATGCCGCAGGAATTGAAACAACCACAGGTCCGCTAGGTCAGGGCATTGCAAATGCGGTTGGCATGGCAATGGCAGAACGTCATCTTAATGCGCGCTATGGCGATGAGCTGGTATCTCATTTCACCTATGTGATGGCAGGAGATGGATGCCTGATGGAGGGCATTTCCCAAGAGGCGATATCGCTAGCAGGCCATTTCAAGCTAGGCCGGCTGATTGTGCTGTTTGACGATAATGGCATTTCAATTGACGGGCCTACTGATCTGTCTGTTTCAGAAGATATCTCAAAACGTTTTGAGGCGGCAGGCTGGCAGGTGCTGGCATGTGATGGCCATGATATGGATGCTACCGATACCGCCATTAAAGCTGCAAAAGCTGATCTGTCGCGCCCGACGCTTGTGCGTTGTAGGACCGTTATTGGCAAAGGCGCACCATCGAAAGCAGGCACCTCAAAGGCGCATGGCTCGCCTTTGGGTGATGACGAAATAGCCGCCACAAGACAGGCGATTGGCTGGCCTCATGCGCCATTTGAAATTCCTGAACAGGTAGCAACAGACTGGCTAGCTGCTGGCAGTCGCGGTAAGGCTGATTGTGATGCCTGGCAGGCACGGCTGGATGCGAGCCCGCTTGCCGCACAATTCTCTCATGAACAGGCTGGCGATATATCTGCACAGCTCAAAGATGCTATCCACACCCTAAAGGCAAAGCTGGAAGCTGAACCATGTAAAGTTGCTAGCCGTGTTGCTAGCCAGATGACAATCAATCATCTTGTGGAAACAGTGCCAAATTTGATGGGTGGCTCGGCTGACCTGACAGGGTCAAACAATACAAAAGCAGACACGCAAAATGGATTTTCTGCAGATAATTATGCCGGCAGTTATGTCTATTATGGGGTGCGCGAACATGGCATGGCGGCTGCGATGAACGGTATCGCACTTCATGGCGGCGTCGTGCCTTATGGCGGCACCTTTCTGGTCTTTACCGATTATTGCCGTCCATCTATTCGCCTTTCTGCGCTGATGGGACAACGTGTTATCTATGTGATGACACATGATTCAATCGGGCTTGGCGAAGATGGGCCTACCCACCAGCCAGTTGAACATCTTGCCGCATTGCGTGCGATTCCCAATCTAACTGTTTTCCGCCCTTGTGATGTCGTTGAAACAGCAGAATGCTGGCAACTTGCACTTGATAACAGAACAGGCCCTTCTGTGCTGGCGCTATCTCGTCAGGGGCTACCGCAAATGCGGCTGGGAGAGGATATTACACCGCTTAAATCAGCAAAAGGCGGCTATATTTTAAGGCCGGAAACTGGTGGCACAGCAGAAATTACACTTGTGGCTACCGGCTCTGAAGTAGCTATCGCCCACGATGCACAGCAACAGCTGGAAGCGATGGGCAAACCAACAAGGCTGGTTTCTGTACCTGCATTAGATATTCTGCTCGCACAAGGCACAGACTATATTGACAGCCTGCTTGGCACAGATACCAGAGTTGTGATCATTGAAGCTGGCATTGAAATGGGCTGGCAACAGCTAGGCGGCGGACGCGGCCACTTTATCGGCATGTCCAGCTTTGGTGCATCAGCACCAGCTTCGGACCTATATACCCATTTTGGCATTACAGCAGAGGCTATTATTAAAGCGGCAGGGTAATCTGCAATTTTCAAACAGGTATGAGCGACATCAAACGGCAAGAAAAAGAGACATAGATGACAACACGCATTGCAATTAACGGATTTGGCCGCATCGGAAGATTAGTGTTGAGAGCAGCAGCAGAAAATGGACATGATGATATTGAAATTGTCTCGATAAACTCTCCTGGTGCTGCAGATATTATGGCCCACTTGCTGGAATTTGATTCAACGCATGGCAAGTTTAAAGGCAAAATCACGCTGAGCGGTGAAACGCTTGATATTGGCACAGGCGCGCCGATCACACTTACCCATGAACGCAATCCTCAAGATTTGCCACATGCAGAACTTGGCATTGATGTGGTGCTTGAATGTTCTGGCAAGTTTAACAGCCGTGATAAAGCCGCCGCCCATCTTGATGCAGGGGCAAAAAAAGTGCTTATCTCGGCACCTGCTTCAGGGGCTGATCATACGGTTGTGTACGGTGTTAACCATGAACAGATGACAGCAGAACATCTAGTTGTATCAAACGCATCCTGCACCACAAACTGTCTTGCACCGATGGCCAAAGTGATGAATGAGACATTTGGCATTATATCTGGCAATATGACCACCATTCACGCCTATACAGGTGACCAGAATATTCTGGATAACTCGCATAAGGATTTACGCCGCGCCCGCTCTGGTGCGCGCTCGATTGTGCCTACCACCACAGGGGCAGCACGTGCTGTAGGGCTGGTTCTGCCTGAACTTGCAGGC
>Ga0181593_10003814_pt1 | contig 13763 bp, 3 predicted proteins | sample 071ome_19_FD_133756 | JGI IMG/M metagenome (GOLD analysis project Ga0181593, IMG submission 133756) | Coastal salt marsh microbial communities from the Groves Creek Marsh, Skidaway Island, Georgia - 071413AT metaG (megahit assembly) | ecosystem: Environmental > Aquatic > Marine > Intertidal zone...
AAACCGAGTTTGAAATCACTGATGTTGTTCTTCATTTAGATCGTTTAGCTGTGCTGTTGAATGGTGAAAGATTGCAGTTCCTGAATCCGCAGGATGACTTTGCGATTGTCGGTAATCATGCTTTGACTGGATCAGATTATTCCAAGGTACATTCCTCTGGAAATCGTTTATTGCTCACCTCTGAATATGAGCTGGTTGTTTTCAAGGTTGATGGCAACGAAATATCTGCAGCCGTCGTGCAGAAGTTCGACAGTCAGATTATCGATGCTGGCTTCAGTGACAGCTCAATTTGGTTAGTAACTGAAGATGTCTGGTTGTTGATGGATCATCAGCTTCAGCATGAAAAAACCGTCGAACTTGAGAATATTCGAGCTGTGCTACAGCAGGATGAGCATTGGTGGTTGGTTGCCCATAATGGTAGTTGGCAGCGAGTTGATCGTTCAGGTCGCTTATTCAATTATGAATTGAAGGCGCCGGCACAAACGTTGATCTCAGCGGCAGGCTTTGCGTTGGCTGTTGCTAAAGATACGGTTCAGGTGGTTGATACCCGTTTCGCGAGTAACCCACAACTGGCTGGTTTCTATCAGTTAGCCAACCCAATACAAGCCGAGGCCATCATTTCTGATGGTGCCTTGGTTGTTGATAATAATGCTTACTCCCTGATTCGTGGTGCGGATGAAGCGCAAGAGCTATTCAGCCCAGACAGGCCTAGAGGCATTATCACTGACGTCGATCTGATTGATGGTGATATCTGGTTAGCCCGGGATCATTATGGTTCTGAGTTTATGAAGAGCTCTGACTATGCTTGGTCTGTAACTAATTATCCAGTTCAGCCTTATACCGAATCTGTCGATCAGATTGCGGTAGGGGATGACTACATCTTCTATGGTCAGTTTGATCACAGACGAATTGTTCATAAACACAGATCCGGTGTTGAAAACGACGATAAAGTCAAATATTTGATGTTCGATGATGTCTCTGTTGGTCAGATGCTAGCGCATGATGGATATCTGTATGTTGCCGATAATGATGCTTTGAATATCATTCCTCAGAATATCGAATTGCTTAAAGAACGCGCCAAAGATGCAGGTGAAGATATTGAGCTTAAAAGTGTAGGGAATTCTCAAATTCTTGATTATTTTGCCACCCCTATCATCGTCTCTGAAAATGAAAACATCACTGGCTACGTTGTGATTGATCGTACTGTCTACCTGGCAACAGACCAGAGGAACTTGTATCAAATCAGATTGAAGTTTAATGATGAATATGACTTCCCATTTTCTGAAGAAATGTATGAAGCAGAGTTGCTGCTGCAGTCAGACTATTTGTTTGAAAACCTGACGGGCAATAACTCGGTACTTGCCTATGCAGCTAACGAGCAGTTGATGCTGCTGAATCTGAATGACTCTGAAGTTCAAACAGTTTCCTTGGCCAACGCTGTAGATATCACTGGTTTAAGTATCGAAGGGAACTTGTTAATAGGCTCTTATCGTACGTTGCAAGATGCACAGGTCTTTGCTTATGACCTGGTTACAAGAACTTTCGTCACTGAATTTAATCGAGAAGTGCAATCAAGAACGTACAACATCGAAAGACAGGGCAACCTGCTGGCGCTTGGTCGTGGGGAAAGTGGATTGGAAGTTTACGAATTACCTCAACATAACGCTCTGGTTAATACCTTATTCGATAGTCCTGCTGTAGAAAGCACACTTCGTCAGGGCGATATGATGAGCCTGTCATGGCCTTATGCAGATAACATTTCTGCTAAACGGATATGGGTAAATGATATCCTACTGGCAAATTCCGAAGCTAATCAGCAGATCAACCGATTGGTACCGGCTTATCTTAAAAATGGCCAGCATGTGAATATCAGAACCGAGGTAGAAACTCTGTTCGGCGATACCCTATCTGGGCCTGTGCAGAGTCTTTTCTTACATGGCCAGGATTTACCGAGTAATGCATTCAATGTGAATTTGGAGGTGGATTCCACGTCTTATTTACCAGCGCCATTGGAGATAAGAGCTTCTGTTATAGGGTCTGATCAGGCGATTGATCAGGTCGAATATTACATTGGTTCAGAAGTCGACGGCGCGTTTGAATTGATTGGCAAGCACTATGGACCAGAATATGTGATTTATAGAAATTATGGTCCGGATCGTAGTGGAGACTTTATTAAAGTACGTGCCGTTGACATTTATGGCAATGTAGCAGAATCAGCCGCAGTAGAATTTGAACGATTGGTCGATATGCAGGCGCCAACTGGAAGCATGAATTTCTTTGGTAAGCCTGTATTGGCTGGCGAGAGCCAACTGGTTGCTGGTCACCCATTTATGGTGGAGTTTCAGGCAGACGATCAACAGAGTGGCATTGAGTCGGCCTTCTTATATCGTCAGGACAGCTTGATCAGCGCCATATTTGAAAGTACTTCGAGCGTGCACGCTGAGCAGGGATTAAGCGAAGTTGGAAGTACTGCCTATAGGTTGATTGCAAAAGACTTTGGTCAGAACCGTACTGAGGTGAATAAATCCATTGATGTGATTGAGGATACGCGTCCTCAAGTGTCGAATATCGCATTGAAAAAGACAAAACAAAGTAAAGAAACCATTGCGACTATTAAAGAAGGTAGTCGTTTTGGTATTCAGATATCCGCAACTGATGATGTCGAGCTACAGCGCATGGAAGTTCGCTATGGAACGCAAAGTCTATCAACCGAGCTGGACGGGAAAGCTGTGGAAGATCAGTTCTTCGATTTTGTTGATAACCGTGCCTCTCGAATTGTTGATGGTGAGAAAGACAATATTAACATTCGAATCTTTGATAACAGTGGGCAGTTCTCAGAAGAAGTGTTTGAAATTACTTTGACTGCGGACCAAACACCGAACTTTGATGCTGTCACCTTAGATACGCAACCTTCTGCGTTTTATGGCAAATCCTTTGATGTTTATGTCAACTCTGTAAAACAGTTGGATGATTCTGAAGTATTTAACGTATATGCGTTTGAATACAATGAATCCGGCAGCTACCCAGAGAACAACGCGCTGGCCAAGGTGCGGATTGAACAAGCTCATCAGCAAAGTGGATTACTTAAAGTTGCATCGCCACTGCAAGCTGTTGAATCAAACACCAAACGTTATGTGTTGGTGGCTGAAGATCGTTTTGGTCAGCGTGATATCAGCGCTGCATTTGATGTACAGTTCTCGAATAAACCCAATCGTATTGTATTCAATAGTGATGGTTTGACTGATATCAATCAGCGTACCGTGTCAACCGATAATGATGCTCTGTATCGAGTATTAATTACGGACTCGGCCAATCGTCCTGTGCCTAATTTAGAAATATCCTGGACGCTTAAATCTCTTGATGATTTGGCAAGTGAAGAAATAAGCCTTGGTAATTCGCTGACGGATGCCGCTGGTATATCCCAGCATTGGCTTTCAACCGCAGTTCGAACCGGTCGATATCGTTTAGAAGCCAGAATTGTTGGCTATTACGGAATCTCTGCTGCTGCTCAGGCGTTGGATATCACTAGTGGAAATCTGAAAACAGTTGAAGTGGAATATATACCACCAGTGTTGGTGTCTGAATCATACTCTATAGAAATTCAAGGGTTTGATCGTGGCCACAACGCGATTACCTCTGCTCTTGTGGAGCCAGTGGAAATTATTGCCCCTGATGCTGATTTCCACTTCGGGTTCAGTGCAAATGGTGCGATAAGCTATACCGATTCAGCTCCCGCGGTCGAGCAATTAAAGCTGAAATTAGTGCCAGGCAAGAACAGCGTCACTATGACCGCCGGTTTCAACGTGGGCACCTACCAGCTTGCTATCTCTTATCCGGGTGTTGATATTATGTTTGACCATGATGGCGATGCGACAACCAACAAGCAGAAGGTAAGTTCAGTGCCTGTTGTATTGTTGCCTCATCAACCATCCGAAATCAGTTTGCTGGAAACAGCGAAAACTAACCATTTATATGGTCGTGAAGCAATATTAGAAGCGGGTGAAGCACAAACTATTGTAGTGACTATGCTGGATAAGTTTGGTAACCAGGTTACATCTATTGATGGCAGTGATAGTTTATTTGAATTAGATATCGAGGCGACAGGAGTCGCTGAAGTACTGGATCTGAATGACAATAACTCTGGCTTGGTTGAAATGAGACGAGGCACTGGCAGCTTCAAGATCGCTAATGATGCAGTGGAATCAGTGGCGCTTAAATTGAATCTGCGTGCTAATCAGTGGAGTGTGGCAGAGTTAACTCATCAATTGAATTTCCAGAAACGCCTGCCAGCAGTATCAGACGTCTCCATTCCAAAGGTCCACAATACTCTGATCACACCTTTGGTTATGAAGGTGACGGAAGGATTGGCCGAACTAGACGCTGCTGCTAACGGCATTCAAATCACACTTAATGGTGCTGACGTTGAGACAGTTGCAGAAGTTATAGATGGCACTTTGAAAGTGACGCCTGCTATGCCATTAGAGTTAGGACATTGCTTCGATTGGTCCACTCATGAAGCAAAATTTGTTGGCCTTGCGGCCAATGATGAAATGCTGGACCAGAGCGGCCAGGTTTGCAACGGCGACTTCGCGATCGTTCCACTGGCTCAGCCTTATGTAGTTGAAAACAGACAAGTAAATTTCAACTATCAAACCGCAGCGACCATAACGAACGTTTCCGGGCTATTAAATATAGCTAATCTATTGAATTTACCGATTCAGATGGCGGGTAATAGCTTCTTAGCTCCTGCCTTTAGCGCGCTGCCTATTGGGAGTGTTGATGGCACCGAGGTCATTGTCGAGGCTGTACTTGCAGCCAATGATCCGATCAATACTGCGGCGATTTATCTGCTATCTGAAGGTGGCGATTTTGATGGTGATGGCTTGCCTAATGGTTTGGAAGCAGACCTAGGATTGAACCCTGCTAATCAAGATACGGATGGTAATGGAGTTACCGATGCCGATGAAGATATGGATAGCGATGGGCTTAGCAACATTGAAGAAGTTGTTGCTGGTACCTTATTGAATAATGCAGACACTGATGGTGATGGGTTGAATGATTATCAGGAGGTCAATGTATATTCTACTAACCCATGGAAAGCAGATACCGATGAAGATGGTTTACCGGATTATGTTGAAGTAGTTTCGGATTCTGAACCGACTGATCCAAATGTGCGTGATGTGGATCCATTCTTCATCACGGGAATAGAGGTGGTCGAAGATAGTATCGCTATAGATCTTGCACAGACTGATTCCGTTAACCTGACAGTAGAAGCAGATTTCGAGCACGAAGGTCATCTCTTCCGCCTTGATATTTCTGACTTTTACGAGTTATTAGAATTCCGATCGTCGGATATCAGTGTTGCAGCGTTTAATGTAGATTCTTATCAAATTAAGAAGGAGGGTGATGTCGAACTGAAAGTCATATTTATAGAAAATGATACTTTCTTCGATATTGCGCAGTTGTCAGTCAGTGACTCTTCCGGTGTACCTGGAGGGGAAGACAATATTAGATTGCAATCGCTAAATGGCAACAGTATTTCGATCAACAGTAAAAATGCTGCTTTATTCTTCGAATTTGTTGATGGTATTGCTCCAGCTCAGCTATTAGCAGCACGTATAAACGGTGAGCCAATCGATACCTTCAATCATTGCGACGAATTAAACCGTGCATGGGATACAGTTTATTCGAAGCAGATTCCCGGTGGTAATAAAGAACAGTATCTGCCTGGGCTTGCTCCTTCGCTGGGTCTGGTCCGCTCTTATCAACAGGTTATGTTTACTTATACAGGTATGACTTGTAACGGTACAAAAGCGTCCATTGGCGTTGTTGATAATCGCCCTGGCGTACTTAAGCTAATCGTGCGTGATGCTGCATACGCAGTAGGCCAGCACTCATTACAGTTGCTGGTAAGACGCAATGGTCAGCAGGAAGAGTTAATGCACACCATTCAGGTTGTTGATGAGGAGTAATGGCCATGATGAAAAGTTTAATTTTGGCTGCTGCCCTGACCAGTTTTGACCCTTTAAATACGCAAATCCCAGATGCTGTGGTTGTGCCCGATGGACAAGGTGTCATGGAGGTTTTGGAGCATTCCTATATCACACCCTTCCTGGATGCTAGCAACCTTAAGGGCGACTATTCTGTAGAGCTGCTGGTTAATGGTGCTAGTGTAGATTCCACATTTTCTGCCAATTCAATGGTACCCATCGAATATTATGATTGGGCATATAAGTACGGTGCTGAAAGTGGTAATACTAACTATAGCGCCATTGATGCAAAGCACTTGGTTGAATTTAATATTCAGGATCTGGGGTTAGAAGAATCAGGTAACCATAGAGTCAGAATTAATTTGCCAAGAATTTCTCTGCGCACCAGAGTAGCTGGTTATCCTATTCAATTAGCAACCTATGGCGTTAATGTTGAGCAAAATACTGGCAGTTTTGCTGCACTTTCTGGGTTTGTCAGAAAACGAAGCGCCGTCGAAGCTGATTTTAAAATAGCTCAATCTGTCAACTTCTTACCTGGTTTCACTCAGAAGCTGGAGCCTGAAACCGATTATGATGTTTACCTGATTCCTTTATCCAATGACTTTTGGATGTCGGCGACGCTAGAAGATACCTTTTTAACCAAGGCGATTCAAAAGGGGTATGTTGAGGGGGAACTCGATGCAGACACTTTGCAGAGCTTTCAGCAATTCAGCCATATATTTTCGGTAATTCAAATCGATTCGGGGTATGCATTCTGGGATCGGGAAAATGGCGATAAGCCATATCTTATTGAACAGGTTGATGTATCGAATAATTTTGTGCCTAAGCTGAAGATTAATCATGATTACTTCCTGGCAGGTGCAGAAAAGAAAATACAGATAAAGATTAATAACTTAGTAAATAATCGAGAATGGCTATCGAAAGAGATATCGGTATCTCCTGCAGCAAGCCAATGTCAAAGTATCAATTTCTTGCCGGCTAAGATTTTCCCTGAATATATTCGTTATCGAAATATGTCATTGGATATGGGAGCCTATGTTACCGAAGAAAATAAAGAGTTCTTTGTTCCTATTGCTGAGCTTAATAAAACATTTTCTGTCATGATTCCTTATGCAGGTGATGCGGACTTTGATTACTTGGGTGCCGGTCGAAGCAGTGGTTTCCGCAAGGTTGATGGTGCTGTTTATTTGGATTTTATTAAGGATAACTTAAGTGATGCCGATCATAGATATCTCTCGTATAAAGAGACCCGCAGTTTTCAATTAGCATATAAGATTAAGGGCTGTTCTTCTGAAACTATCGAAGTTCCGGTGAGTGAAATGGAGGTTGCTAATGGTATTGTGCCTTCGATTGAATGGGTGGATGGGCCATCTGAAGAACCATTAACTATAACTCAGGGTGTAAATAAGAATTTACGAGTTCGGGTCACTGATGCTGATAGAAATCTTGTCGCTGTGCGAGGTGTTTTAAAGAAAGCGGGGGTAGAGGGGCAAGCCGAATATCACCCTATTCCTGTAAGCTGGTATCGCTTTCCCAGTGGTGAGTTTAACTTTAATGATTTTGAGTCTGTTACGATAGATCGCAGTAATAACCTGTTTGGCGATAGTGAATATGAATTAGACCTGCCTGTCTTTACACACGATCCGGTAACGAAATTTATAATGGACCTTGAAGGTGGTGGTGAAGGAGTGCCAGAAGTTGCACCGGGATTCTATGATCTTCTATTTGTGGCGTATGATAGCCATGGTAATGCGGACATGGTGTCTCAGGCTATCGAGGTTAAGAAAAATAGCAATTTAAACAACGAAACGCCTTTGGTGATGTTAGAAGGGCTTAATGGTGCGGTGCCTGTGGATGGCTATTCTGAGGCCGCATTTTCAATTACTCCAGAGCAGCAAACATCCTATCTTGTTTGGACTCTTGATCAGTTTCCGGGCGCACCAGCAGGATCCGCGAAGGTGATGCCGTATGTCAGGTTGATAATGCTGGACCCATCGGGCAATACGCTAGCTCAGATCAATATGACGTTGAATTGTTCAAGCGCAGAGCCTATGCCCTTACCCCCTGGAAATTATTTATTAAGAGCTGCAGAAACGCGCCAGCTTCTCGATGTACCTGCCACTTCAACAGGAAACCAGCAGTTTTCAATCATGATGAGTAATCGCTACCCACAGGATCAGCTGGATGCGTATAATCTCACCCCTATTAACTATTGTTACGAGGAACCCCCACAATGAAATTCACAGTGATAGTTACGTCTTTATTAATTTTAACCGCATGCTCAGACGGTAAGGGTATCGCCTCCGTAGATGGCGAGACTATTACTCAGGAAATGTTTAGCGCCTACCTTGAAGAGAAGCGCATCCCGGATACTAATCAAAAGCGCGTAGAGTCTGCTTTGGATATGTACCTGGAACGTGAAGCTTTAACTCAAGCGATAGAAGATTCAGAAAAACTTGATATGCAAGGGATCGAAGCTGAGCTAAATGAGCTGAAAAAACAAATGACCATTAGCCGCTACTTTGACCAATATCTGAAGAGTGCGGTAAATGAAGAAGCAATTCGTAACTTTTACAGTGAAAACTCTGAAAACTACCAAGTGACCCGCGCTCAGGTGGCTCATATTCTGCTGCGTACCCGCAAGACCATGGATGAATCCGAAATCGGCGCCGTCAGAACACGAGCTCAGGAAATTCAAAGTAAAGCTACTTCTGATGGTAACTTTGCAGAGCTGGCCAAAGCGCATTCTGAAGATAAGATTTCTGCGGCTAAAGGTGGCGATCTGGGGTGGTTAAATGAAGGTGCGGTTGCACCAGAATTCAGTAAGGTCGCTTTCACTTTGAAAGAAGGTGAAGTATCACAAGTTATTCAAACTCCATTTGGTTTTCATATCATAAAATCCATCGCGGCTCCTCAAACCGTACAAAAAAGCTTTGAGTCAGTAAAAGGTGATATCCGCTATCAGCTTAAATCAGAAGCGAAAAAGGCTGAGTTAGAGCGTCTGTTATCTACTGTTGAAATTGAGAAGTTCAATGGTTAACAGGTTGAAGTTACCCGCTGCTCTATCGGCATTGCTGCTGGCTGCTTGCAGTCAACAGCAAGCACCAGATGTTGCAGATAACACAGTGGTTATATTTGCTGGGCAAAGCATCACTACCTCACAGCTCGAGGTTGCGGCGCAGCGCTCTCTTGGGCGCCCTTACGATAGTCTGGATCAGGCTATGCAGCAGCAATTAATTGACAGCTTGATATCAGCACAGGCCATGGCCTCGCTGGCTGAGCAGTCATTGACCGAAGATGACATGCAACGTTTGGATTACCAAGTAGCGGCTTATAAGCAAGAGCAGCTGGTTAAATTGTATTTGCAGGAATACGCCATCCCTCAGCCAGTCTCACAGCAGCAAGTTGAGCAATATTATGCTGAACACCCTCACGAATTTGGAGGAGGCTATATCGCTGATGTCAGTTTATTGCAATGCCAGATTTCGGATTCAGAAGTTTGCCTGCCTAAGATGAAACTGGAACGGTTGCAAGAGTGGAAAGAAACAACGGCTTATAACAGCCGCTTTGCCCGTATTTCATTAAATTCATTGATTGAGGCAGATTCAAGCTTATTGAAACTTGCTAAGAATACAGGCGCAGAAAATTACTCCAGTATTAAAACGGATAAAGATTCAATAACCCGGTTATACGTGCACAGTGTGACTGAAATCGCACCAGAGCCATTAGCCACAGTCAGTACAAAAATTCGTGAAAGACTGGCACCCCAGCAATTAAAGAAAGCAATACGCGAAGCTGCGGCCAAAGCCAGGGCAGCTGTACAGTCGCAAACAAATTAAGAATTGACTATGAAAAGCCTTATTACACGGATGTTCCTGCTGGCCTCAACACTGATGTATTTCAGCATGGCAGTTCAAGCTGAGACCACCCAAAATACTGACCTGGTTTCTAATGGAATTGTCACCCATGGCTCTGATAGCCGTGTACATATTGGCTGGGCGGCGCAACTTCGAAATGCAAGTTCCAGCGTATTAGAAACGCAAACGCTGAGTGTGAATCCTTATAGTCAGGTTCTATCGTGTGAGCACCAGCAATGCAGCGCAAGTGGCAGTGCCTTTGTTGGCTGGGATATAAAGGATTTTGCCAGCGCTGCAAGTGATACCTATTTATACGTTCCTTATCTGACCAGTAGGACTTTTACCAGCTCGGCTATTGGGCAAAGCGCTAAAGCACTGCTTATCGATGCTCATGCAAATGTCAGTTTAGAAAATGATCTGGCTGAAACTCATATTGAATTTTTGGAGATCGGTTACGACTCAGAACTGACGCTCTCCAGCGGCATCTACTGGATAGAGAACCTGACTTTAAGGAGCCAGGCCAGAGTGCGTAGCAAAGGTGATGGGCCGGTTTGGATAATGGCCAAAAATTTCACCTGGATAGGTTACCGTGCCACTATCAGCAGTTCTTCGATTGCTTCCCCTGTCGGGCTTGTTTCATATTCAGATATCACCTTTAACTCAGAAGCAAAAGTGCAGGGTGTTATATATGCCAAAGGGCGTGCTTATTTAGGCTGGCGTGCCCGTATTGAAGGTGCTTTGTTGGCCAATGAAATTGATTTATTGCCGGAAGCAAGAGTTACTTATATTCCAGAGAATTACCAGCAGCTGGATTTTAGCCAGATCTTGCGTCCCTATTTTGCCGATATGGATAACGATGGTATCCCAGATGAGGAAGACCCTGATCGGGATGGGGATGGCATTAATAATGATCTTGAAGAGCAAGCGGGAACCGATCCGTCTGATCCTGAATCTGTACCTGAAGATAAGAACAAAAATGGTATTCCAGATATTCTGGAAACTCGTATTGCCGAGCCTAACCAATGTACGGCACCATTTATTAATGCACTGCAAGCAGCCGCCAGTCCCGGTGAAGTCACCTTTGGTCTGCGTGCTTTCTTAAAAAATACCAGCAGCTCGCAGCTGAATATGCTCGCAGTTTATGATGATGAAGCCGGGCCTAAACCAACTTGCCGTGAGTATGCATGTGAAGCATCCGGTGTATTGGTTAATGCCAAACCCAGACCTGGATTTAAGACCTCCGATAGTGCAGTCGATCACTATACTGCTGTTGACGATCAAGCAACGATTCAAGCTGGCAGCTATCGCGATATAGAAGTGGATGCCTTTGCAACCTTGCGATTCAATAAAGGCCAGTTCCTTGGCAAGCGGTTATTGGTTAATTATGGTGCCTCGGTTGAGCTAGAACCCGGGGATTATTGGTTCGAAGAAATTTGGTTCGATCCGGAAAGCCGATTGCTTGTCAAAGGTAATGGCACGGTACGTTTGCACATAAAAGACTCCCTTATAACTCACTGGCGAGCGATATTGAACCCTAAAGCCGGTCCAAGAAAATTATTGATCAGTTCTTATGGTGCCATTCACATTGGCAATGAAGGCAGCGTAAAGGCTCTCGTCGTTGCCGACAGTTTAACGCTTAGTGAGCGTGCTCGTATTAAAGGCTCTGTGCTGTCTTCTGCAACTTACCTTAATCCTTACTCAAGAATTATCTTTAAAGAGAAGGCCATCTTACGTACCGATTTTGGCTCCTGGTGCGATATTGATGGAGATAGTATCTATGATGGTTTCGATAAGGATCGCGATGGTGATGGGGTTGATAACGAACAGGAAATCGAATGGGGCACAGACCCTGATGATCCTCTGAGCGTTCCGGTCGATAGTGATGGTGACGGCATTCCAGACCCGATTGATGACGATCGTGATGGTGATGGTTACGCCAACGAAGACGATGCCTTCCCGGATGATGCCAATGAGTGGTCTGACCTTGATGGCGATGGAATCGGCAATAACAGTGATGCGGATATAGATGGCGATGGCATCAACAACGATTATGAAACCGAATTAGGGCATGACCCTCTTGATCCGGCTGATGCACCGGCGGACCTGGATAGTGATGGAATACCCGATCAGCTGGATAGCGACATCGATAATGATGGTATTGAAAATGATCAGGATAAATTTCCAACTGATCCTTCTGAATGGTCTGACATTGATGGTGATGGAATTGGTGATAACGCAGATACCGATCGTGATGGTGATGGTATTTCTAATGACCAGGAACAACAATTGGGTTTTGACCCGAACGATCCGGCCAATACACCACCGGATGCCGACGGTGATGGTTTAGCGGATGCGCTGGATTCTGATATCGACAACGATGGTCATCCAAATGATCAGGATGCTTTCCCTTATGATCCAAGCGAATGGAAAGATCTGGATGGCGATGGCATTGGTGACAACTCTGATAGCGATCGTGACGGTGATGGCTTTGATAATGACTTTGAAATTGAACGTGGCAATAACCCGGACGATGCAAACGATTATCCGGATGTTGTGAAGCCAGAGATTAATCTCAATTCTTTACCGCAAGAAGTTGTGGAATCCAGAGTACTTATTTCTGGCACTATCAGCGATGATCATAGTGGGATTGCTCAGGCCTATTTGCAGCAGCAAACCTTGGATAATGTGCAACTCGATATCACTTTGGGTGATCAGGGGCAATTCTCTGTATGGGTGCCACTGCAGTTGGGAAATAATCAACTGGCTGTGATTGCGATTGATAACGAGGCCAATCAGCAAAATGTCGATCTGTCTGTTGAATTCCGTTCACCACCAGAGTTAATCAACTTGTTACCGGCTAATGGTAGTGTTGTGCAAACATCTGATATTGAAATCAGCGGTCAGTTAAAAACCTGGTTTGAACCAGCAGACGTGCGCATACAGCTTAATGGTGTTCAGCTTGCGTTAGAGCCACTAGATAGTGCAGATCTGCCTGCTGGGCAACACATCTATCAATTCGAATCATTTGCGGTGGATCTGGAAACCGGTGACAACCGCTTACTGTTAGAAGCGCAAACTCCAGATGGCACTCACGCCATGCCTCTGACTTATCGCTACATCCCCGGTAATATCGACGAAATACCATTGCCTGAGATTACTTTATTAGCGCCATCCGAAGGGGCGTATTTGAATGGCGATAGTTTTGCGTATGGCATTCTGGCCGTTAGCCATGCCGGTAATGTACAGGTCAGTATTGATGGGCAAGCCGCCCCTTCGGCAGTGGAACAGCCTGTCCAGCAAGTGAACGGAACAAAGGCCCTGGCTGCCAATCAGTCACAAACCAATTTGTTGGTTTCAGCAACAGATGGCGCTGGAAGAGTGACGAATAAAACCTTCAGCTTTAATGTTGATCATACTGCGCCTGTGATTCAGTGGCGAAATCAGGATGTAAACCCAACAATCATCCGTCAAAGTAGCGCTGTATTAGAAGGAGTTGTCAGTGATGCACGTTTAGCGTCAGTAATGATTAACGATCAACCCGTAATACTAAAAGCATCGGATATTGCTGGCCAATATGATTTTAGATTTCAAATTCAGGTTGAACCAGGTGTCGAGAAAGAGTACGTAGCCGTAGCTAGAGATTTGTCTGGTAATAAAACCAGTATTAGTACCACGGTTAAGAATGAAACATCAGCGGTTATTGATTGGTTAAGCCCTGAAGTCGACAGTCTCTATTTTGATAATGAAGGTGATGCTGAAGTTGTCGTGATTGAAAATACCGGTTTAACCGACCTTAACGTTGAGCTCTGCATACACAGCGTATCGGATCAAAGTGCCAATAGCTGTGTTCAGATTAATCATAGTGGTAACTGGTATACCAGCAACATAAATCTGCCAACGACGGCTGGCGAATATC
>Ga0181593_10003816_pt1 | contig 13762 bp, 9 predicted proteins | sample 071ome_19_FD_133756 | JGI IMG/M metagenome (GOLD analysis project Ga0181593, IMG submission 133756) | Coastal salt marsh microbial communities from the Groves Creek Marsh, Skidaway Island, Georgia - 071413AT metaG (megahit assembly) | ecosystem: Environmental > Aquatic > Marine > Intertidal zone...
CCGGCCCACCTCGTACTTGGTTGCTCTAATGTTCCTTCATCTGTCAGGCCGGCCGTTATGTTCGGAATTGGATCAACATCGTAGTTATATGGGCCTGGTTCTTCTGGATAGAAGGCTAAATCAAACATGTTGATCTGCAGGTTTTGGGGGGCGGTAATAGAATTGAATTGTCGATTTGGGAAAACCTCATTTTCACTCACCTGTCGCATCAAGTGGTTGTTTCTGATGCTTTCATCGTTTCTAATGTGTTCGGGGGTGTTGGCATCGGATCGATAAAACAATGGGTCAACAATGTACCACGCCAGACGTGCTCTGTTTTTGTTGTACGTTAAATCATTTGACGAACCCTCTGGGAAAAGATCAGTTTGCCCTTGCGGTGTACTTGCGATAGACCAAAGTTGAAAGGCTCTTAAGTCGATGGTGCTTTGGCTACCTTCAAAATCATCGATGTAAGAGTTGCCTTGTTTACCAATGGCACGTGCATGTCCAGGAAAGAGTTTAGCACCTTCGGCTTGTACGCTTATGGTAGAAGTTTCTTTGGTGTCAATAAGTGGAATTTTATCCACCAACGAAGTCAGGAACTTTGACTCGGTAGTGAAATTTCCATCGATACCAACCACCGTGTTGTTGATCGGTTCGTCTCCGAAGTTTACTTTTTGAGTTAATGGGCGTTCGCTCAAGTTCATTACGGTTCCACCAAAATTTAGATTGTCAGAAATCTTATAGTCGAAACGTGAGGCGAAGAGGGCTTTACGGTTGAAACTAAAGGCGGAGTTACTTTCGAGAGAAACATTGATTGGTGTTCCGGATTCTAAGAGTCCTTGATTGATAATTTTTACTCTGCCTAGTGTGTAGTCAACGGTATAGTCTTGATTTTCTACGAGTTGCTGACCTCCAGCGGTAACAGTGACCGAACCTTCGGGTACGTTGAATGCATTTAGCGCTATTTCTGAGCTGTTTGATGATTGGTATCGACCTTTAAGTGAGAATCGGTTTAGGCTGGGAAAGTTATACTGTGCGTTGGCTTGAGTGTTGGTATAAAGTGAATCAAAGGCGTAGCGTGATGCGATCTGTTCATTGTTGCCCGTGAGTTGCAAAATGGTCTTTCTGAGATGTGAGCCAAATGGTTCAAGCACTGGGAATATGATTCTACCCGTTTGAGGGATTACAGTGATTTGCGGGTTTGATAAAAAGTCAAATACACCATCGGGCACCTGAGCATTATTGTTATTGATTCTGTCCAGTCCCGTCACTTGTAAAAGTGGTCTGTCATTCAATCCCTGAAAGGGTTCTGGGATGTAGTTGATGTCGATGCCTTTTTGCTTGTCGAGATACCAAACACCAAGCTCAAAGCCCGAAGCACTTAGTTGGTAAGCGCCAAGCGAGTAAATATTTTTCATCATCAGATCCCACATTGGGAAGTTGGTATTAAGCTCTGCACTCTTGAGCATCTTCAGAATAAGTGCATCACTTCCGGTATTGTCATTTGAGAATTCACCTACCCTATACGTCTGACCATTGTAGGTGTATTCAAATGCCACGGCAAGAACCTGATTCGGCTGAACCTCTTGCACAAGCGATATGTAGCCGAGTTGATTGTGTACAGTGTAGTCTCTACCCTGCTCAAGTTTTCGCGCGAGTTCTATTTTTTGATAGTCAAACCGACTCTGAAGCCCGAATCGATTGCTTTCTAGTACACGTGACGCTTGTGTGAATTCCCGAACAGCTCGCTCTCGATATACGGAATTGTAAACCTTGTTTTGACCATTGCTTGCTGGAAGATTGCCGCCTCGAGCACTACCTGCAAAAGCCGGGTTATATAGCACGCTGCCTTCACCCAAATCTTGGAAAGCGATGACATTTCTTGTGTTTTCTGTGGCAAAATTGGTGTTGGTGACCCAAACCTCTACTCGGGTAATGTTTACACTGGTATTGATAATCGGTGGGGTGGCAACCGCTTTTTCATAATTGTCTCGGAAGAAATGGCTCAAGAAATAATGTCGGTAGTCTTCATACTCATCTGCCTTAATTTCATACTCAACTTCTTGCGCACCGCCTTCGGTACTTACTTCTCTACGTTCACTTTTCTGCTGCGTGTAAACAGAGGTGACGTAAAGTCGGCCAAATTTCAATTCAGTTTTTGCACCAAACAGCGCCTGGCTTCCTGTAATTAATGAGCTCTGCAAAGGGAGTGAAACGTTTCCCAATTCAATTTTTTGGATAATCTCGTCTTCATAACCTGTGTACTCCAGCTTCATTTGGTTTTCAAAGTCAAATGTGGCTTGGGTGTTGTGGTTTGTTTGGATCTTAAGTTTATCTCCAATATTTCCGATCACATTTACTTGTATGTTTTGCCTGAAATCGAAGGTTGTTATACGCCTTAAGTTGACCGGTATGGCAGGGTTTTCTGTTTTAGAACTATTAATGCCGAAGGTGAGCTCTGCAGAACCGTTTGGTCTTATCTCAATTTCGTTACCACCGAATATTCGATCAAAACCTTCGCCCGGCACATTGATTGTTGGTCGAAACGCTGTTCCACCACCATCCTCGGCATCTTCTTTTTCGGCTGCTTCTTGGGCTATTTCTTTCCAATAATCATCGCGGGCCTTTTTTGCCTCGTAATCACTGTATTCATCAAAGGATAAATAGCTCGGTGGCCGGTAGTTTAATTCACCAAGCTTTTGGCGGTATTCATAGTTTCCTGACTCGGGGTCATACTCGAATTCTGTTTCAACAGATGAGGGCGTATTCCCATATATTTTCCGGTCATCTTGCTCAAGCGGATCCCTTGTGTCGTTAAAGGGAAAAAGCAAACTATCATTTTGCCCAATAAGCACTAAAGGCATCGTTACCGATGCCCAAATCACTAGGATTAACCTATATAGAAAAGGAGAATTCAAATCAACTTGCTCAGAGTTGCTTTAATGCATTTTTAATTAGCACCTCTACAGAACTTGGAGGTTCATCTTTGATTAGTTGATTTAGCACTTTTGCCGACTTTCCTCGATCAAATCCCAGAGCGGTGAGGGCGGATAACGCTTCCTGACGCATACTATTGCCCCCAGTTGTACTTTCATCGAAATTATTTTCGTCTTTAGCTACTTTTTCTCTCAGTTCACCAATTATCTTTTGTGCGAGCTTTGGTCCCACACCTTTTACGGTTGTGAGTGTCTTTGCATCACCATTGACCAGAATAGATTGCAATTCATCTGGTTTGAAGGCGGATAGTATCATGTGGGCAATGCCTGAGCTAACACCGGAAACCGAAACTAATTGACGAAATAGAGCCCTTTCGAGTGCTGTAGAAAAACCAAAAATTTGATGCCGACTCTCACCTGAACGCACATCCACACTTACGTTATATTGTGCGAGCAGTTTGCCTTCACTAAGTTCATTAATATCAGTGTAGGTATTTAGGCTCACACTTACGATGTATCCAATACCCCCAACGTCTACCACCACATGTGTGGGTGTTTTCTCCGAAAATTTACCGGATATATATTCAAACATGGATACTTTTTATCTGGTTTGGGCATCCACTGCCGCTATGGTTACCATATTTACAATTTCTCTTACTGAGCTTCCTAATTGCAAGATATGCACGGGTTTATTCATGCCTAGGAGTATTGGTCCAATGGCCTCGCCAACACCCATTTCTTGCATGAGTTTATAGGCAATATTACCAGCAGCAAGATTTGGAAAAATCAAAACATTGGTATCTTGATTGACCAGTTTTGAAAACGGAAACATTTCGGTTAGCAACTGATTGTTTAAAGCGAAATTGGCTTGAATCTCACCATCTACTATCAAGTCTGGATGCTTTTCATGAAGAATTTTTACCGCGTTTCTCACCTTGATAGTTTCATCAGTTTCACTGCTTCCAAAGTTTGAGTAGCTTAACATGGCTATTCTAGGTTTTAATCTAAACCTTTTGACCGCTTCCGCCACAAGTACAGTGATTTCTACCAATTGCTCTGCAGTAGGATTTGTATTCACTGTGGTATCCGCGAGGAATAAGGGGCCGTTTTTTGTGGTCAATACGTACATGCCAGCGATATGCTGTATTGCAGGGTCAGTGCCGATAACTTGTAAGGCTGGCTTTATGGTATCGGGGTAGTTTCGAGTAAGGCCAGATATCAGTGCGTCTGCCTGACCAGATTCTACCATTGCTGCTCCAAAATAGTTGCGTTCTCGCATTATTTTAATCGCCTCGGGATAGGTGAACCCTCGTCTTTTTCGTTTTTCAAATAAAATATCTGCGAAGGCCTTTCTACGTTCAGTTTGGTCATTGTGGCGGCTATCTATTATTTGTAAATCGCCTATTTCAATTCCCTTTTCATTGGCAATGCTCATGATACGGTCTTTATTGCCGAGCAATATGGGTGTGGCAATTCCATCTTCGTATGTAACCTGTGCCGCTTTTAGTATCTTGTGATGATCAGCTTCTGCAAAAACCACGCGTTTCTGATCCATTCGAGATCGATGCGTAATGCTTTGAAGTAGCTTATTATCCCTGCCTAACCTGCGATCTAGTTCAGTCGAGTATTTTGTCCAATCCTTGATAGAGACCTGTGCCACACCGCTGTCCATGGCTGCTTTTGCTACAGCTGGCGCTACAGCGGTTATTAACCTATAATCCAATGGTTTTGGAATAATGTAGTCCTTGCCAAAGTTGATGTTGGCTTCGCCATATGCAACGTTTACTTCAACAGGTACGGGTTCTTTTGCTAAATCTGCTAAGGCGTGCACTGCCGCAAGCTTCATAGCTTCATTAATCGCGGTAGCGCGAACATCTAGAGCACCTCGAAAAATGAATGGAAAACCAAGTACATTGTTGACTTGGTTGGGATAATCGCTTCGCCCAGTGGCCATGATTACGTCATCTCTAGTGCTGATAGCATCGGGATAAGAAATTTCAGGATCTGGATTGGCGCAGGCAAAAACAATAGGATTTTTTGCCATTGATTTCAACATCTTTTTTGAAACAATGCCTCCAATAGAAAGACCTAAAAAGACATCTGCATTTTGCATGGCATCCTCGAGCGTTTTTGCTTCTGTATCTATGGCAAACTGTTTTTTCGAATCGTCTAGATCTTCCCTATGGGTGGAAATTACACCTTTACTGTCTACCAGGGTTACGTTCTCCTTTCGAGCTCCAAGCGCGCAATAAAGCTTTACACAACTGATGGCTGCGGCTCCTGCACCACTCACCACCACTCTTATGTCTTCAATTTTTTTATCGGCAAGTTCTAGCGCATTCAGTAAGGCTGCCCCAGAAATGATAGCGGTCCCGTGCTGATCGTCATGCATGATCGGGATGTTGAGCTCGTCTTTGAGTCTCTGCTCAATCTCGAAGGCTTCAGGTGCCTTGATGTCTTCAAGATTTATTCCACCGAAGGTTGGTGAAATTGCTTTTACTGTTTCAACGAATTTGTCAATATCATTCGCATCGACCTCGATATCAAACACATCTATATCAGCAAAAATCTTGAATAGCAGTCCCTTGCCTTCCATCACTGGTTTTGAAGCTGCTGGTCCAATATCACCTAACCCTAGTACTGCGGTGCCGTTTGAAATTACTGCTACTAAATTGCCTTTTGCGGTGTATTTATATACAGCGTTTTCATCCTCTGCAATTTTCAAACAGGGCTCTGCGACTCCAGGGGAATATGCTAGACTTAGGTCGCGCTGTGATGAGTAAGGTTTGGTAGGAATAACCTCAATCTTACCCGGCTTTCCGCTAGAATGATAGTCGAGTGCTTCTTGCTTCTTTATTTTAATCATAAATTATGGTCAAAGGGTTGTAAAAGTAGAAATTTGGCACTCCCACAAGGGGCGAGTGGCAAGGCTTTTTTAGCTTTGGATATAATCAACTAGTTATGCAGCGTTTAGTAGTGTTTTCAGGTGCAGGGATGAGCGCTGAAAGTGGGTTGAAAACCTTCCGTGATTCGGGAGGACTCTGGGAGAAGTATGACATCAACGAAGTTGCTACCCCAGAAGCATGGGCTAGAAATCCCGAGTTAGTCTTAGATTTTTATAATCAACGAAGGGAGCAGATTTTATCGGCCGAATCTAATGCTGCGCATAAAGCGTTGGTAGAGTTAGAGTCGAAGTATGATGTATGTATTGTTACTCAAAATATCGATAACCTACATGAACGCGCTGGTAGCAAGCGAGTCTTGCACTTGCATGGAGAAATAAGCAAGGCAAAAAGCGAACGCAATGATGATGTGGTGGTAGAGAAGTTAGGCCCAATAAAAATTGGTGATGTTGCGCCTGATGGACATCAACTAAGACCTCATGTGGTGTGGTTTGGGGAGCCAGTTCCAGAATATGAAAAGGCTTTAAAAATCATAAGTGAAGCAGATATTTTGATAGTGGTGGGTACCAGCTTAAACGTTTACCCAGCCGCTGGACTGGTGCATTACGTGCCAGAGCACTGTGAAGTTCACTTGGTAGATCCAAACGATGCAGTTCGCTCTCGCTTTAATTCAGTAAACCACTTGAAGAAACCTGCAGTAGAGGGAATTCCAGAGCTGATTAAGATCATTTTGTAGGTTTAAAATCCAATATATGGTTGTGCGATGTCGAATAAATATAGATGCTGGCATTATAATTGTCTCGTTTAGCAATTCAACAAAAGTTCAACGAATCATATCATTTTACAAAGGTTTTTGCTCAACTGAACTGATACATTTGTAGGGCTGTCAAAATTCACATATCATGAAAATCAATGCGTTAATCTTTCCAGCCATCTTCTTTGCATTTTTTGAACTAAGTGCTCAAGATGGTGGAAGAAAAATTCCAGATGTAACAGTGAAAAATCTGGATAATTCGTCTTTCCAAACGGGAGAAATTGAAAACGATGGAAAGCCCATAATTATTAACTTCTGGGCTACATGGTGCAGTCCTTGTAAACGAGAATTAAACACGATAGCTGAAGAGTATCAGGACTGGGTTGATGAGACTGGGGTTAAGCTGGTGGCGATATCCATAGATGATGCTCGAAATATGCATAAGGTAAAACCATATATCGATGGTCAGGGATGGGAATATGAAGTTTATATTGACCCAAATGCAGACTTCAAGAGAGCAATGAATGTGAATAATGTTCCGCATACATTTTTAGTGGATGGAGAAGGCAATATCGTTTGGCAGCATAATTCTTACGCTCCAGGGGATGAAATGGAACTTTATGATTTGGTTGAAAAATTGGCTGCGGGAGAGTCTATAAACTGAGCTAACCTTGAGAATACACCACTTGAAAGTCCTGATGGTTATTGGGACTCTTTTTATTACTAGTCGTCACGTTTTCGCACAAAATGGGCTGTTGGAAGGCGCCCAGGTGCATGGCAACTTTGAAATTTATGCTCAGCAATACAATGAAGATTCGCTGATTGGAGCACCCAACGTACCAGAGAAAAGTGGTATGAATGCTTTTGGAAACATCATTGTGACAAAAGGAAAGTTCACTACAGGAGCGCGGATTGAGGCCTATACTCCGCCCGTGCAAGGGTTTGACCCAAACTTTGGGCTTCAACCGATTGGAGTGCCCTATCGGTTTGTTCAATATACCGGAGATCAAATTGACATTACGATGGGTAGCTTTTATGAGCAGTTCGGAAATGGAATGATTCTTAGAAGCTATGAAGAGCGCGCACTTGGTCTAGACAATGCCTTCGATGGAGTGCGAATCAGAATGAATCCATACAAGGGTATTTACGTCAAAGGCATTATTGGTAATCAAAGGTTTTATTGGCAAAAGAGTACTGGTTATGTGCGTGGATTTGATGGTGAAATAGCTTTGAATGAATTGCTTGAAGCGTGGGCAGAATCAAAGCTCAGATTGACCTTTGGTGGTAGCTTCGTCTCAAAATATGAAGAAGCAGGTTTGAGGTCACTGGTGTATCCTGAAAACGTTGCAAGCTGGGCGGCTCGAGGACAATTGAATTACGGAGGTTTTGCTTTCCTAGCTGAGTATATCTATAAGTTTAATGATCCCAATGCTGACAACAGATATATCTATCGACCAGGTCAGGGTCTTCTATTGTCTGCGACATATTCTCAGAAAGGATTTGGAATAAACCTCACCGCCAAGACTATTGACAATATGCATTTTCGAAGTAATCGAGATGGGCAATTAAACGATTTATTCATTAATTACTTACCACCGTTGAGTAGGCAGCATACTTACAATCTGGCTACAACATTATACCCGTATGCTACACAGCCATTTGGTGAAATTGGCATTCAAGGAGATATAATTTATAAGATTAAAAGAGGAACATTACTTGGAGGTAAGTACGGTACTACCATACAAGGAAATGTATCTCTTATAAACAATTTAGATACCCAAAACATCAGTACCCATGCACAGTTAGAGAGTGATGAATTTATAGATGCTGATCCCGGACGTCAGGGATATGAGGCCAATATTTTCACGCCAGGTGATGAAGTTTACTATCAAGACTTCAATATTGAAATCGATCGAAAGTTTAGCAAGAAATTCAAACTCAAAACGACTTACGTATATATGGTTTCGAATATAGACGTCACTCTTGGTACTGCGATTGGAACCAATGTTTATGCACATATAGGTGTTTTAGATGGGTTGTATAAAGTATCGCGTAAGCACAGTATTCGCACAGAGCTTCAACATATGTGGACTGAACAAGACCAGGGCAATTGGGCTTTTGCGATGGTTGAGTACGGATACTCACCTCATTGGTTTGTGACCATCCTAAACCAGTATAATTATGGTAACCCATCAGCAATATTGAGATTGAATTACCCTACAGCACAGGTTGCATACGTTAATAATGCAACTCGCGTTAGTTTGGCTTATGGTAGGCAACGAGCAGGAATATTTTGCGTTGGAGGAGTATGTAGACCAGTTCCTGCCGCGAATGGTGCAACAATTTCCATTACATCAAGTTTCTAGGATATGAAGAATCTATTTTTTGTCTTTACGGTTTTGCTTTTTGGTGTTTTCGCTTGTGATAAGGTTGATATGCCAGTTGAAGATCCAGGTCCAACGGTTACAGATACTACAGACACGAATGGTGTTGTTCCCTTCCCAACCTTTGATACAACGATGTTACATAATTCATCAAGAAAGGTACTGGTAGAAGAGTTTACTGGTCATTCGTGTACCGGCTGTCCGGCCCAAACGGAAAAACTACTCAACCTTCAAAATAATAATGCTCCAGAGGTAATTGTTGTTGCTTATCATGAAGGAACCTTCGCGGAGGTGTCGGAAGACTATCCAACTGATTTTAGGACGGAGTATGGTGGCAACTACCATGATCCTCAGAGCAATGAAATTGCCGGATATCCGTCAGCGATTATTAATCGTAAGACATTTTCAGAATTTGCGAATAAAAAGCACTTTTTAGCGCACAATGAGTGGGCTCCACCGATTAATGCGAGTATTGGTGAAGCTGGTATTGTAGCTTTAGGTGTAGCCGCTGACTTATATGAGGATGATAACCTCATTAAGGTTAGGGTGGGTATACAGGCGTTAGAAGATTTAACATCATCATATCGACTGCTTGTATTACTTACCGAGGACTCAGTCATATCACAGCAGAAAGACTCACGTGCTACCCAGTTACCTAAGAAGATTATTCAAGATTATGCTCATAGGCATGTATTAAGAGATCAGATCAATGAGGTTGCTTCAGTTTATGGAGATTTGATAATTGATTTAGGATCGGGGCTTGTTTCCAATGAGTGGATTGATTGGGCCACGGACTATACCATAGCTTCTAATGTAGTAACACCCACAAAATGCTACGTGGTTGCCATTTTAATTGATGCTCAAACTTCTGAGGTTGTTCAAGTAGAAGAGGTTCATGTACATGAGGTGGATCAGTAGAGTTTTTGGAGTCTTTTTAATTTTCCTACTGAGTTCGTTATCAATTAATGGACAAATAAAGATTACCGACTTATCTCAGAAGAATAACTCTATAAGTACTTCTGGTCCATTCGCAAGAACCAATAAGGGTCAATTCAATGGAGTAGTTAGGGCAGGAATTGTGTCAAGCCACATTAGGAATGATGATTTTGGTGGCTGGAATAAACTCGGATTTACGGGCGGGGTAGGTACGTTCACACAGCTGAATAGAAATTGGAAAGCCCAGCTTGAGGTTAATTACGCGATGCGAGGAAGTCGCAAGCGCCCAACAAAGACAGATCCTGGTATATATAGAATTGAACCACATTATATTGATATTCCGATACTATTCAAGACCAACTTTTGGATATTCGAAGCTGAGATTGGCATTAATAATGGAGTCTACTTATTTCACCTAGAAGCAGATGAGAGTGGAAGATTGTTTGAAGATCAATACGGCTGGTCTTTTCATCGATATGAAATAGCTGGTTTAGCTGGTCTGAGCGTGCCACTGGTCGGAAACTGGGTAGGAAATGTAAGGTTGCATCATTCTATTTTACCAGCTGCTGGAAGGAGCTTTACATTCGTTGGAGGAAGGTTTATATCCGGAGGAGCCTTAAATATGGCTATGTCATTTTCCTTCAATCGATTGCTTTTCCCAAAGGATTGATCAAGAATCTAATATTCCTTGTCAAGCCATTGTATCCTGTTCGTTTCACGGCAGAACCGGCAAATAGCTCATTAAATTTTTCTTCTGATAAATGAGCCCAATCCTCTAATTTAAAATCCAAAATTTCAGGCTTTGGATTGAAATCAGATTCCGAGTGAGGTTTGCTGAACCTATTCCAAGGACACACATCTTGGCAGATGTCGCAACCAAACATCCAATTATCAAACTTGCCCTTCATAGAGTCAGGAAGCTCACTGTTTTTTAGTTCGATGGTATAGTATGATATGCATTTGCTACCGTCAACGTAATATGGATTGTTGATGGCATCAGTAGGACATGCATCTATACATTTAGTGCAAGAGCCGCAATAGTCTTTAATGGGCGCATCGGATTCTAGCTCTAAATCTGTGATTAAAACAGCAAGGAAGAAAAATGAACCTGCGCTTTTAGAAATAATGTTTGAATGCTTCCCAACCCAGCCTAAGCCGCTTTCACGGGCCCATGCTTTTTCCAAGACTGGGGCTGAATCAACAAATCCACGCCCGTGCACCTCACCGAAGGACTGTTGCATTTCTTTCAAGAATACTTTCATTGCCTTGCGAATCACTTTATGATAGTCTCTTCCATAGGCATATTTACTCAGTTTTGGAGCCTCAATATGCTGAGTTGACTTGGTGAAATAGTTTTTACTAAGAACAATGACACTCTTGGCACCGGGCACTAATTTGGTTGGATTTATCCTGAGATCAAAATGATTGGCCATATACTCCATTTGACCATGATGACCATTGTTGAGCCAAGCTTCGAGGCGTCTAGCATCATTAGTTAATTCACTTGCTTTTGCAACCCTGCAATCTAAAAAACCAAGTTTTTGTGCAATCTTCTTAATCTCGACAGACCTCGAACTGGCAAGTAAATCCAATGAGGTCATCTGTTGCTAGAATAGGGTGTTTTGATTTCCAGATCGCTCTCTACCAAGATGGGTGAAGGCCAATTCAGTTGCCACACGTCCTCGAGGTGTACGATGAAGAAATCCTTCTTGAATTAAGAAGGGCTCATAAACTTCTTCAATGGTGCCGGCCTGTTCGCCCACAGCGGTGGCTACAGTAGTTAAGCCAACTGGACCACCGTTGAACTTGTCAATTATAATAGATAGGATTTTGTTGTCCATTTCATCCAATCCATGAGAATCAACATTTAGTGCATCGAGGCCGTATTTGGCAATTTCCAAGTCAATTTTTCCATCACCTTTTATCTGGGCAAAATCTCGAATTCGTCTGAGGAGAGAGTTGGCAATTCTAGGTGTTCCACGACTACGAAATGCAATCTCGCGGGCGGCTTTAGAGTCAATTCCGATATTTAAGATGGTTGCTGACCTTTCTATTATGGTTGACAATAGGTCGGCATTGTAATATGATAAGCGTGAGTTTATTCCAAAGCGTGCGCGCAAGGGAGAAGTAAGTAAACCGGATCTTGTAGTGGCTCCAATAAGGGTAAATGGTGCAAGTTCAATTTTAACACTTCGAGCGCTGGGACCGCTATCGATGAGTATGTCGATCATAAAGTCTTCCATAGCAGAATAGAGGAACTCCTCTACAATTGGGCTCAAACGATGAATCTCGTCAATGAACAGGACATCTTTCTCCTCCAGATTTGTAAGCAACCCAGCAAGGTCACCAGGCTTATCTAATACCGGTCCACTGGTGGATTTAATATTTACTCCAAGCTCATTGGCGATGATATGTGCAAGTGTAGTTTTACCCAATCCTGGAGGACCATGGAGCAACGTGTGGTCAAGCGCTTCACTTCTGCGCTTAGCCGCCTCAACGAAAACCTCGAGGTTTTCAATAACTGCCTCTTGTCCAGAAAAGTCACCAAATTGACGAGGTCTTAAAACCTTCTCAAGATCCTTATCGGTTTGTGAAAGATTTTCTGAATCAGGATTTAAATTGGAATTCATGTATGCACAAATTTAGGAATGCATACCAACAAAAAACCCGCTCATTGAGCGGGTTTCGTTTATTTTAATGACCTGCGCCACCATCTTGTTCTCCATCTTCTAGAGGAACTATTTGTGGAACAAAATCTTGTTCTTTACCAGGCTTGCTATAATCATAGGCCCATCTGTGAACCGTGGGTAGAGGACCTGGCCAATTTCCATGTATGTGCTCAACGGGTGTAGTCCACTCAAGAGTATTAGATCCCCAAGGATTAGCCGAAGCCTTTGGACCTCTCCTGATGGAGTAAAAGAAGTTGAACATAAAGATGAACTGTGCTATGGCTCCAGCAATTGCAAAAATTGATACCATTTCATTGATAGATACTAAATCATCAAAAATTGGGAATTCACTATTGCTGTAATACCTTCTAGGTACACCTGCGAGGCCAAGGAAGTGTTGAGGAAAGAATACTCCATAAGCGCAGATGAAGGTGGTCCAGAAGTGAGCGTATCCCAGTTTCCTGTTCATCATTCGACCATACATTTTTGGGAACCAATGATACACTCCAGCGTACATTGCCATAACCGCACTTAATCCCATAACAATATGGAAGTGGGCGACCACGAAGTAAGTATCATGCAAGTTGATATCTAGTGCACTGTCTGCAAGAATGATTCCTGTTACACCTCCAGATATAAATGTTGATACCATGGAAATGGAGAACAACATTGCTGGGGTAAATCGAATACTTCCTTTCCATAAGGTGGTAATGAAGTTAAAGGCTTTAACTGCCGATGGAATAGCAATAAGTAAGGTGGTGAATGTAAACACCGCGCCTAAGAATGGATTCATTCCTGTCAAGAACATATGGTGTCCCCACACAATGAATGATAAGAACGCAATTGCTAAAATAGACCCAATCATTGCACGGTAACCAAAAATTGGCTTTCTTGAATTTGTAGCAATAACTTCAGACGTGATACCAAGCGCTGGAAGTAATACGATATAAACTTCAGGGTGTCCTAAGAACCAAAAAAGGTGCTCATATAAAATAGGACTACCACCAGTTCTTTCAAGCACTTCGCCAGCAATATGAATATCTGATAGGTAAAAGGCTGTTCCAAAGCTTCTATCGAAAATTAAGAGCAAAGCTGCTGAGAACAATACCGGGAATGAAAGTACACCGAGAATAGCAGTCACAAAGAGAGCCCAAATACTCAACGGGAGTCGAGTCATGGTCATACCCTTTGTTCGCAA
>Ga0181593_10003820_pt1 | contig 13758 bp, 13 predicted proteins | sample 071ome_19_FD_133756 | JGI IMG/M metagenome (GOLD analysis project Ga0181593, IMG submission 133756) | Coastal salt marsh microbial communities from the Groves Creek Marsh, Skidaway Island, Georgia - 071413AT metaG (megahit assembly) | ecosystem: Environmental > Aquatic > Marine > Intertidal...
TGTTTCTGGAATAGTGAACTGGGCGAGGAGACGTCTACTGCCACAAACTTTGACTGGTATAGCCCCTCAAACGCTCGGCGTTTCTCCAGGCAGGACGTCCTCGACATTGCGCAAAAATCATGCTTAAACGTGCAGTTCTTGCATGAGGAGCCAGCCTGCTACGCGGGTCGATTCGTCCGGGATTGATCAACCCTATGTTGCTAAATATCTCTGATGACAACTCTGCACAGACAGCAAAATTAGAGTTTATCGCTGCGTTAGCGCAACGCGGTATAGAGGCGGCGTTTGCAGGCATTCTTGGTTTTCGAAAACCTAGCCTTGAAATTCGCTATGACTGAGCTTATTACGGTGTCCCTTGACGCTTTGACAGGTCCAGAATTCTGGACGCTGCTTGTTGCTATCGCGGTTCTGCCTCGTGTTGTGATGCTGCTACTTCAGGGTCGGGAGGCGAGTGATCAATGGCAACACATGCTTTATGCTAATGAATTCTGTGGTGCTGGCCTGACGGACCTGGGGCGGGAGCTGACCCGCTTTACCCCAAAGGCCATATTTAATTATCCGCCTGCTTTACAGTTTCTTATCGAGAGACTGGGTGAAAAGTTTGTTAGCAAATATGCTGCTGTAGTGAATGTGGCGTTGCTATGCCTTGAGGCGGTCGTAATAATCTATGTCTGGTCGGGTATTGACCCTTTGACAAGGCCAGCGTTAATAATTAGCGCGGCATGCCTGGGAATGTTCCCTTTTTATTTAATGCCCATCTCCGGCGCGCTATCAGTTAGTGGCCGCTTGCCAGGCGCTTTATTAAGTAACCTCTACTTTTTAATTGCCTGCTCGGCGCTTCCAATTGTGGAGAAGTGCTTTCTAGCTGTGCCGGTCGTAATTTCTGCGATTTTTATATCTAAATTTTCGATTCAATCGATATTTATAATCTCGTTACTATCTGCCGCCTATTCTTTGAACGTAGATTTCATCCTTATGTTGATGCCTGCAACTGCAATTGCATTAAGCTGGAAGGCTTCTCGGAAAATCTTGATTGGCTCTTATTCACATACTGTCTTCTACGCGAAAATTCTACAGTACATTCATGTTGCAACAGTGCTTAGAAACAAAAGCTTTTTAAGTGTGTTGTCTTCGGGATCAGCTATTAGACCAAAGGAGCTTCTAAAAAGTATTTATCACGTTCCCGTAATACGGGTTTTTTGTTACTTCCCGTCCCTATTCTTCGTTTTTTTTTATTTAAGTTCAAAATCAAGCGAAAAGTGGGTTGACGAATATAACAATGTAGAGGCGGTTTTGGCGTCCTCGATTATCGCGGCTTTTTTGTTCTCAGTGAGACACCTAAAGTTCTTGGGTGAGGCAGATCGTTACGCGACCTTTACGTCGGTTTTGACTGCATTCTCATGCCTACCCTTGCTAGTCACTTCAGAGCTCGGCTATGGAATCGCACTGTTAATCATCACATCAGCCACGTGGATAGCTTTGGGGGCGGCACTCAAACAAAAAATTGGCTCAAATAGCAGCGTTAATCAAAAAGTGCGGAGTGATTCGGGTGATAACGGTTTGTTAATCAGCAGCGTGGAAGGTTCGCTGACAGATTTGGCGTCAGAGACAGATCAAGAGCCCTATTTAATGGCTGTGCCGCAGAATCTCTGTGAAAAAATTGCTGTGTTTTTTCCTGATCATCGCATTATCGGTCTATCGGGTAACCAAATGGTATCGGCGGAGACAACTGAGTACACACAGATTTTATACGAAAATTCCTGTTATCCATATCCTGTTAATGTTCAGGCGTATGCCGACCTATTGAAACGCCCAATTTTGATGATTATTGAAAGGCAGTACCTTGAATCCGAGTACTTGAGGAGAAGTGGACTCAGCGGGTTGATAGGCGCCTATTACGACAGTTTGGACGCTACGGATGTTTCCCACCGGTACTCGCTCGTGACATTTCAACCAAACAATTACAGCAATGTTTGATAGGGTTTTTCTCAAACCTCTGAGGGCGGTCTCAAATAGCTGCATTCTCTATGGCCAATAGAGAAGGAAAAGATACTCTCCTGAATACTCTCGGGTTGGTAGCTCAGCTGGGTTGTATCGGTCTCCAGCTGATCTTAGTACCCTCTTTATTTAACAACAGCGTCTACGGTGCGCTCCAAGGTGTGCTTGCGACCGGATACCTTCTTGCGACCCTGACCTTAGCTGGTCTGCAAAGTGTCGTTCTCATTTCTCTTAGCAGAGGCCGACCTTCGAGCAAAAAAGTTTATTTACTGGCCCAGCATAAAATCCTTGTTCGTATAACGATAATCACGGTTGCTTCCATGGTTGTCGCCTTGATATCACCATGGGTAGGCTTGTCTATCGCTGCGAGTGCGCCAATAGCAGTTTTGCTTTTTATAGATAGCTTACTGATCTCTAACCGACGCTTTATAAAACTTCTGTTCCGTCGTGTGCTGCCCGACCTGTCACTCGTCATTTTTATTGTTGCAGCGTTCTATCTCAAGATCAGCGCAGATCAGATCACCGCTTGGTTGCCATTTGTGGTTTGTGCGGCGTTTATCCCGCCAGCGATAGCCTTTACGCTCTTAGAGCTTGTTCCAATGGGGGTTGCTCTTTCATGCCCCCGAACCGGATTGAACCTGCAGCGACCCGCACTTCCCTTTCTTGGATGGACGCTTCTACAAGCGCTCATGCAGCGCGGATCAGTTGTCTTCGTCGCGTCGATTGATGTAGGGGTTGTCGTATACTTAAGATATTGTCAGTACGTCTCCCAAGTCGGGCAGTACCTCTCTAACGGTTTACTTCTTGTCAGATTGCGAAATTTGCTCGGTGACGGTAAGCACCATGGCCAGCAGGCCAATAACGTGGGGTTGCTCACGGGGCGCAGTTGGCTCGTGATATTTTTATGGTCGATAGCAATAAACTCAATGTTTTGGGTGGGCCTTTCGTTTGCGGCAAGCTATACCGCCACGATGGTTATTGAGCCTGATGTGATCTTAATCAGCCTCTCCGTTGCGTTGACATGTGCCTCTGTCGCATACCAATGGTCAAGTGCTGGCACTAATTGGCAGGGTCAGTTGCGAACATATTTCATTGGCCAGGTGGTTACTGTATCGACTTTTTCGGGGGGCCTATTGCTCTTGAAACCTACACTAGTATTTCTGGGTCCCGAACATGATTTAGCAAACATTGGCGTTGTTACCGTGGTAGCACTGACGCTGGGGCGTGCGGCAGGCACGGCATATTATCAAGTTTGGCGCAAAGGTGAGCGCGGATAGTGATACGCTTCAGGAGAAAACTCTCGAAAACACAAACCGCCATCACCGCTGTGGTGGTAGCCAAGGTTATTTTGCTCTTTGCTTACCCTGCGATTTTCGTCAAAAAAGTGTCAGAGAGGAAATCAATTGACTTCAGTCAGGGGATAGATGGCCTGCAGGCCCTTGACACCTTTGCGGCTTTTTCGACTCTTTCGATCCCATTTTTTCTGCTGGGCATCAACGGTACTCAAGCGCTGTCCCTGGTCAATATCACGGCATCGTATTTCTTCTACTCAAGGCTTGCCAACGAATATTTGGCGGACGCCAAAAAACGGGGCACTCGGCCAGCTTTTGCCTTGGTCATGCTGGCCCCAGGAGTTTTCTATTTTTCAATGGTAGCTTTACGCGATTTTTTTACGGCAGTGCTACTATTTGCTCTGTCAATCCACATTGCTGACGGAAAACTGCGTGCTAAGTGGTTTATCTCTGCCATGCTGGTTACGCTGTTAACGTCGCTGCGACCGGAGTTGCTTGTTTATATCGTGGCTCTAACGTTTACGTGGACATTCGTAGCATCTGGGTCATCTTTATTCGTCAAGGCCATGGTGCTGATATCTGGTCCGATGCTGCTGCTCGTTATTCTGCAGGCCGCGCTCTCCGGTAGTTTCCATCTTGATGTGGCAGATCTTTGGGCAGTGAAGGACGTCTTAATAGAGCCAAGGTTCGAGAGGCAGTTTCTGGCAGATGGTGGTAACTCTGCGATTATGTCACTAGAGAAATTCCGGGAGATACCGTTATTACATGTTCTTCTCCTTCAGTTTACTAGCACCATTCTCATTCCTGGATTGCCCGATGGGTCCTGGCTGGCTTCTGATTGGATGGCATTTTTCGACAGCGTTGTCTTCATTGGCGCCCTAGTTTGTATCTTGTATTTAGGCATTTTGCGAAGAAATCGTGAGGCGCGATTCGCGATTTTGGCCGTGTTTTTGTATCTGGTCGTTATTACGCCTTTTATGGTGAATTATGGCAACGCACTGAGAATGCGGCTTCCGGCCGCGATGCTGTGTTATGGATTCATTTATTTGAGTTACGCACGATGGTACGCTTCATTAAAACGGTTTTAGTATTTCTGCGATTTATGTGGAGGGGGCTGACAGCACTGAAACCTCGCACAAACCGGGACATCAAAACGCTAGCGACTTGGTGCATGGCATTGGCGTCCGATAGCCGTACATCTGTTAATCTGGGTGAACGCTGCAGTATTGAGTGCTATCAACAGCTTGCCTCGTTCGTCCGCGGATCTGACTCCGTTTGTCCCTGCTTCATGTCAGATCTTGACACCACCAAACCTTTTCGTTCGCAGTCATCAACGTCAAGCGATGTTGTAATCAGACTGGATTGTGACAACGGTGATGTTGATGCGGCGGCAGCAATAATACATGCCTTCAGTGCGGCGCAGGTAAATTTATCGGCGCATATTCTCGTCGACGGGGTTGAGTATGATCCCCTGCAATTCCGAGACACCGTTCGAGCAGATGTGCCTTTTTGTAAGTTTGGATTGCACTCAGCTTGCTGGACAAGCAGTGAACCCCATGAAACACTCATTGCCGAGCTTGAAGAGTTTCAAACATTATTTGGCTTTAAGCCGGAATCGATCTCACTACACGGTGACTTAGCGCGTAATAATATGAGTCTCTTAAGCCGCTCTGGATTTATTAAGGAGTGGAACGCCCGCCACAGTGAATTAATAATACATCATGGGTTTCAGTGGACCTGTCAAGACTCAAGAGTCTCTAGCCACACTCGAAAACCGTGCGTTACAGTTGAGCGCCTAAGGCCTTTGCTACTCCCGAGAACGGTTGGGAATGTGGTTCTACATAACAATTATCTAAATCTAGCGAAGGCATAAATTTTGATCAGTAGATTATTTGTATTTTTACGTCTTATTAGGGTCCGCTTAATTGGCAGACTCAATCCGATTAAAACTTTTCAGTTAAAAGATATACGGATTTCAGCGACGCAGCCAGTCCCCGGGAATTTGCTGGACATTGGCTGCGGCAGCGGTTATCTCGCTCTTGAAGTGGCGAGAACTGCTGAGGTAGTGACGGGCGTAGACATCAAAAGGAATCGCCATTGGAGGGTAATTAATCCAGTGAGCGAGAAAGTAACGTGCGCTACTTTTGACGATTTTTCAGAAACATATTCTGAGACTATTTTTGACGTCATATTATTGTCAGAGGTAATCTCAGAAGCGGGTTCGCCGGGCGGCATACTGGACTATTATGATAAGTGGTTGAGAAGAGCGAGCAAAGTCGTCGTGGTAACCTCTTTTGGCCGGCCTCACATTGGTAGGTTAATCAATGCGCTTGACAAAAATAAAACAGCGCTAAATCAGTATGAACAGCAACTATGCGAAGCATTCAGTGTTAACTCAGTGAAAATGCATAGTAGGGAAGAAATTATCCAAGCGCTCGAAAGTAGAGGTTTTGTGCTGAATGCGGAACGATTCCCCTTAACTGCAGCGTCCGGCTTACTGTTTGAAGCGTTCCAGTATTGCATGGTAAAAGTTTCAGTAAAGCCGTACGGTTTTCATTTCTTAACGCTGGTGCCCTTAATGTGGATCACTCAATTTCTAGGTAGAAACAAGTCCACCAATTATTCGATAATGGAGTTTCATACTGACGAGACAATTGACGCCACGAAAGACGGCTTCACTGGCGTGACGCAATCTTAATCATCACATTACTCCTGCGCATTATTAGAGGAAAGATAGGCTTTCAGTATCCGCCATAGAAAACACAGGGTTTTTTACGAATCTAGCTTTGTGGCGTTAATTGGTGCTTTCACTCCTTCTTGTTTGTCTCGGATGTTCTGAGGTCACATTACAATGGAAAGACGGTATGTGGTTGGTATTGGACCTGGAAAAAGCGGTTCCACATGGCTATACACGTTCCTAAGAAGCTCTCGTGAGGTTTGCTGTTCCAACGTGAAGGAGACGGATTATTTCCTAAGCAAGTCGACACCAAATGAGACCGAATATCTGCAAAAGTTTTTCCCCTCGCGACAGCACCACAAATTATTTTGCGAAGTGTCCAACACTTATCTTTATCACCCAGATTTCATGGCGAGGGCCGCAGCCCTGGGGTGTAAAATTGAATTGATAACCATATTAAGGGATCCGGTAGACCGAGCGATTTCGCACGTGGCCCATTTGATGCGCAATGGTAAAAAGTTCAACTGCTTGGCAGATGCCCTCTATGAAAGCCCCGATATTCTGGTGCGAGGGCTATACGTAAGTTACTTGCAAAACTTCCGCAACCTTCCCCCGGGCCTTAATTTGCACGTATTGTCGTTTGATGACCTCGTTAGAGACGAGGCTGTTTTTCAGCAGTCTCTGCTGGCGAGGTTGGGTATGGACGCCGATTTGCTCACGGATGATCGCAGCAGACGCTTTTCGAGGGCCGTCGCTCGAAATAAACACATAGCAAGGCTGACCAAAACTTTGGCCAGGCAGTTCCGGCGTGCAGGCCTAGGTTCCGTGGTGCAAAGCATTAAGGATGGTCCAGTACCATCGATACTGTACAAGGAAGCTGGCGTTGAAACGGATCTCCGTGTAGAGCCAAGTACTCTACATTTTATGAGAGAATTTTACGCGAAAGCAGATAGAAAGCTTCAACTAGAATGGAGTATCGACACGTCGGGCTGGCAGTCTCAATCAGATGTCTGAAATAGAGTCTCTACCCGTAGTCGTAATTTTAGGCCCAAGAAAATGCGGCACTACCACCATTCATGCATTACTACGCACAGTTGACGGAATCGCTATTCCTTGGCCCAAAAAGGAAGCGCACATTTTTAATCAAGGCTCGGTGCTTACTGAAAAACTGCAAGCTGTCGCCGGAGATACTTGGAATAACCGCTCATTAGTATTTGTTGACGTTTCGACGCACTATTTTAGCGAAAAGCAGCACTGGCAAGCTATAAGAGATACTCCGTCTTTCAAGCACGTGTGTGTCATGCTTCGCGACCCTATCGATCGGACTATATCGCACTGCCTGCATCAAATGCGGACTGCCGGAAATTGGAATGACCATTTTGACTCGATAGTGAAATCCCACCCTGAAGTTATTACCGATTCACTCTACTCGGAGACAATCCCAGCACTTGTTGATTTTTTTGGGCTGGATAGCGTTAGACTGATTCCCTTTCGGATGGTTGCCGATTCTCCCGAGGCCTTGATAAGTCGAGTGGTAAATCACGATGGCTTAGAGATTAATTCTCAGATTCAAAATGTCCCTGCCGAAAGAATGAACCTTGCCATAAGGCCGGCTATGCCTATGGTGTATCAAGCGGTACGAAAGGCTGCAGCGTTTATGAGGCCGATTTTTGGGAGCGGTGTTATCGAGTTCTTTAAACCCGCGATCATACGAATCTGGCCGCAGAAGAACTTGGATCAAGTCAAATCCTCTCTCCTAGGCGAGATTGAGAGAAGTGAGGCCCACCATATTTTGATAAAAGAACAAGAATATTTGAAGACAATATTGGAGTGAGGCCTTGCGGATCGCAATTGTATACAACACATTCTATTATGTAGCTAAATTCCGCCTTCCACTAATAGAGCATTTTTTGAGCTTGGGCCACTCTGTGGTCGTCATTGCCCCGAGCGATGAGTTCATTTCAGAGGTCGAATTGATTGGTGCGGAAACCAGGCCAATACCGCCCATGGGTTCAATTAAAGAGGTTTTATTTAACTTTCCTAAAATTATCCGGTCGATACGAAGGGAGTTGGAATCCGGAGGTTTCGATGTGGTCTTTCCATATACAATTACCCCCAATGTTTTAGTGCCGTGGTTGTGCCACTCTCAAGGTATTCGTTGTTATCCAAATGTTGCGGGATTAGGGTCCTTGATAATAGGGCGCTCGTACGTTTTCAGGTCTGCCATAGAATGGGTTTATCGCTGTTCATTGAAAAAAGCGACGGGTGTTTTCTTTCAAAACCCCGATGATTTGGCTGAGTTGCGACTCCCTGCGGATGTTGCAACCGTTCTTTTACCAGGGTCTGGGGTTGACGTGACTAGATTTCACCCGAGATCACTAAGTCGAGAAGAATTTGACGATGGTGACTTAACGATCGTCTTTGTAGGTCGCCTTTTGAAGCAAAAAGGGATCCTTGACTTCATCACATTAGCCGAGACGGCGAGCAAAACAAAAGACATTCCTGATCATTTTAAATCGAGGTTGAAATTTGTCGTTGTGGGTGAAAAATCCTCTAAGGAAAAGTCGGTAAATGAACGTCTGCAACAAGCTGTAGATTCCGGCGCAGTTGAATATACAGGGTCGCTTCATCCATCAAAAATGGAGAAGGTTTTTTCAGAGGCTCGTTTCCTGCTGCTCCCAACGGTTTACGGCGAGGGAATCCCGCGGTCAGTTCTGGAGGCGAGTGCGACGGGGTTACCCTGTATAGCCTATGACTGGAGAGGTGTGCGGCAGGCGATCGATAACGACGTGACTGGTTGGATGGTTCCGCCCCGTGACCTAGAGGCGCTGCAGCGGGCACTACATGCTGCAATCACGCTCACTTTTGATGATTATACCGAAATGTCCAGACAGGCAAGGTCGCTAATGGTTAGAAAGTTCGCTGAGGGCTTGGTGATACAGAGGTATGAGGAATTGTTGAGTTGAGGGTTCTATGGCACCACATCCCCACGTAAGTTAGTGGCATGTCGCCAGCACTGCTAGTTGCAAATTATAGTCGACCACTTATTTCATGCGAAAGCATCGTGGGTTGAGAAAGGAGGACCTTCTTAATTACTGAGATGCATAAAAGTATCGACCAAAACCTTGACTCCGGCGGAAGAGATACTTTGGGGGTTTTGACGTTTTTACACTTAGGCTACCTGATCGGCGTCCCAGCTATTTCTGCTTTGGTACTCGTGGCTTTGCAAAATGGTTACGTTTTGCCGCTTGGTGCTGCAAAGGGGGTAAGTTTATTTCTTGTCATTTTAAGTAGCATGCTCGCGGTATATGACTTGCTCGTAAAGAGTGTTGGAGTGGGTGGGAGCTGGATAAATAGCTTTGTCAGGTTAGTGGTCGCGCTTGGCATAATGCTAATTTACACCACTGCAGCGATATCGCCACTCATGGCGTGGGATGCCCTCAGTCACTGGGGGCTAACGGGCCACAATATCGCTACTGCTTTGGCGACAGAGGTGCCCGTATCAATTGATCTATTCGACCACAGACATCCGCCGCTAATACCTACAATTTATGCGCTTTTTTCTGCCGCGCCAGTCTCCCTGTTTTCGATAGAGTGGCCGTCGCTATTTTGGATTGTGTGCACTCAGGCAATTGCGCATTTTCTGAGTTGTTTACTAGTTATTCCGATGAGGTACAGGCTGTTCTCTGTATTGGTGGTGCTACAAGTTCCCTACGTGTATAACCAATTAGTACACTGGGGTTATACCGAATTGCCCATTCTTGCCTATTTAATCGCGGCTGCGTATTTGTTAAGCACGGCCAAAAAGCTGACTGTCTCGGCCTGCTTAACAGCACTGGGGTTGCTGCTCTGCGCGAGTTTTTTTAAAAACGTCGCCCCCCTCCTTGCGCTGTCGATACTCGTTGCTTTCTGCGTAGCAAGGCTGTCAATTTTTTCCTGGGGAGCCGAATGGTTTAAGGTGAAATTCCCAAATCGACTATTGATTCGTTGCTTTCCGATTTTGATTGCGTTGTGCGCCATTTCTAGCATTGCTTGGGCTACGTGGCTTCATATGGGCGTGGAGCTTAAACTATTTGGGAAGAGCTTGATCCTTATAGCGCCAGAACAATCCTCTGTAGCCAAGGCATTGGCATCGATCTTTTTGGAGAAGATTTCATATCCGTTGCTTTTGCCGATTTGTCTCCTTGGGGTTTGGAGCTGGGTAACATGTAGAAATGAAGCGCACGCTACACGGAATTATTTTTTACTGCACATCGCGTGTTTCCTTACAGTTCTGATATTCGCTAGTTGGTTTACTGAGTACGGGTTTTCAAGAGCAAGTCCGGACCGAGATACTGGTGGGACAAGGCACTTGTTCTTCCCTGTATTCTTTTGGTACGTGTTCTGTGTCGCGAGTGTATCGTCAAAATTGAAGCTTCCATAGGCGGAGCGTGCAAGTATCCCGATAATGGGGGAGTGGACACTTTGATACGGCATTACAATCTGATACCCGCGAGCCCAAGGACAAGACATGATTAATATCATCGGCGGCGCTGGATTCGTGGGGACTAGGCTTGCACAGGTGCTTAATTCTCAGGGAGCGTCCTTTAAGATATTCGACAAGGCGCTCGATCGCGAAGGTTATTGCGACGTCACTAGGCTTGACTCGCTCTCCGCGTTGCCCGCCGCAGATATCGTCATCAACTTAGCTGCAGAGCACCGTGACGATGTGACACCTCGGTCGTTGTATGACGACGTCAATGTAAAGGGTGCTCGATACGTCTGTGACTACTGCCGGAGAAGTAATACCCGGCAAATCATCTTTACAAGTTCAGTGGCCGTGTATGGCTTTGCGCCGGAGGGTACCGATGAACAGGGGGCTTTCAATCCATTCAACGACTATGGTCGAACTAAAATGGAAGCAGAGGCGGTCTATAGGGAGTGGCTAGCCGAAGACCCAGAGCAGAGGTCATTAGTCATAGTTCGTCCTACTGTAATCTTTGGGGAACAGAACCGCGGTAACGTTTATAACCTACTACGCCAGATCGCGGCCGGTCAATTTATCATGTTTGGCTCAGGCGCCAACCGTAAGTCGATGGCGTATGTGCAGAACATCGCCGAGTTTCTTGCATTCTGCACGCAATTCGGACCGGGTGAACACCTTTATAACTATGTCGACAAACCCGATCTCAGCATGAACACGCTCGTTGCTCGCTGTCGATCAGTACTCTGGGGAAAAAAAGGCGTCGGCTTACGGTTACCTGGTTGGCTGGGTATTTTGGCGGGTTATGGCTTTGACGCGCTGGCAGCGATCACTGGCAGAAAACTCCCAATAAGCTCGATACGCGTAAAGAAATTTATGGGTACAACCGCCTTTGATACCTCTATTAGCAGAACTGGCTTTAAACCGTCCTCAACCCTAGCACAAGGGATTGAGCGGACGCTACGACACGAATTTCTCGAAAATCACGAAGCTGAAAAAGTTTTTTTTAGCGAGTAATAGAGCTTGTTCAACGCGACGGTACTGGGCGATGCCCGCCCGACAGCACTCCAATACCGACCTGACATAGACGGATTACGTGGTGTTTCAGTTCTAGCCGTACTGATATATCACGCTCAGATCACTCTTTTCGGACTCCCTGCAATGCCTGGGGGCTTTCTCGGCGTAGATGTCTTCTTCACCATATCTGGCTATGTCATTACAAACGCAGCGTTACAGGAATTCAGCCGAACCGGCAGATTCTCATTAAGCAGATTCTACATAAGACGAGCGAGGCGTTTACTGCCGGCACTCCTCGCCATGATCGTTGCCTCATCTGTTTTAGCTTGGTGGGTCCTGATGCCAAGCCAACTTATCGATTTTTCAAGATCGATCTTCTATGCGGTGTCATTTTTATCAAATTTCTACTGGCTAGACACTCTCACAGCCTACGGAGCCGAAAACTCACAGCTCAAACCTTTACTTCATACCTGGACTCTAGCCGTCGAAGAGCAATTCTATATCGCTTACCCGCTTTTATTACTGATCTTACTACCGAGGAACAAGAAGTTTCTGCTGACTACCCTTGCCATTATTTCATTGGCCAGCGTGGCAGCTATGTTCATCGTTGCCGCTGAAAACTGGGCATGGTCTTTTTATTCTTTACCAACACGCTTATGGGAACTATTGCTCGGAGCGGGGGTTGCGATTGCCAGCTCTCAAAGACTAAATCAAATTTCAGCGATTTGGGCCGAGGCGTTTCTTGCCCTCGGACTTATTTTGATACTGTTGCCGCTCTTTTTTGGGTCTCTTGGGGCTCCTCACCCCGGGTTAGTCACCGTTGCAATAACTCTTGGGACGGCTGTCACTCTGATTGTCGGTCCGAGATCGAAGTATATAATCGGCGCGTTCAGTAATAGTATCTTTATATACTTAGGACTAAGGTCTTACTCTGTCTACATCTGGCACTTTCCGGTTTTTTCATTTTATCGTAATCATTATTACGAACAGCCGCCGTTATCGACTGCTTGGCTGCTATTGATGACTTTTTTCTTATCAGAAGTATCGTATCGTTTTATTGAAACTCCATTTAGGTCGAGTAGGACGATTAAACCAAAGCAGTTTTTCGGTTTTTTATTTATCTTTTGTGCAGCCAGTCTTGTGCCCGCAGGCTGGGCTATAAAGGAAGGAGGATTTAAATCGCGGTTCCCAGATCTGATTGAGATATACGGCCAGAACGAATTTGATAACACAGTGCTGAAGAAGCGCTCAAACACAATTAGACGCAATCTAGCTATGCAAGCCGGGGCAGAGTCAGTGTTCGCGCACGAACAGGATTTCTTATGGTTCACTGACCGCGCCGACACAGTGAAGGTCCTAATAGTAGGCAACTCTCATGCCAAAAATTTATTCATAGCTTTACATCAGAACAAAGGCAGATTTCCAGACATGGAATTCGCGATGTATCGGATGCAGATTGATCAACAAGTGCGAACAATCACGCAATTTACACAAGCGAGGAACTTTAAAGCGGCGGACATAGTATTGATATCTACCAATTTCAGGGAAGACACGATAAGAAATGACATGAAGGCCCTCCCAAGCTTCGTGGATATTGTAGAGTCAATGGGTAAAACTGTGGTACTGACTTCAAACGCCCCTAAATTTATCAATTACGAGTCGGATACCGTCTTTGACCGGCTTTTAAAAACACACCAAGGGACAGTAACCTCTCCGTCAATCGATTCCATTTACTTTAAAACCCTAGACGAGTCAGTCCTTGAGATTAATGCCCGATTGTCCTTGTTTGCTGATCGGAGAAATCTTCTGCTCCTCGATAAATTTGATTTTTCATGCAACCTGATGATGAGGAGTTGCGCAGGCATAACTCCCGATGGATTTAAAATCTACTTTGACGGTGAGCACTATACGTTGGAAGGCGCTTCATTTTTTGGGGAGGTTATTCAGGCCACAGGGTGGCTGGCGAGTATCAAAAGTTTATCGTCGCCTACCGGCACTAACAATGCTTCCCTGAACCTGAATTAGTACCTGATCGCCCCACAAAATAAAGAAAGAAGAGCGCTATAGAGAAAAGACTTCATGAAGCTGTAGACGATTTTTTCTCCTGCTCCTTCATGCGACGTAGACCAGGCGCCTCCATGCCACCGTACTTGGACTGCCAGTTGTAATACGTTGCAGAGCTAATGCTGTGCTCCCGGCAAACGTCCTCGACCTTGCCTCTGGTATCGACTTGCTTCCGCACGTCGACAAGCTGCCTCTCCGTAAATCGTGATTTCTCCATTGCAACCGCCTGTGCTCATTCTCACAGAAAA
>Ga0181593_10003823_pt1 | contig 13746 bp, 9 predicted proteins | sample 071ome_19_FD_133756 | JGI IMG/M metagenome (GOLD analysis project Ga0181593, IMG submission 133756) | Coastal salt marsh microbial communities from the Groves Creek Marsh, Skidaway Island, Georgia - 071413AT metaG (megahit assembly) | ecosystem: Environmental > Aquatic > Marine > Intertidal zone...
AGTAAGCGAATTCGCTTCTAAGTTTTCGCCCATAGCGGAAAAGCCGGACGATCCACGACTGGCCCAAGAAACCGCCATTCAACACATCCGTTGGCCCAGCCGCGGAGTCTTCTCATTCGCTCCCGACAAAGCCGCAGTCCTCGACCTTGCCGCAATCGCCACCAATTTCGCTGAAGCAATACCGCTGGCCCAAGCCACCGGAGGATGGGAGGGCAATGTCTCCAAGCCCGCTCTTAAACCAAGAAAAAACGGCGTCCTGCAAGGCCAGGTAGCCTTGGTTTCGGGATCGGCAGCCGGCATCGGTTTGGCAACCGCAACCACGCTCACCGAAGCGGGGGCCTGCGTTGTCGGAGCTGACATCAATTCCCAGGTCGAAAGCATCATGTCTGAAATAGGAGCATTAGGCATCACCGTAGACCTCACCCAAGAGGATCAGATTCAATCCTTGGTTGCTCGTGTCATTCAGGAATTCGGCGGCTTGGATATCGTGGTTTCCAATGCTGGCATCTTTACCGCTGGCGCCTTCATCCAGGATATGGATGCCGACAATTGGAGTCGCAGCATGGCAGTCAATCTCACTAGCCATCAAGTCCTTCTCAAGCACGCCATTCCCTTCCTCAAAAAGGGAGTAGATCCTTCCATCATATTTATCGGTTCGCGCAACGTGAACGCTCCCGGAGCCGGAGCCGCGAGCTACTCTTGCGCCAAGGCAGGGTTGACCCAACTCTGTCGCGTCGCCGCGTTGGAACTGGCACCCGAGGGCGTGCGCGTGAATATCATCCATCCCGACGCTGTATTCGACACTGAGTTGTGGACCCAAGAAGCGCTGGAGCGATCAGCTGAGCGCTACGGACTCACAGTCGAGCAATACAAGAAGCGGAATCTAATGAAAACGGAGATCACCTCCCGAAGCGTGGGAAACACGGTCGTCGCCGTGGCTTCCAATGCCTTCGCCAAAACAACTGGAGCCCAGATCCCGGTCGACGGAGGCAACGACCGAATTATTTGAACCTAGTATCTGCGAATCACGCAGATTGACACAGACAATGGTCACCTCGTTAATATTTGACAAGCCTACTTCAAAACCTCGACTCGTATCGAATCTTTCCCAAATTTAACCAGAACAATCCGCGTTCACCTGAATGATCCGCGGGCTATAATACTTTCAAATGAAAAAGCTACTTAACGACCCCCTTCAGGCCGCTTCGGAACTCGTCGACGGTCTCGTTGATTACTATAATGGCTCTGTCGAGCAGGTTAGCCCCGGCGCGATTGCCCTAACGGATATTGCCGACGGCAAAGTCGCCCTGCTGGTCGGTGGAGGCACCGGCCACGAACCGATTTACCACGGACTCATCGGTGAAGGCATGGCCGATGGAGCCGCTTGCGGCGACATTTTCGCAGCTCCTCCCCCTAATGTCATCCTCGATACCACAAAAGCAGTCAATCGCGGAAATGGCGTCCTGTATTTATATGGAAATTACGCAGGTGATGTGTTGAATTTCAAGATCGCTGCCCAGCTGGCCGCGGCCGAGGGTATCCGAGTAGAAACAGTGCTGATCTGGGACGACGTCGCTTCGGCGCCGCCCACTGAGAAAGACAAGCGCCGAGGCATTGCTGGTCTGATACCCATCGTCAAAATGGCTGGGGCGGCCGCCGATCGGGCCAAAGACTTGGATGAACTCGTAGGACTCGTAACCAACGCTCGTGACAATACTCGGTCGGTTGGCGTAGCGATGGCTCCGGGATCGATCCCCGCCACTGGCAAGCCCACTTTCGAACTGGAAGAAGATTCCATTGGAGTCGGCATGGGTATTCATGGCGAAAAAGGGGTTGGCGTGGAGAAAATGATGCCCGCCGACGAACTGGCCGTCAAAATGGTCGACCTTGTGCTAGCCGACGATTTGCCCATTGGGGAGGGCGACGAGGTTCTGGTCTTCATCAATAGCCTAGGGTCCACGACTATGATGGAGTGCCTAATCGTGTTGAAAAAGGTGAAAGCCTTGCTTCTTGAAAAAGGAATAAGCATTTATGATATTATTTTGGGACCCTTGGTAACTTGCCAGGAAATGGGCGGCATCTCCTTAAGCCTAACGAAAATGAACGATACGCTCAAACCTCTTTGGGATGCGCCGTGTTCGTCGCTCGGATACACTAAATTAGGGAAGTAACGATTTTGGCAGGGCTGCTGGTCCTCACGCAGCCGCTCTTTTCTATGAACATTATTCTCGGTTGCGTGAGGACCAGCAGCCCTGCCAAAAAACCACCCAATTTCAAATGAGCCATCCAAAACTCGCTCCTGCAGACGTCAAAGAGATGCTACTTAAAGTAGCCGATGTCATCATTCAATCCGAAGAGATGCTATCCCAAGCGGATCGCGATCTCGGCGACGGCGACCACGGCCTCGGAATGCAGCGAGGGTTTAAGGCGGCTAAAGCTAAGCTCGAAGCGCTCGAGCCCCAAACAGTAGCCGAAGTCTTTACTGCTACCGGCATGGCATTGATGGCATCCATGGGCGGGGCTTCTGGGGCAGTGATGGGTATGCTCTTCCAAAGCGGTGGAGCGGCCTTGGGGAACGCCGATTCGCTGGATGCCGACGGGCTCTGCTCATTCCTTCAGGGAGCCTGCGAAGGCGTCACCAATTTAGGAGGCGCCAAGCCTGGCGACAAAACCATGGTCGATGCGCTCGCGGGTGCTCGCGACAAAGCCGTGGCCATTGACTGCGAAACCGTTTCCGAGGCCTTGCATGCAGCCTCAGCTGGGGCGACTGAGGGCATGGAAGCTACCAAGGCGATGATCGCCACGATGGGCCGAGCCAAAACGCTAGGCGAGAAATCTATTGGCCATCCCGATCCCGGGGCGCTTTCTGTATCCATAATTTTCAGGACAATGAGCGACTTTGCTAATTAACTAAATCGCGGTTCCGAACGCACGGTACGCTCGGCCAAAAATAGGTCCTCTAGCGAGCCCAATCTCGGAGAATATAATTTTCCAAAACCTACAATCTAAAAACCTAAACCGCTAAACACCGTATATTCATGGCAGATCTAGACGACATCAGAGATGGCGACAACTTTGGGCTCAATAGCCCTGCAGATACCGACTCCTTTTACCTCAAGGGTCTCAACAGCGCGAGCTGGGGCATCAAGAATCGCATGTCTCGCATCTTCAATCGCAAATCCGGCCGTACCGTTATGCTGGCTTTCGACCATGGGTTTCTCATGGGTCCCACTTCTGGGCTCGAGCGCATCGACATTGGTATCGCCGCTCTCGCTGATCATGCAGATTGTCTCATGGCGACCCGAGGCATGCTTCGTTCCTGTATTCCACCAGACAATACGAAGCCAGTCTGTCTGCGAACCGATACGGGAACGACGATTCTCACTGAGATGAACCACAATGTTCTCATCGACGAAGCTGAAGCCATTAGCATGAACGCGTCGGCCATGGCGGCCATGATCGCCGTAGGGGATCCCGCCACTGAGGCTTCAACAATAGCCAACATCAGTCGCTTGGTCGACATCGGTCAAAAGTATGGAATCCCCGTCATGGGAGTGACCGCGGTGGGCAAGGACATGGCTCGGGACGCCCGCTATTTCGGTTTGGCATCGCGGGTTTGCGCCGAAAACGGAGCTAGCATTGTCAAGACCTACTACACTGAAGGCTTTGAGAACGTCGTGGCCTGCACTCCCGTTCCCGTAGTCATCGCCGGAGGCAAGAAACTACCAGAACTCGAAGCTCTGGAACTCGCCTACAATGCGATCCAATGCGGAGCCGCAGGTGTCGACATGGGCCGCAATGTCTTCCAATCCGATGCTCCCCTGGCTATGATCAAGGCCATCGGTGGCGTCGTGCACGACAACTTGAAGCCCCAGGAAGCCTACGAGCTTTTCAACGAGCTGAAGAATTCCTGAGCGGCGGAGTCATCCGTAGAATTCATGGCCGGATGCTTGAGCGTCCGGCTTTTTTTCTAGATGTGGTTAACCGGGAGCGTTAATATCCGTAGTCAACTGATCGAGACGCTTTATGCCGCTTCCCGACTCCAATCAAAACGTGTGGCGCCACCAAACCGGTGGCGGGGCGACTTCGCTGTTCGGACTTCCCTTCTTTTTGGTTGGGATGGGTGTCATCGTCCTCACTTTCATTCCTCAAGAAGCCAGAGGAGGCGATGCTCTTCCATTTTATTTTGGCATTCCTTTTGGAGCCATATTTGCGGCAGTGGGCGGGGCAATCCTGTTCGGACGCACGGAACTGATAATCGATCGGGGTGAAGGGACCGTCTTCAAGAACTGGAAACTGCTTTCCAAAACCGTATACGAGCAGCATCGCGAATTGATGGAGTTTGACCGGATTCGTCTTAATTCTGAGATCCGTCAGAGCAAGAATTCCAGCTATACCGTCTATCCGATCAAACTCGAGGGGGCGGAAGCGGAAGCTTTTTCGATTTCCGAAGGGAGAGCGAAAAACAAGGCCCGCTCCCAAGCCGAGAGCCTTGCCACGTTTCTGTCGCTTCCCATCCACGATGAAATATCCGGATCCGTTCGGGTCAGGGATGCGGATTCGCTCAATCAGTCGATCCGAGAGAAGTTCAAAAGCGGAACGGAAACCAACGAAATCCCCGATCCGCCGGCCATAATGAAGTCCCGTGTCGACTACGACGGCTACAACTTACAGGTGCAGATCCCGCCTCTAGGTTTCAATGTGGGCTTCCTCATAGCGTTCGCGGCAATCGCGCTTTTCGAGCTGATCTTCATTTTCAGTTTCGCAATTCCTTTTTTTCGCAATTTCGAGGCCGATTCGTCCGCCCTCATGTTCCTCATCGTCTTCGGCTTCTTCTTTCTGGGCATCCCCACATTCATTTTGCTAGCCCTTTTGGGAAACGCCTTTCTGGCGAATCAATCCGTATCCGTAAGCAACCAGTCTCTTTCCGTTTCCAAAGGCTGGCCCTGGAAAAAGTCAGCAACGCTAGAAACTAGCCGCATCGAGGAATTAGTGATCGGGGCGAAATCGAGGAGCCAGGGAAATCCGAAATCTATCGCCACCATCGGATTCGGCAAAGAAATTCAGGCTATATCAGATGACGCCACTTTGTCCTTCGGGTCGGGCTTGTCAGATGAGGAATTGATCTATCTCCATGCCTTGGCAAAAGGAATTCTTGTTTCCTAATACGCTTGCCCTCGCCAATTGGCCCCCCAATAAACCTGGACTTTGAGCAACGAACCCGAACAACCGTCCATGGATGCCAAGAAGCTCTCGCTCGGCATTATCTTTCTGACGATTTTCATCGATCTTGTCGGGTTCAGTATCATTTTCCCTCTTTTCCCAGCGATCCTGGAATACTACGGTCAGAGCGGACTGCTGCACGGCCTGACCCAATGGCTGGACTCGTTCTCCGAAGCTACTGGAGCTGGAGATCGATTTACTCCGGTTCTATTCGGGGGAATCCTTGGGTCCCTCTACGCTTTCCTGCAATTCTTCTTCGCTCCGATCTGGGGAAGCCTTTCCGATCAGTACGGGCGCCGCTCCATCCTTCTCATTACTACTCTCGGGGTATTCTCTAGCTACCTGCTTTGGGGCTTCGCTGGAAATTTTTTCCTTCTGGTTTTGGCTCGGTTCGTAGGCGGTTGCATGAGCGGCAATATATCCGTGGCCACGGCTGCGGTGGCGGATATCACCGCCAAAGAGAATCGATCCAAGGGAATGGGCATCGTGGGAGCGGCTTTCGGATTGGGCTTTATTCTAGGACCCGCCCTCGGCGGCATATTCAGCCAGTTCAACCTGCTCGAATCTCAACCAGAGCTTGCCCGCTTAGGAATAAACCCCTTTTCGGTAGTCGCCTTCGCAGCCGCCGCCCTTGCTTTGGTGAATTTCCTTTGGGTAAGGGCCCGCTTCGCCGAATCCTTGCCGAAAGATAGACGAGGAAAAGGCGAGTCGCGCAATCCCATCGCCCGTCTTTCGGAAAAGTTTCCGCCAGAAATCGCCAAGACCAATCTTACTTATTTCGTGTTCATGTTCGCGTTCGCTGGAATGGAGTTCACCCTAACTTTTCTGGGGGCGGATCGCTTCGGCTTCACACCTAAGCAAAACGCCTCGATGATGGTGTTCGTCGGCTTCATTCTAGCCCTCGTCCAAGGGGGACTCGTCAGACGGCTGGCTCCTAAGTACGGGGAGAAACGAGTTGCCATGTGCGGATTGAGTTTCGTCAGCATCGGACTCGTCGCATTAGGGCTAGCTAACTCCGTAACCGGGCTTTACTCGGGGCTGGCCCTACTAGCTGTCGGAGTCGGACTCTGCAGCCCCACCCTGAGTTCAATGGTCTCCCTCTTTGCTGACGACTCCAGGCAAGGCAGTGTTCTCGGAACCTTTCGAGCCATCGGATCTCTGGCCCGAGCGGTCGGGCCACTCTTGGCCAGCTTCATATTTTGGTGGTTGGGCTCGCTCCAACTCTATCTTTTCGGGGCCGTCATAACCGCATTCTCCGTCTGGCTATGCAGCCGCGTACCCGCGCCAGTGAAGGATTAGTTCGGCGGGTGGACGCCCAGAAAAACTTGAGCCCGCCCAGAGGTCGGGTTACACCTCTATCCGTCCGGCAGTAGGCTGAGGGTGGAGTCCGGCCGCCGGGCGGGAATAATATTCCGCTCATACCTTTGCAAAAAGCGATGACTATCGGGTGCAAAGGGGGTCATGATCCAGCCACGCGTTGCATCAACGCAACACCCGCCCCATCGAGCCCTGTTTCCCAAGGGTAATTTTTGATCTGTTCAACCAATTCGAAGTTACCACCGGCTGCCGAGCTTAGAAAGCGATCCACCACCGATTCATTCTCGTCCGTTTCAACACTACAGGTGCTGTAAACCAGCCAACCACTCGGACTCGTAAAAAGAGACGCCTGGGCGAGCATTCGCTCTTGAAGAGCGATTAGCTCCGTCATGGCATCGTTTGTTAACCGCCACTTGACATCCGGCTTTTTCTGTAGAACGCCAGTATTGCTGCACGGGGCATCCAAATAGACCCCTTCAAATCGACCCGACTCCGCTAAGTCGATTTGAAATATGTCGCTCCCCAAGGGCCGAGCTCTCGATATGCCCATTCTATGCATATTCGCTCGAAGCCGATCGAAGCGGGGTCCGGGCAGGTCCACCGAGACGATTTCCTCGAGACGCTCGTCAAATAATTTGTCGAAGAGAATCGTTTTCCCACCGGGCGCGGAACATAGGTCGAGGATACGCCCCTCGCTAAACACTTTGCGAAGCATCTCCGGTCCCAATCTCGTGCCCGGATCCTGGACGTAGACCGCTCCTTCATCGAGCAGTCGGGCAATCTGCGGCCAATCACCTTTGGCCACCATCCGGTAGGGGCGCCAGGGGCTTTCCAACCCTACCTCTTTAGCTTCCGCGGAAATTGGGAGAAAATAGATTTCTGGCTCGGTTTGATTCCAGTTCGTGAATTTCCTCGCAGCTTCCCACCCAAATGATTCCTGCCAGCGGCGAACCAGCCATTCCGGGTGGCTTTCTTTTTCCGCCAGTTCTGCAACCGAATTGGTCGATTCTCTGTCGAGATTTTCCAACCGTTCACCGACCTTTCGCAAGACCGCGTTGGCCATGGCCTTCTCGCCAGAGCTAAACCGCCTGCCAATCTCGCCAACGGCATGGTCCACGATCTGAGCTTTCTTGTCCGGTTCGGAAAGCAACTCAAATCCAGCTACCAAGAGAGCCGAACGCAAACCCGGGCGTGGCCGCTTTCGCAAATGGGCATCGACTGAGGATTCCAAGAGCCAAAGATGGCGAACAACACCATAAAGCAAGAATTGGCACCGACGTCGTTTTCCGCGATCCATCGAATCGGGCAGACGCTCCATTAAATGAGATAGCCGGGCGGGCCGGGTCAAAAACCTTTCCACCAATCTCGTGGACCAATTCCAAGACGTATCTCTCATTGCCAAACCCGATCTTGTTGCTGGAAGAGTCGCTCGTTGACAACCGCATAAAAAGACGCCTCTCTTAATAGTTTACTCGCAAAACTTTCATGAACGAAGAAGCCGTACTAGAACTTATTACGCGGAAACCCGAGCTCAAGCCAGCCAAAGAGAAGCTCGAGTCCATGCAGCCTGGCAGCTATTGTATTCACCAAAGCTGGGGATTTGGGCAAATAAAGGAGTATGATGAAGAGAGCGGCAAGCTGATCATCGACTTCGAGGGTAAAGAGGGGCATCGGATGGACCCGGGCTTCTGCGTCGTCACTATGCAGGTGCTTCCCCCCGATCATCTAATGGCTCGTAAAGAGAACGAGCCGGAAGCAATCGCCGAGCTTATTTCGAAGAATCAGTGCGATTTGATCGTCGAATTGCTGAAACAATACCCTAATGGGGCAGCCAGCGCTACTGAGGTTGAGAGTGTACTAACGCAAGTAGTCGGACCCGATAAATTTAAAAAATGGTGGACGGCTACCAAAAAGATTTTGGCCAAGGATCCTCGAATCGCCGTTCCGTCCCGTAAAACTGGCATGTACGTGCTCCGAGAGGAACCTGTTAGCATCGAAGAGGAATTGATCGAAGAATACAACGAGACGCAGTCCGCCAAACGTCGAGTTCTCATCGCCGACAAATTATTGGATACCGTCCGCGAAAAGCCAGAAATCAAGGATCAGCTCGCAGTCGTTCTTCATGGCCTAGCCACCGCAGTTAAAGAATCCAACCAGCTTTCACTAGCCGAAAAACTCCGCGGAGCTTGGATACGCAACGACTTGGCCGGAATTCTTGAAGTCGATATTTCCGACTTCGAACCCACCCTGACAGAATTGGTTAGCGATCCCAGCACGCTCGACACACTCGTCAAAGATCTGCCGACTACCCTGCAAACACGCGCTCTAGAGCTAATCAAGGAGTCGCATCCAGCCGGCTGGAAAGAAATCTCATTCAATCTGCTAAAGAATAGTAGCGGTAAATTCACTACAGACTGCGTAAACTTCCTTCTGCAAAACGGCTTCGAGGATGAGCTCCTGGAAACCTTTGAACGCTGGCAAACCGAGCAGAATCTTAAAGAGCCAGTCCTCCTATGGATCGTGAAGAATCGCAACTCGCGCAAATTCGGGGATCTCGTCCGGCCCATGATAACGCCCCGTTTGCTGAACGCGATTTTCTATGCCATCGACTACGAAGCCCTGCAAATCTCCACAACGCGCCGCATTCCGTTGGCGGAAGTTCTAAGTGAAGACGCGGAACTGATTCCCGACTTGCTCGCGGATGCTGACTCCGAAACCGCGCGCGACTTAGCGAACAATTTGCTACTCAACCAAGGTTTCGAAGAACTGACTAAAAAGTCCCTACTGGCTCGCTTCATCAAGATTTTCCCAGCCGTTCAGTCCTTACTGGAAACGGGAGAAGAGGAAAAGGGCAAAGGACTGGTCGTATCCAAAGAAAGCTACGACAAAGCGGTTGCTGAATACGACGATCTCGTAACTAAGCAGATCCCCGAAAATAGCAAAGCGATTGGCTTGGCTCGCGAACTGGGCGACTTGAAGGAGAATTCCGAATACAAGATGGCGAAGCAGGACCAAGCATTGCTTCTGGCCCGGAGAAACAAGCTGGAAATGGATTTACAGCGAGCCAAGATTTCCGACTTCACGGAAATCGGAACGGATGTCGTTGGCATTGGCAGCGTGGTTAAGCTTCTCGATGAAAACAAGGACAATGAAATTACCTACACGATCCTCGGAGCCTGGGATAGCGACCCAGATAAGCAGATCATCTCCTATCAAACACCGCTGGGTAAAGCCTTGCTCGGCAAGTCCCCTGGCGAGGAAATCGAACTCCACATCGAGGGCGTTGATAGCCTCCTGAAGATCATGTCCATCGAGCGCTACGTCGATCTCGTTGCCAACTAGGCGCACCTTGCGTCCCTTGTTTACAAGCCGCGGCTGCTCATTGCAAACGCGGCTTTTTACTTCTTAAATCAGCATTCTTCCTTTTTACTTCCTTTTATGAAGCCCGCTTGGGACACTCTCAAAGTGCTGGCAGAGCCCACCCGCCTGAGGATATTGGCAATGCTTCGCAGCGAGGAGCTTTCCGTAGCCGAATTGCAGGAAGCTCTAGGCATGTCTCAGTCTAGAATCTCATCGCAATTGGCTCTTCTGCGACAGGCAGACCTCGTGTTCGACCGACGGGAAGGGAAGAAGAGTTTCTATTCCCTGCAGCGAAATCTAGAGCCCACCGACCAATCGCTAATCAAAGCCGCGATCGAATCGGTAGCCAACTCGCCCGAGATGAAGGAGGATGAGGACAGCCTGCGACGAGTCATTCAAAAACGACGCAAGGTCGCGGAGGAGTACTTCAACCTCATAGCCGGAAGACTGGGCAAAAACTATTGCCCCGGACGTTCGTGGGAGGCCATTGGCCACATGCTCCTCCACTTCGTGCCGAAAATCGTGGTGGCCGATCTTGGAGCTGGAGAAGGCATGATTTCGCAACTTATCGCCCGGCAAGCGGAAACCGTCTATTGTATCGATAGTTCGCCCAAGATGGTCGAAGTGGGAAAAGAATTAGCGGAGCGTAATCAACTGGAGAATCTCCACTATTTGCTGGGAGATGTCGAAGCGGTTCCGCTCGATGACGCAACCGCCCACATTTCCCTACTAAGCCAAGCCCTGCATCATGCTAACCGTCCAGAGCAAGCGATCGCTGAAGCCTTTCGGATAACTAAACCCGGCGGGAGAGTCATCATTCTCGATCTGAAAGAACATACATTCGAGAAAGCCAGAGAGCTGTATGCGGATACCTGGCTCGGTTTCGCCGAAAATAAAATTCACTCGTGGCTAAGCAATGCCGGCTTCGAGAATGTCTCCGTCTCTACGGTAGCTAAAGAGGCCGAGGAACCTCGGTTCGAGACCATTTTAGCTACCGGTTTCAAGCGGTAAGGCAGAGTCCCAGTCGGGAATCGCCCGCGTCTCGCGCGCAAAATTGAGGCGCCTATCCCATTCCCTGTTTTACTGGACCAATCGCGACGAGACCGAGTAGACAAAAATGCCCGCGGACCACGGGCGACCCCGGCCTACGACAAGAACTATGCCAATTAAGATATCGATGCCATCCGCGAATCATAAAAGGCGGTTAGATTTTCGAGTATCTTTATGGAGTCGGTTTCCAAGAGGGCCATTTCAGCCAAATCTCGCGCCTCTTTTAGCTCCATGCTCTGCACGACAAACTTAGCATGGGGCAGCAAGCTGGGCGACATGCTTAAAGATTCGATCCCCAACCCAATCAGCAAGGGCACCAGAATGGGATCTCCCGCCATCTCGCCGCATATCGATACATCCACATCTCCCTCCGCCGCCGCTTTGACAATCATGTCCAGCAATCTGATCACCGCTGGGTGCGTGGGCTCGTAAAGATGGGCGACACGATCGTTCAACCGATCAACAGCCATGAGATATTGAATAAGATCATTCGAGCCAATACTGAAAAACGAGCTCTCTGAAACGAGAGTGTCACAAGCAATAGCGGCGCTGGGGATCTCGATCATAGATCCGGTTTCAATCGATTCGTTAAAAGCTATCTCTTCGCTTCGCAACTGCTCTTTGGCAATTTCCAGGCATTCGTTGGCCTGTTTCAGCTCCTCGGCACCGCTTATCATAGGATACATGACTTTGACATTCCCATGCACGCTCGCCCGCAATATGGCCCGCAACTGAGTAGCGAAAATGTCAATGTTGTCCAAACAGTATCTTATTGCTCTGTATCCAAGAAATGGATTAGCCTCATGCTGCATCCCCAGTTCTGGCGATAAAGATATTTTGTCCCCGCCTAAATCGAGAGTGCGAATGACAACCGGACGGCCATCCATCGCCTCCGCGGCGGCACGATAAGCCTCGTATTGCTCATCCTCGGTCGGCAGAGATCGCGATTTGAGAAAAAGGTACTCGGTTCTAAAGAGGCCAACGCCATCCGCCCCGATCTCTAGGGCCTTTTTCGCCTCTTGGGCCGTTTCTATGTTCGCCTGCAACTGGATCGGGTGGCCATCCTTAGTCTCGGATACTTTTTTTGAAAATGCGATGAGTCGTTCCTCGATCGAGGTCCTCTCATCTTTGAGCTTCCCGTAGCGAAACAGCGTATCCTCACTCGGATTGACCACGACTTTGCCTTCATAGCCATCGACGAGAACGATATCTCCGGGCACGACCTTCTGGGAGATATTTCCCAGCCCAACCACAGCGGGAATATTCATAGACCTAGCCACGATGACCGTGTGTCCAGTCTTGCCACCTAGATCAGTCACTAAAGCCAGGACGTGGTCTTTATCAATACTCGCCGAATCCGACGGGGCGATTTCCTGGGCTACCACCACGTGCTTGTTGTCAGGCCGCTCTCCATCATCTTCCAGCGATTGCCCGGTAAGGTTACTCACTAGGCGACGCATGACATCCCTGATGTCACTCGCTCGCTCACGGAGATACTCGTCATCGATTTGACCAAATGCTTCGATATATCGTTTGCCGACCCGCCACAGCGAGGCCTCGACATTCTCCTCAGAGGCTTCCATTTCCCGGACAATCTCGTCAATCAAGGCCTGATCCTCCAGTACCATCAGGTGGGCATCAAAAATTCGGGCTTCCTCCTCGCCCAAACTTTCCTCCACCTGGTCCCGAATCTTCTGAATCTGTTTCCTAGTGGATAGAAGGGCGTTTTCAAAACGCGCGACTTCCGCCTCGTGCGAGGCCGCATCTACTTGATACTTCGGAATCGCGATCTCCCTCTCCCGCAGAATCGAAACCGGTCCATGAGCAATGCCTGGGGATGCTCCGATCCCCTTATACTCTTTTTCCTCTCTTCTCGGTTCCATTTTGATTATTTCGAAAGCCGCGACAAGCTCAAGCCCGCCCTCGCTGGGCTTCACGATGAAATGCCTGAACCTTCCGTCAACCCTATATCCGAAATAGTGGTTTCCTGGAAAAACGCCCGTGGACCCCAGCATTCCCGGACAATCTCTCGAATTCTCCGAAATGCCTCCGCTGGGCCAATCGCGAAACAAGCGCTTCCGCTGCCCGAAAGCAGACAGCGGCACCCAGTTTCTTGGAGGATCTTATTCTTCACCAAGAGTATACAGGGATATTTATTGCTCACCAAGGGATCAAAGCTGTTTCGCAAAAGTTCTGCCAATCGCAAATCCCCGCGACCCCACTGATCCAAAACGAGCTCCACTTCTTGAGGACTGGTATACTGGGATGGGTCGGCAGCCAACGCCTCGTAGGCCCATGCCGTCGATATCCCAAAACTCGGTTTGAAAAGAGCGACGGGGGCGGCATCGAGTGATTGTCGCTGTAGCTCACTCAAAGATTCCAGCCTTTCCCCACGGCCTCTCATGACAACCGGTTTTCCTTTTAAAAATAATGGGCAATCGGATCCTAGTTCGGCGGCCAATTCTATCAGGGATGCTTCGTCGTCGATCTCGAAAAGCCCTGACAAGCCTCTGAGGACCCCAGCCGCGTTACTGCTACCGCCCCCTAGTCCGGCACCGATAGGAATCCGCTTCTCAAGCTCCATATCGATGCCAACCTCCAACCCGAATTTATCGAGAAATAACTCCGCAGCCCGCCAAGCTAAATTATCCGGTCCATCGGATAGATCCGCTCCAAATATCCGTAGACTGATGCCGGCTTTGCTTGAGCTGCGTCTCAAACGCAACCGATCTCCAAACGCTAGTGGGGTGACCAAGCTGACGAGCTCGTGGAAACCGTCCTCCCGCTTTCCGGTGA
>Ga0181593_10003827_pt1 | contig 13736 bp, 17 predicted proteins | sample 071ome_19_FD_133756 | JGI IMG/M metagenome (GOLD analysis project Ga0181593, IMG submission 133756) | Coastal salt marsh microbial communities from the Groves Creek Marsh, Skidaway Island, Georgia - 071413AT metaG (megahit assembly) | ecosystem: Environmental > Aquatic > Marine > Intertidal...
CCCGCGCTCGACAGCTAAGACCGCTTTACTTCTTTAGGACTCCGACGGCGCGCGGCGCAGTAGCGCCACGTCGCTTGTCGTGAACACAAGGCGATAACCCTGCGCGGCCAATCGCGTGCCGGCGCCGGGGGCGGTTTCGATCGTGCCCAACACCGAATTCGTCGCCAAGATCGCGCGTTCGGCGTCGGCCCGCAGTGTTTGCACTTCGTCGTCGTCGAACTGCCCCAGCTTGCCGATGCTGCCCGACAGATCCATCGGGCCCAGGAACAAACAATCGACGCCCGGCACGGCGATCTCGGCGATCCGGTCGACGGCCGTACGGGATTCGATCTGGCAGAGCACCATGACGGCGTCGTTGGCGGTGGCCTGGTAGTCGGCCCATTCCCGACCATAGCGCGCGGCCCGAATGAAGCCGGCCGCGCCGCGGATGCCGTCGGGCGGATAGCGGCACAGGTCGACGATGCCTTGCGCTTGATCTGCCGTTTCGACGCCCGGCACCATGATGCCGGCGGCACCCGCATCCAATGCCCGTTTGATTTCCTGGGTCGCATCGCTCGGCACGCGGACCAGAATCGTGGTCTCCGACCCCTGGGCGGCGCGCAGGTGATGGACCAAGTCGGCGACCGTTCCTGCGCCGTGTTCGTAGTCGATCAGCAGCGCGTCGTAGCCCGCGCCCGCCAGAACCTCGGTGACGGCGGGGCTGTTGAGCCCGACCCAGCAGCCGATCGCCGTTGCGCCGCTGCGCAGCTTTTCTTTGAGGGGATTTTTCATCCCGCGAGTTTAGCGGGCCGGCACGTAATACTGCATCCCAAACCACCGCCAGCGATCGTCCTCGGCGGGCATGGTGCAGTTGATGCGGCCGCGCCCCCGCGGGATCGGTTCGGCCAGGCGGACTTCGATACGGGTGCCGCCGAGGCGTTGCAGCGTGACGTCGATCGCGCCTTGCGCAAAGGCAAAGCAATTGAGACGCCCGATATCGCCCGGCACCGGATCCAAACTAAAGCCGAACGCCGGCGGATTGTTGCCGCGCAGCGTCGGGTCGGCGGGCGTGAGATCCATCGCGCGCAAGGGCAGCGCATTGGCGATGAGCTCGAACCGCTCGATGCCCCCGAAGTTCTCGTTCAGCGCAAAGCGCGGCAGGTAGTAGCGGTCATGCTCGGCAAAGGCGACGGCCGAATGTTGCCCGAACCCCGCCACGAACCCGAGGTCGGCGACGAGGTCGGCAATCTCGCGCGAAGCTTCGCCGAAGGGATAGGCGAACAGCGTGGGCGCGACCCCAAGCTCTTCGGTCAGGCGGGTTTGGGCGTTGACGATCTCGCGGCGGACCACGGCCATGTCGCGATCCGGCAGGTGCGGGTGGGTGACCGAGTGATTGCCGATCGTCACCCCCGCGTTGTGAAGCTCGCGAATCTGATCCCATGTCATGTAGTTCCCGTGCCCGCGATCGACGAGATCGGTCGCGACGAACACCGTGAAGGGAAAGCCGGCGTCGCGGAACTTGGGCCAGGCGATCTCGTAGATCGAGCGGAAGGCATCGTCGATGGTGATCGCGATCGTGCGATCGGGCAGCGTCTCGCCCCGCTCGAAGGCGGCGATGATGTCGGGCAGCGGGAGGACCGTGAAGTTGCCGTCCTGCAGGGTCTTTATATGGGCGTCGAGCTGCGCCAGTTGCACGTTGGTGCTCGGATAATCGGCCTCGCCGAAGCGGTGATACATCAAGATCACGGCGCTGTTCTCTGACGCCGACTGGGCCAACACAGGCTGTGCCGCCGGGCCGCCGAGCATCGTCAGAAAAACGGTAAGAAGGATGAAGAAGGAACGGCGCATCGACTCAGGCCATCATTTGGGTGCCGGCGGCGCGGTCGCTCAACAGCGGGTAGCGCCGCGCGTCGAACAGTTGATAGTGCCACCACTCGTTTCGGTAATAGTCCCAGCCGGCCGCTGTCATGATCCCCAACAAGAGCGCACGGTTACGTTGCGCACTGGGGCCGATATCTGTGCGACCGTGGTGCGACTGTTCGGTAAAGTCGTCAAAAGGCGTACCCATTTCAAGGGGCGTGCCCGACGGGGTCTCCAACGTCAGGTCGATGGCCGCGCCCCGCGAATGGGGCGACCCACGCCGCGGGTCGGCCACGAAATTCGGATCCGGCGTGTGGGACCACAAGCGCCACTGCGCCTCTGTCGGGCGGTAGCCGTCAAAAACCCGCAGGCGAAACCCCAGCTCGGCGGCCAATTCGATGGCCCGGTCGAGGCACGCGGCGGCTTCGTTGTTGAGGAAACAGGCCGACCGACTATATATCGGCGCCCCGACAAAATTGTCGGGGCCGGCATAGGCGATTTGCAAGGCGACGTCGTGGGTCGCCGGGGAAATCTCGGTCAGGTTTTCACAAGTCGCCATCTGCGCAGCACGCTACCATGGGTTTCATGCAACTTCTCGCATTGGATACTTCGCTAACCGCCTGTTCGGTTGCACTTTGGCGCGACAATAACGTGGTCGCGTCCGAGCGGCTGCCGATGGCGAAAGGCCATGCCGAAGCGCTGGTCCCGATGATCCAGCGCGTTTGTGCCCAGGCAAACACCGATCCCGGCGCCCTTACGGCGATCGGCGTGACCCGGGGACCCGGCACCTTCACCGGGATTCGGATCGGCCTGGCGACGGCGCGCGGTCTCGCGCTGGCGACCGGCTGTCCGGTCATCGGGGTGTCGACCTTGGTTGCGATCGCCGCCACAGCGGCTCTACCCCCCGACCCGGCGGCCACCTTGGTGGTGCAGGACGCCCGGCGCGGCGAGGTCTATGCCGAACTTGTGCCCGACGATGCAACGCACGGCGCGGGTCCCCGCGTGCTGGCGGTGAACGATCTGGCGGACGGCTTTCCTGTGCGTCCGTTGCGTCTGGTCGGCAGCGGTGCAGATCTCGCGGCCGAACGCTTGGCGGGCGAGGTCGTGGTGGCGGCGCGAGAGGTCTTGCCCGATGCAGCGGCCGTTGCGGCGCTTGCGGTCGCGGCTCTAGAGGCGCAGGGCCCGGCGGCCTCTGCGACGCCGCCCGGGCCGCTCTATTTGCGCGCGCCGGATGCCAAGCTGCCGACGCGATGATCACCATTGCGGCGATCGAGCCACCGGGCACCTCTGAATTTTCCGCTCTCCTGGCCACGTTGCATGCGGCTTGTTTCGACGCCCCTTGGTCGGCGGCGGAGATCGCCAAATTGCTGGCGATGCCGGGTGCCTTTGCCGGCATCGCGACCGTCGATGACGCGCCTGCCGGATTTCATCTCAGTCGCCGCGCGGCGGGCGAGGCCGAGATCGTCAGTATCGGCGTCGATCCCGCGCACCGCCGGACCGGCCTCGGTCGCGCGCTTCTCCAGGACGTCTTCGCTCGGGCGCGCCGGGCCGAGGCGACCCGCGTCTTTGTCGAAGTGGCCGCCGACAATACCGCGGCCCTGGCGCTCTATCGCCAAACGGGGTTCGATCAGGTGGGGACGCGACCGGGCTACTACGCGACTAAGGCGGGGCCGCGCGATGCGCTGGTTCTGCGCGCCGCGCTCGGGCCGGTCAGCGGCGCCGGATAAAGACCCGATGCACCGTTTCGGGTGACCCCGAGGGCGGGTCGATCCCCAACACCTCGTGCCCGGCGTCGCGGGCCGATCGCGGGACGTTGTCGAGCGGTTCCTGGCCCTTGAGGTCGACGGCCAAAACGGTGCCGGGCGCCATTTTTTCCAACGCCAGCTTGGTCTTGACGAAGGTGATCGGGCAGATGTCGCCGGTGATATCGATCAAGTGATCGGCGGTATGCCTTGACTTTGCCGTCACTTCGCCTCTCTCACCGATTCTTGGTGGTTGCTTGGTCAGAATTGCACTCTATATATTGGATATTAGTACCCCTAAGTAGAAGGAACAAAAACGCGATGGCGGACCAGCCCCGCTCGAGCGAACTGTTGGCGTTGACGACCGACATCGTGGCCTCCCACGTGTCGAACAACACGGTCGCCATTACCGATTTGCCGAGCCTGATCCAACAGGTCTATGCAGCCCTATCCGGGCTGGGCAACGCGCCTGCCGCGTCGGCGACGCGCCCGCATCCGGCGGTACCGATCAAAAAGTCGGTCATGCCGGAATACATCGTGTGCCTCGAGGACGGCAAGAAGCTGAAGATGCTCAAGCGCCACCTCAAGACGAGGTACAACATGTCGCCGGAAGAATATCGCGAGCGTTGGGGTTTGCCGTCGGACTACCCGATGGTGGCGCCGGCCTACGCGCAGCAGCGTAGCGATCTCGCCAAAAAAATCGGTCTTGGCACCAAGCGCGGAAAAAAGCGGCGCTCCAAATAGGCGAGCCATGACGCGGCGCTACGATCGCGTTAGATTGAAAAGATGCCCGGCACCATAGAAAAACGCTGCCTCGAAAAGGGGCTGAAGATGACGGAACAGCGCAAGGTGATTGCACGCGTTCTGTCCATGGCCACCGACCATCCCGACGTCGAGGAGCTATACCGCCGTGCGGTCGCCATTGATTCAGGAATCTCGATCGCCACGATCTACCGCACCGTCCGCTTGTTCGAAGAGTCAGGCATTCTCGACCGGCACGATTTCGGCGATGGGCGCGCGCGCTACGAAGAAACCTCCGAGGAGCATCACGATCACCTCATCGACATGCGGTCGGGCGACGTGATCGAATTTCAAGACCCCGAGATCGAAGCGTTGCAGCAGAAGATTGCCGAACGCCTAGGCTACCGCTTGGCTGGGCACCGTCTCGAACTCTACGGCACGCCGCTGGACGATAAGGACCAAGCCGAGGGCGATTAGCCGTGCCGGGTAGTCGATGAATCATCTTCGCGCCGCGCTCAGCCTCGTTGGGATCACCATCGTCGCGCTGACGCTGATCCCGCTGCAATGGCTCGTCGTGAAGTTCGACATTGGCGACAAATCTTATTTGCCCCGACTGTTTCACCGTGCGGTGCGCCGCATCGTCGGTTTCAAGATCGTTCAAACCGGCACGATTTCCCAAGACCGCCCGCTGATGTTTGCGATCAATCATGCCTCGTGGCTCGACATTACCGTGTTCGGTTCGCTCACGCCGGTGGCCTATGTGGCCAAGCGCGAGGTCGCGAGTTGGCCGGTGTTCGGTCTCTTTGCCCGCCTGCAACGCACCGTGTTCATCGAACGCACCCGCCAGCGCACCGCGGGCCATCGTGACGAGATCTTGCGCCGTTTGGACGAGGGCGAGCGGATCGGCTTGTTCCCCGAAGGCACCAGCAGCGACGGCAATCGGGTGCTGCCGTTCAAAAGCGCGTTCTTCTCGGTGGCGGAACATCGGACCGACGGCAAACCGTTGCCGGTGCAGCCGGTCTCGATCGCCTATGTCGGGCTCAACGGTTTGCCGATCTGTCGCGACGGCCGCCCGACGTTTGCCTGGTATGCCGACATGGACCTGGCGCCGCACTTGTGGGGGGTTTTGTCGGCCGGTCCACTGACCATCAGCGTCCAATTTCATCCCGTGGTGACGATCGACGACTTCGGGTCGCGCAAGGCATTGGCGCGCCACTGCGAAGACACCGTGGCGCAGGGCCTGTCCGATGCGCTGTCGGGCCGGCTGACGGCGGCGGATAAAGCGGCTGCCGACAAGCCCGCCGGGTCGGCGGTCGCGGCTTGACTCGACCCCGGCCAGTGATACCGTCCCCGCCCTCCGGCGCGCGGAACAGCGACCAACGGCTCGAGGACCGAGTGCGCAAAAACGTCTTTATCAAGACCTACGGCTGTCAGATGAACGTCTACGACTCCGCCCGCATGGCGGATGTCCTGGCGCCGCTCGGCTATGGCGCCTGCGCCTCGCCCGATGACGCCGACATGGTGATCCTCAACACCTGCCACATTCGCGAAAAGGCGGCCGAAAAGGTTTTTTCCGAATTGGGCCGCCTGCACCAACTGCAAAAAGAGCGCGCCGACCAGGGCAAGCGCCTCGTGCTCGGCGTCGCGGGCTGCGTCGCCCAAGCCGAAGGGGCCGAAATCGCCCGCCGGGCGCCGTATGTCGACATGGTCTTCGGTCCCCAGTCCTATCACCGCTTGCCCGACATGGTGGCGCGGCTCGGGCGGGACAGCGGCCTCGTGCTCGATACCGAGTTTCCGGTCGAGGACAAGTTCGACAATCTTCCGGCGCCGACGCATCAAACCGGGCCGGCGGCGTTCCTGACGATCCAAGAAGGCTGCGACAAGTTCTGCACGTTTTGCGTGGTGCCCTATACGCGGGGTGCGGAATTCTCGCGCCCGGTCGCCGATGTGATCGCCGAGGCGCGCCACCTGGTGCGCGGCGGCGCCCGAGAAATCACGCTGCTGGGCCAGAACGTCAACGCCTATCACGGCGCCGGACCCGATGGGGCGACGGTCGGTCTTGGCGATTTGATTCGCCGACTGGCCGACGAGGTCGAGGGTCTCGAGCGGTTGCGCTACACGACGTCGCATCCGCGCGATGTGGATGACAGCCTGATCGCGGCGCATCGCGAGATCGACATTCTCATGCCCTATCTTCATTTGCCGGTGCAGTCGGGCGCCGATCGCATCTTGACGGCCATGAACCGCGGCCATACGGCGGACGACTACCGACGCATCGTCGCGCGGTTGCGCGAGGCCCAGCCGAATTTGGCGATGTCGAGCGACTTTATTGTTGGGTTCCCCGGCGAAACTGACGCAGACTTCGAGGCAACGATGACGTTGATCCGCGATGTCGGCTACGCGCAAGCCTTCTCCTTCAAATACTCCCCGCGACCGGGAACGCCCGCGGCGACGCACGACGCGCCGGTCCCCGAGGCGGTCAAGGCCGAACGATTGGCCGAGCTCCAGACGCTGTTGGGCGATCAACAGCGTGCGTTCAATCAATCCTTTCTCGGTCGAACGGTGCCCGTCCTACTGGACCGCCCGGGTCGTCATCAAGGCCAGGTGGCCGGTCGCTCGCCCTATCTGCAACCGGTCCAAGTTGCCGCCAGCGCCGATCTCATCGGCACGATTGCGCCGGTGGCGATCGACGACGTGCTTACCAACAGCCTAACCGGTCGCCTGACGGCCCCGCTTGACTCAGGAGCGCCCGCTGCCTAGCTCGCCCGCCCCGAAACCGGAGACTCCCGCGCAAGAAACGCCCGGCGTCGAAAGCGAAGCGATCACGTTTGACGACAACAGCGTGCTGCCGGCCCTGTTCGGGCAACACGACCGCCATCTCGCGCGGATCGAACAACGGCTTCGGGTGCGGCTGTCCTCGCGCGGCAATGTCGTCGTGGTCGACGGACCGCCGGTATCGCGCGATATGGCGCGGGCGGTGCTGACCCGGCTTTATAAGAGAGTGAAAGACGGGCTGGACATCAGTCCGGGCGACGTCGACGGTGCGATACGTATGGAAGAAGAACGTCATTCGGGCACGACAAGCCCCCTCACGATTCGGACGCGTCAGCGCAGTATCGTTGCACGCTCGCCCAACCAGCAGCGCTACCTCGAACTGATGCAGTCGAAGGACTTGGTGTTTGCCCTCGGGCCGGCCGGTACCGGGAAGACCTATCTTGCCGTGGCCGCGGCGGTGTCCTCGCTGATTCGCGGCGAGCGAAGCCGCATCATCTTGTCCCGTCCCGCCGTCGAGGCCGGCGAACGGTTGGGTTTTCTGCCCGGCGATCTTCGCGAAAAGGTCGATCCCTATTTGCGCCCCCTGTACGACGCGCTCTACGACATGCTGCCGGCCGAACAGGTCGCCCGCCGCCTCGAAACCGGCGAGATCGAAATCGCGCCGCTAGCGTTCATGCGCGGTCGCACGTTGTCCAACGCCTTTATCATCATCGACGAAGCGCAGAACACCACGCCGATGCAGATGAAGATGTTGCTGACCCGGCTCGGTGAGAACGCCCGCATGATCGTCACCGGCGATCTCACCCAAATCGATCTACCGCGCGGCGAGAACTCCGGGTTGCGCGAGGCGACGAGCATTCTCGAGGGCATCGAGGGCATCGGGCTCGTCCGGTTCGAAAAATCGGATGTGGTGCGGCATCCCCTGGTCGCGCGCATGGTCGAGGCCTACGAGGCTCATGAAAAACACGACGACGCGTGAGGCGGCGCAACTGGCGGATATTCGGATCGATGACGACGGTTGGCAGAGGGTGATCCCCGACCTCGACGCTGCGTGCGAGCGGACCCTCGCGGCGCTGTTCGCGGCGCTAGACCACCCGCCCGCGCCGGTGGGCGTGTTGTTTACCGACGATGCCGCCGTCCGCGCCCTCAATGCGCGCTTCCGCGATCAGGATAAGGCGACCAACGTCCTGGCGTTTCCCGCCGATGCCGACGCACTCCCGCCGGATCAAAAGACGTTTTTGGGCGATCTCGTCTTGGCGCGAGAAACCGTCGAGGGCGAGGCGGCGGCGCAAGGCAAGACCGCGGTGGCCCACACCCATCACCTGATCGTTCACGGGGTTCTCCATCTTCTCGGTCATGATCACGTCGATCCGGCGGCGGCCGAGGTCATGGAAGGGCTGGAACGCGCTATACTAGAGCGCCTCGGGTACGGCGATCCCTATGACGATGTGTCCGAGGCAGACCGGCAATGAGCGAAAACAAACCCACACCCGACACCGACCCTCCGCAATCCGACTCGCCGTTGGTGCGGTCGCTGCGCGGCATGCTGCGTACGATAGGCATCGGCAGCAACGGCGACGCCTCGCTTGAGGACGACCTGCGCGAGTTGATCGAGCAACATCCCGACGGCGCGCAAATGGACTCCGAAGAGCGGGCGCTGCTCCTCAACCTCGTGAAGTTCGGCGATCTGCGCGTCGGCGAGGTGATGATTCCGCGCGCCGATATCGTGGCGTTGGACATGAAGTCCGACATCAAAGATGTGATCGACGAGTTCCAGCGCGAATTTCATTCGCGCATTCCGATTTACCGCGAAGCGCTCGACCACGTGATCGGCATGGTGCACATCAAAGACTTGCTCAAGTACTGGGGCAAAGAAGACGCGCTGCGGCTTGAAGATGTCGTCCGCGAGGTGATGTTCGTGCCGCCCTCGATGCCGGTTGCCGACCTGTTGCTCAACATGCGCACCCGGCGGTTGCATATGGCCATGGTGATCGACGAATACGGCGGAACCGACGGGTTGGTCACGATCGAAGACTTGGTCGAATCGATCGTCGGCGACATCGAAGACGAACACGACGAAGAAGAAGGCGCGCTGATCGTCGAGGTCGCCGACGACGTGTTGGAGGCGGACGGGCGTGCGCCCTCGGTCGAGGTCGAATCGAAGCTTCACGTCGATCTGCTGCCGGCCGAACAGGACGAGGAGGTCGAGACCATCGCCGGCGTGGTGGCGGCCCTCGCCGGTCGCGTGCCGCAACGCGGCGAGGTAATCCAACATCCCCACGGCGTGGAGTTCCAAGTGCTACAGGCCGATGCGCGCCGCATTCGTCGGCTGCGGATCAGCCTGGTTGCCAAGTCCGAAGAGCCGGGGGACTCGGGCGCGTGATGGCGCGCCTCGCCGCAGCGGTTGCGGCGCGGCGAGGCGTACGCCGCTACGGATTGGCGTTCGCCCTTGGCGTCCTGGCGGCCGGCGGGCTCGAACCGCTAAGTCTTTTTCCCCTGCTCATCATTGCCTTTACCGGCTTGGTCTGGCTGCTCGATGGCGCCGAGAGCGGGCGTTCGGCCTTCGCGGTCGGGTGGCTGTTCGGGTTCGGGTTTTTCGTGGCCGGGCTGCATTGGGTGGTTTTCCCGCTGTTGGTCGATGCCGGTCGTTTCGCCTGGATGATCCCGTTTGCGTTGATTCTCTTACCTGGCGGTTTGGCGCTGTTCGTCGGCGCCGCAACATGGACGACGACCCGTCTCGCCGCTTCGGGCGGGCAGCGCATTCTGGCGCTGGCGCTGGCGTGGGCCGCGGCGGAATGGATCCGCGGGCACGCTTTTACCGGGTTTCCGTGGAACCTCGTGGGCTACACCTGGATCGACGTCGCGGCGGTACTGCCAGCGACCGGCCTGATGGGCGTCTACGGCCTGTCCTTTCTGACGATCTTTGCCGCGGCGTCCCCGGCTGCCTTAGTGGGGCGCGCGGCGCAGCGCGGCACCGCCGTCCCGCTGGTGGTGGCGCTGGTCGTGTTCGGCGCGCTCGGCGTTTATGGCGGGTTGCAGCAAGCCCCGTCGCCGGGCGACGAACCGGCACTTCGGTTGCGCATCGTCCAAGCCAACATTGCCCAGAAACTGAAGTGGGATGCCGGCGAGCGCGAAAGCAATTTGTTGCGCCATGTGCAACTCAGCCGCACGCCCGGCCACGAAACGCGCGACCTGATCATTTGGCCGGAGACCGCTTCGATCTTTGCGGTGCGGGACGGCGCCACGGTGACCCAAGTCATCGCGCGAGCGGTTTCGGGCGATACCCGCGTGCTGACCGGCGCTCCCCGTGTGACCGGAACAGGCGAGACGTTTCGTGGGTTCAACAGCTTGGTTGCCGTTGACGGCCAGGCCAACGTGCAAGCCAGCTACGATAAGCACCACCTCGTGCCGTTTGGCGAATACCTGCCCTTCCGTGGCGTGCTGGCGCGGCTTGGCGTCGACAAGATCGTCCAGGGGTCGCCCGTTGATTTCTCGCCCGGACCGGGCGTGCGCACCCTGCATCTTGCCGGTCTGCCCGGGTTCAGTCCGTTGATTTGCTACGAAGCGATTTTTCCCGGTGCGGTAAGCGATGATCGAGACCGACCGGCATGGCTGCTCAGCATCACCAACGACGCGTGGTTCGGGCCGGGCGCGGGGCCGGCACAACATTTCGCGATGGCACGCTTGCGCGCCGCCGAAGAGGGGTTGCCCCTTGTCCGCGCCGCGAACACCGGGATTTCGGCGGTGGTCGATTCGTTGGGGCGGGTTCAGGATCGTCTCGACATCGGACGGCGGGGCATTATCGATGCCGACTTGCCGTTGGCCCGCGCGCCGACACTGTATGCGCGATTTGGTGATCTGATTTTTTTCACGTTGTTGGCGCTGAGTGGTCTGATCCTTGTCGGATGGCGCTGGCGCGCCTAACGACCTCTGCAATTTTGCATAACAGAGGGCCAATTATTGACGCTCACAGAGGGCGCGGTCTAATTAGGCACAACCGCAGCGGGAACTCCGCAGTACCTGTTTAGAGCTGCCCAGGGCCAACCAAGGCGGCAAGTTCACAAGGAGTGATGTGTGCCCCCTAGAGCAAAATCCGATACCGGCAGGCCCGACCCCGTCGACTCGCACGTCGGGAGTCGTGTGCGCCTCCGGCGCACCCTCTTGGGCATGAGTCAGGAAAAACTCGGCAACGCCGTCGGCCTTACCTTTCAGCAAATTCAGAAATACGAGCGCGGGCTCAATCGCATCGGGTCGAGCCGCCTATATCAGTTCAGCAAGGTCCTCGACGTCCCTGTGTCCTTCTTCTTCGACGAAATGCCGGGCGATATGGGGTCCCAGCCCTCCCTGGCCAGCCAGGTGCAGCAAGCGACCTACGACGAAAATATGTCGCGTCGCGAAACCCTCGAATTGGTGCGCGCCTACTACAAGATCGACAATCGCAACACCCGCAAGCGTATCTACGAACTGGTCAAAGCGATCGGCGCGGGCGAAAGCGCCCTCGGCGACTAAGCCGTCTTGGGCGGCACACTTGACCCGTCCGCCAAACTTTTCAATAAATCAGGCCCGCTGCCGCCGCGTCAGTCCGCGTGCGCGCTCTCAACACCTGTCGCCTAATAATTCCGGGGATTCCTGATGACACGATCAAGCTACCTGTTCACGAGCGAGTCGGTTTCTGAGGGCCACCCGGACAAGGTGTCCGACCGGATTTCGGATGCGGTCGTCGATGCCTACCTTGCGGCGGACCCCGGCGCCCGGGTCGCTGCCGAAACGCTGACCACCACCAATCGTATTGTGCTGGCCGGCGAGGTGCGGGGGCCGGCCTCGGTGCTCGATCAGGTCGAACAAATCGCCCGCGACGCGGTACGCGATATCGGCTACGAACAGGAGGGCTTTCATTGGAAGGAGGCCACGGTCGAGGTGCACCTGCATTCCCAGTCCGCCGATATCGCCCAGGGGGTCGATGCGTCGGGCAACAAGGACGAGGGCGCGGGCGACCAGGGCCTGATGTTCGGCTATGCGTGCGACGAAACCCCGTCGTTGATGCCGGCGCCGATCTACTATTCCCATCAAATCCTGCGCGATATGGCCGCGGCGCGTCACGCCGGCAAAGAAAAGGGCCTTGGTCCCGATTCCAAGAGCCAAGTCACGCTGCGCTACGAAAACGGCAAACCGGTCGGCGCCCAATCTGTCGTCGTGTCGACCCAGCATACCGAGGGGCTGACGCAGGACGATGTCCGCGAAATCGTGCGGCCCTATGTCCTCGCCACGTTGCCCGACGGCTGGATGTGCGACGAAGACGAGTTCTACGTGAACCCGACGGGCAAGTTCGTCATCGGTGGTCCCGATGGCGATGCCGGCCTCACCGGGCGCAAGATCATCGTCGACACCTATGGTGGCGCCGCCCCGCATGGCGGCGGTGCGTTCTCGGGCAAGGATCCGACCAAGGTCGATCGCTCGGCCGCCTATGCCGCCCGCTATCTTGCGAAAAACGTGGTCGGCGCCGGTCTGGCGCCGTGGTGCACGATCCAAATCGCCTATGCGATCGGCGTCTCCAAGCCGCTCTCGTTTTATGTCGACCTCGGCGAGAACGCCAAGGTCGATGCCGCGCAGCTCGAAGCGATCTTGCCCAAGGTGATGGACCTCAGCCCGCGCGGTATTCGCGAACACCTCGGCCTCAGCCAACCGATCTACGCGCGCACCGCGGCCTATGGCCATTTCGGTCGCGAACCCGATGCCGACGGCGGTTTTTCCTGGGAACGGCTGGACCTCGTCGACGCCATTACGTCGGCGCTCTAGGGCCGACTTCAGGGGTGGGCCACCCCCGGGGCACCAAGCCCTCCGACCGGCCGCATTTCTACGGTCGCCGTAGCGGCCACTCGTTGGGCCCGCAGCGTCGCGCCAGGCTCGAATCCATGCTCGAGCGCTTCGGCGTCACCGCGTCCGACATGCCGGACGGCGACCCCGCGGCGCTCTTTCCGGCGGGAACGCCGGTGTGGCTCGAAATCGGGTTCGGCGCGGGCGAACACCTCGCGGCCCAGGCCGCCGCCCACCCGGACATCGGCTTTTTGGGCTGCGAGCCTTTTCGCAACGGGGTCGCGACCCTGGCCCGCCTGGTCGACGACGCGGGGCTCTCGAACATTCGGGTTTTTCACGAAGACGTGCGGCTATTGCTGCCGCAGTTGGCGCCCGCCGTGTTCGACCGGGTTTTTCTGCTGTTCCCCGACCCGTGGCCGAAAACCCGGCACCACCGGCGCCGATTCGTCAATCAAGAGAATCTCGATCATTTGGCGCGGGTGATGCGCGATGGCGCGGAATTGCGCTTTGCCACCGATCATGCCGACTATTGTCGCTGGGCGTTTGCCCGGTTTCGGGCCCACCGCGCGTTCGCATGGACCGCCCGGCGGGCGGTCGATTGGCGCCAGCGCCCCGCCGACGCCGTCGAAACGCGGTTCGAAGGCAAGGCCCTGGAAGCCGGGAGGTCACCTGTTTACCTCAGGTTTTTGCGTCGCGCCCGGGCCGCCCAAGGGGCTTGAAGCGGCGCAGAATCACCCTATTATCTGGCCCACAATAATAATACTGCTTGCCTCAGCAGGCCGGGGAGTGGGCGGAAGCCCACTTTTTTTATTACCGGAGCACCGC
>Ga0181593_10003834_pt1 | contig 13726 bp, 11 predicted proteins | sample 071ome_19_FD_133756 | JGI IMG/M metagenome (GOLD analysis project Ga0181593, IMG submission 133756) | Coastal salt marsh microbial communities from the Groves Creek Marsh, Skidaway Island, Georgia - 071413AT metaG (megahit assembly) | ecosystem: Environmental > Aquatic > Marine > Intertidal...
GCTTCTCATCCTTGACGAACGTGTACAGCGGCTTGCCGCGCAGCGCCCACTGACGTGAGCCGTCCTCGCGGATCACTGCCGACCAATCGCCGAAATCGGATGCATTCGCGGGCGCTGCCAACGGCGGCCAAGCACCGGCACATTCATCGTAGCAAACGGATGTGCCGTCCTTGTCCATATCGAACGTATAAAGGGTGAGGCCGCGCGCATCGGCATAGACCTGGCCGCTTCGACCGGACTGCTCCACCGTCACGCCAAGGGGCGTCGCGAGAGGAGCCTCATAGGCAACAACAACAGACGGGATAAAGGCCGCCGCCATAAAGGCGGCGGCGGATTGAACGACAAAACGCATGATCAGACCAAAATTTCGGTGATAGCTTTCGAGGTTTGCAGGGAGTCCGTGCCCCAGGTGGTGACGGGCACGCCCATCGCCTGCTGCATGGTGAGGCCGACACGGCTGCCGGGATCGCCCTTCGCCGAGACGTGAAGCCCCGTTCTCACAGCGCCATTGCCGCTGCCCGCCGTGAACATTGGAATGTTCTCGAGCGAATGCACTTTGGCAAAGCCGGTTTCGCTGAGACCGAACACCAGTGTGCGGTCGAGCAACGTGCCGTCCCCTTCTCTGATGCCGTCGAGCACCTGAGCCATGTGCGAGAACTGCTCGACAATGCGGTAGCTAAACCACGTCGCCATGGGCTGGTAGCCCGTATCCTCGTCCACGGCTTCTTCGTGGGTGAGGATGTGGTGGGTGGTGGTTGTGCCCGGGCGGCGCACCGTGGACTGTTCGTCCGTGAACACGACGTTGAACACGCGTGTTTGGTTGCAAGCCAGCGCATAGGCCAGCAATTCGGCAAACAGCTTGTGGTTGGCGGTCGCTTCTTCGATGTCCAAGCTGTAGGGCGTCTCGCCCGGATTCTCCGGAATGACGCAGGCTTCCGCCGGCGGCGGTTTCTGTAGTTGGAAGTCGAGCTGCTGTTCGAACTGACGGAGCGATGTGAAGTATTCGTCCAGACGTTCTTTGTCTTCCGCGCCCAGATGACGCTCGAAGTCCCGACGCTGCTCGTTCACCCCGGAGAGCACGCTGCGGCGCGCCATAACCTTCGGATCGGGCGTGAACTCGGCCGCGTTGGGATCCTGAAACTCATCGCCGAAGATGCGCGTGTACAGCGCAGCCGGCGAGACTTCCGCGGGATTTACGACACTGCCACCGCGGTAGCTTTGCGTGTGGCGCGCATTGCCCGTGGACGTCACTTCGATGGACTTAAAGCGCGTACCGTTACCAATCACGTCGGCAATGATGTTGTCGACGCTGGGCGACACATCCTGGCCCGCATTCTTTGAGACGTGGCCAGTCAGAAGGCCCAGATTACCGGTGTGGTGCGGCTGCTGTGCCTTACCGTCGGTAAACACTTTAAATCCGCTCAAGATGTTGACCTTACTCTTGATCGGTTCAAGCGAGACCACTTCGGGCGGAAGATCGTAATCCGGGCCAAGGGTGTTAGGCTCCCAGCGGCCGGGATTGAGACCGCAGCCCCAAAACCACGTACCGAAGCAGGTCGGCATTTTCTGGTTGGTCGCCGCCAAGGCCGTACCGTTTTCATTGAGGAAGCAATTCAGGAACGGCAGTCCCACCGAAATAGCGGTTCCGCCCATCATGCCGCGCAATACTCTCCGGCGGTTGGCCAACATATTCACTGCACTCATGGTTATTTCTCCACTACTTGCATTGGGGCATTGCCTGACGCGAAGGCCATCTGACCTTCAGAGTCCGGCGGCAATACACGGTAAAAGGTTTCACTGGTTGCAATGTCTCTCATCAGCCGAGGCAACTTAAATCCGTCGGCTTGGAACCGCGCCGAGACCTGATCTTTCAACCACTCGGACTCGCTTTTGGTCGCTTCACGGCCCACGCCGTACGCATAAATCCGATTGACCAAGCAAGATGTCGCGGCGGGATTATCGTGCACCGCCTGACCCAAACCGGAGGCGTCGCCAAATTTCACGCCGTCCAGTTCGCCGCTGGTATCGATATCAGCGCCATTTTCGGTGTTGCGATAACCACCAATGGTATTGAAGTTTTCCAGCGCCAGACCCAACGGATCGGTGATTTTGTGACACCCCACACACATGGGCTCGGTCGCATGCGCGTCCAGACGCTGGCGCGCGGTCTTGAAGTTCGGGTTGGCCGTATCCTGGACGATATTGAAATCGACGTTGCCCGGCGGGTCGGGAACTTTTTGGCACAGCAGAATTTCACGAAGTGCCTTGCCGCGCAGGGTCGGCGATGTACGGCCTGGATGGGAATGCAGCGCGACAAAGCTGAGATGGGTCAGAATGCCGGCATGCCCGTCGTCGGCATTGAAATGATATTCCGCCCAGCCATCGGGCGTTGCCACCGGCACGCGATAGAGCGAGCCCAGTAAGGGCGTCAGGTATGTGCGCTGGGTGGTGAAGAGTTCGCGGTAGTCGCCGTCTTCGGTCAGAAGATGATTGACAATGGTCCGCAAGGTTTGTTCGGAGGCGTCTTCCACAACTCTGAACGTAAACTTCGGATACAAGGTTGTATCCTTGGACAAGGTTTCGAACGTGTCGAACTCCAGCATGTCGGCGAAGAACGCCCGCACGCCGTCCTTCAAGCGCGGCGACGCCAGCATCCGGTCCACTTGGCGCTGAACGCCAGCCTTTGTGTGAAGCTCACCGTTCTCCGCCGCCTGGAGCAATAACGGATCGGGCGCCGCATCCCAGAGGAAGAAGCTGAGCCGTGAGGCTTTGGAATAAGCGTCGAGGCGCATCTGTCCCCGGCGGTCCGGGTCGGGTTCCATGATTTCCTGACGGAACAGGAACGGCGGCGACACCATCATGCTGGCGAGGCTCAGTTCCAAACCGTCGTAGAAATCGCCGAGAGCCCCGGTCGCTTCCGCGGCCTTGTTCACCTGAATGGCGAGTTCATTCTGTGTCAGGGGACGGCGGTACAAGAGCCGGCCGACCTTTGCCAAAAATTCAGACGCACAAGCATCGTCAGGCGCATCGGCCGCAGCGGGCGTGCACGGCAGAAGAATACGACGGTTCTTCTCCTCCAGTACCTGAGAGGCGATATTGCGGGCCATCAGATCGTATTGCTCGAAGCCGGATGGCGTAACGCTGACACGCCCCGCACCAACTTCGAGGAGGCCGCCCGCACGCACATCGGGCTCAAACCGCCCGCCGAGTTCGATCGTATTGCCGAACACCTGGGCGACGATCCGCTCGTACTGACCTTCCGTGATGCGGCGCATGACCACCGGGCCACCCGCTACATCGGCCTCACTTACACCCGATTGCATCGACGTGTCGGTTTGCGAGCACGCCGCCAATGCCGCGGTCAAAACACCGGCAGCCAAAACTTTTGAAGTCGTACGCATAACACTCATTTCAAAACTCATCCCCAAGCCGCCGGATTACCGGGCCGCCGCCACTTCGTTATCTCTACGCATCAGGAAGGCGGGTACCGCCTCGATCCAGAATGACCCGGAGATTGCCGTATTCTCACCTGTTTCAGGATCGGGTTCGCCGTCGGCGAGCTTCTTGAGCGCGTAATACGCACCGGGAAAATCCACACCGGCCGAATGCTCGGTCGCCCAGCCTTGCGATCCGAAATTACCGTAGTAAACGTCCATCCACGGCTGGTATCCCGCCAGCACGCCGTGCAAGCGCCCTTCTTCAGTGAAATGGAAGCGGGCCTGGGCATTGTTCAGCCTGTACTCCGCCATGAACATGGGGTTGCCCAGCATACGAAACTCGAATGCCCCATTGGTTTTCACTTCACCGTTTTCTATGCGGGCGCTGACCACATTCTGCAAACGCGGGTCGGGATCTACCCACATGGTTGTGTCGGCCCGAACGTTGCCTGTCGCATCTCGCTTGACCGGACCGAACGCGCGGTAAAATCCAATCTGGACTGCGTCGTCATTCTGGAAATCGTCAATGCCCGTAACCTCGATCAGCCACGCCGGCATGTAGTCGCGCTGAATATCCCAATAAATCTGATGCAAGCCCGGACGCTCCGGGAGTACACCGGTGTAGCTTTGAAAGCATCCGAGCGCTCGGTAGAGCTGATTGTCGATTCCGTCCTCGCCCGTTTCCGGCTCGATGAAATCGTTTTCGGAAACCTGTCCATCAAGATTGAACCCATACGCGCGTTTGCCCGTCACCAACGTGACCTCCGGGTCGGGTTGCGACCAGGGATAGGCGTAGACGTTGACGGGTTTACCGTCGATACGCCCGCGATTAATGATCGGCTCCATGTAGCCGCCGTTGGGGAAATCCTTCAGGAGCTCCTCGATTTCGTCCGGGGCGTATCCAAGACGGTTTAACTCGCGCGTATAAAATGTCTCGGACAAAGGATAGAGGCCATCAGGACAGCTTTCGTCGCCGCTCAGGGTTGCAATATGAAACCAGTCGAGCACAAAGCCGCGCGTGTCCGCTGCGGAAGCTGCAAACGACACCGTGGACGCTGCAAGAAGACCTGTCGCCAGGGGTAACAAACGCATCGGTAACTCCCTCCCTAGATACCGTTCGCCGGGTGCAAAACAATAGCACGACCCGCCCGCCGCGTAGATATATAGAAGCATTTTAAGGTGGGCGCCGGCTGGCTGGGAGGATTCTCTATAAATCGTTGATTTTTATGAATTCCGTTCGGTATGTCATTTAAAATCAGAAAAATAGTTTGTATAAACTGTCCATGACTTTGGACTTGGTAATTTCGGAGCACGGATATGGACCGACTCATCGCGGGCTATCGCAAATTTCGGGCGACCACGTGGCCGCAGGAACGCGACCGTTACGAGGAACTGGCAAGCAAGGGTCAGAAGCCCGAAACCTTGGTGGTTTCCTGCTCCGACTCAAGAGTAGACCCGCAAACAATTTTTAGCGCTGGTCCGGGCGAATTATTTGTGGTGCGCAATGTTGCGGCGCTCGTTCCCAAATACGAACCCGACGCCCACTATCACGGCACCAGTGCGGCCCTTGAATTCGGAGTGCGCGTTTTAAAGGTTCGGCGGATCGTCGTCCTCGGACACGCACACTGCGGCGGTGTTCAGGCCATGGTCGAAGGCGCGCCTGACCTAGCAAAAGACTTCGTCGAACCTTGGATCGGCATTGCAAAAGAACTTTTAACGACCAAACCCGCGCCGGCCCATTGCGATAAATTGGTGCACTTTGAAACGGAAACGGTGCGGTTAACCCTCGAAAACTTGCTGTCGTTTCCATGGATCAACGACGCCGTGAAGTCCGGCACATTGGGTCTGCACGGATTCCGCTTCGATGTGAGCACGGGTGTTTTGGGCCTGCTAGAGGGAGAAGGCTTCGTATCGGTCGATTGATCGCGTACGGTGCAACATGACCAATACTGCACCTATTATTGTCTGGTTCCGGCAAGACCTTCGGACCAGAGATCACCCTGCCCTCAAAGCCGCGGCTGACTCCGGCGCGCCGGTTCTGCCTCTTTATATTCTTGATGATGAAACGCCGGGCGATTGGAAAATGGGCGGAGCCAGCCGGTGGTGGCTGCATGGCAGCCTGAGCGCGCTTGAAGCCGACTTGAAGTCTCGCAGCAGCCGCCTCACTTTAAGAAAAGGGCAAACGAGCACGGTTCTGAAAAACATTTGCGCCGAGACCGGTGCCAAGGCCATTTATTTTTCGCGGGGGTACGAACCACATCAGACAAAGGCCGAAGCAGGCATCGCCGCTCAACTCAAATCCGGCGATGTGGAATGCAAACGCTACAGCGGAAGTCTGTTGTTCGAACCCGAGGCGGTTAAGACCAAGACCGGCGGACCCTTCAAGGTCTTCACGCCGTTTTACAAGGCCTGCCTCAAATTGAATTCAGTTAAAGCGCCTGTCGCCACACCAAAGACTTTGCGCACGCCTAAATCTTGGCCAAAGAGCGATAACCTCGATGACTGGAATTTGCTTCCGACAAAGCCCGACTGGACCGGCGGCCTGCGCGAGACTTGGACCCCCGGCGCGGGCGGCGCCAAGGAGAGGCTAAAGACATTTCTTGATGAGCGCGCGCAAACCTACGGAGGCGACAGGGACCGGCCGGACCGCGCAGGCACGTCCGCGCTATCCCCGCACCTTCATTTTGGGGAAATTAGTCCACGACAAATTTGGAATGCGACAATGCAGGCCTCCGCGAAGAGCGGTGTCGGCGATGCAGGCCGCACCGCTTTTTTGCGCGAACTGATATGGCGGGAATTTTCTTATCACCTCCTTCACCATTGGCCGCACATTCCCGAAGCCCCATTCAATGAGGCGTTCGGTGACTTTCCGTGGCGGGATGACCTTGAATCTCTTACTGCATGGCAGCGCGGCCAAACCGGCTACCCCATTGTGGATGCCGGCATGCGTCAGCTTTGGCACACGGGCTGGATGCACAATCGCGTGCGCATGATCGTGGCGTCATTCCTAACAAAGCATCTTCTTATTCATTGGCGCGAAGGCGCCGCCTGGTTCTGGGACACGTTGGTGGACGCGGACCTCGCCAATAATTCGGCAAGTTGGCAATGGGTCGCCGGCAGCGGCGCGGATGCCGCGCCCTACTTTCGCATTTTCAATCCCATACTTCAGGGCAGCAAGTTCGACCCGAAAGGCGCGTATGTGCGTACATGGATTCCCGAGTTGCGCGACGTGCCGGACAAAGCCATCCATGCCCCTTGGGAACACGGCGCAATCCCCGACGGATATCCAGATCCTATCGTAGACCATAAAGGCGCGCGTCAACGCGCCCTCGCCGCCTATCAGGACATCAAAAAAAGCTAGAAGCGAACGTCAACCGAAACGCCAATTGTGCGCGGCGTCGGACTGACCAGGGTTTGCACCGGGAACGGGTCAAACGAACGCTGATTTATGATCGGGCGCGCGTCCGTGACATTGTCGGCATAGACCGTCAGACGCCAGCGATCCTTTTCAACCCCGACCTTCAGATTGAACAGATTATAGTTGTCGTATTCGTAGTATCCGCAGTTCGGGGTGTTGTCGGCATTGAGGGGCCACAAAACGTTGCGGGCAAAGACCCTCTCGATCTTGATACAAATTAGTACAAACTATATCTGATTTGTACCAAATCAGGTAGGTTAAGTATCAAAATCAACTGGTTGTTTGACCACGCCCCTACCCGCTTTTGGCGGGTTGCGTGCCGCCCCGCGCGATGACCGGCTTATTGGTCCATGTGCCGTCGGGCGCCCTATAGAATCCACATGCCGCCAATGCTCCACCGTCGAGATGAATGGTGGTGCCCGTGATCCACGCAGAAAGGTCCGTTGCCAAGAACACCGCGCAGCCAGCTGCATCGCCGGGTGCTCCAAAGCGGCCCAACGGCCACCAGCGCGCGATGTGCTCCTTATTCTCCTCCGGGATCAAAGTGCTGATAGCGACCTGCGGCGTTTCGGTGGTATCGGGGGCAATGGCGTTCACCCGAATCCCGTCGCGCCCAAGTTCAAGGGCGAGGCTTTTTGTAAAACCGACAACCGCCAACTTAAAGGCGGCATAGACAGCGCCGTGGGGCATGCCCCGAAAACCCTCGATGGACGACAAATTGATAACACTCGCACCGGCGCCTGCTTTACGCATAAGCGGCAGCACCGCTTCTGTGACCACAAAAACGTGACGCAGGTTTGTCTGATAAAGCTCGTCCCATTGTAGCGCAGTGAAGGATTCAAAATTTCCGGTCTTGCCGAGAAAATCGCCGACATTGTTGACCAGAACATCAATTTTTCCGGCGCTCTTGGAAATTTGGAAAATGGTCGACGCAACCGCGTTTTCATCACGAACATCAGCCTCAATCACTTCAAGAAGATCGGATGACAGTTCCTTGATAAGCCCTTGAGCGCGAGAAAAATCAGATTCGATGGCAATGACCTTAGCGCCGAGGGCCAGAAACGCCTGAGCGATGCTTTTGCCAATACCGGCACCTCCACCGGTAATCAGGGCCACTTTTCCATCCATTCGAATGCTAGGTGCTTCGCTCATTCCGGTTTCCAAACCCATATGAATTGGGACGCGCTCCTACAGATCGCGATAGTAGTTGACGATTTCCTCCGCCGTCCGTGCAATGTCGTTCCGCCGGTACTCAAGTATCTTCTGCTCGGAGGGGTCCGGCTCGTAAAACAATGTATTCCCGCGGCCAAAATAGATAGCTGCATCCGGAAACAACGGGTGTTCCTGATCGATGACCGGCAAATCCATCGGCCTGCCGGCGGCGCGGAAAAATAGTTCCAAGTATTGTTTGAATAGCAGGTTCTCATCACCCACAAGATACGCCTTGCCTGGCTCACCACCGAGCAGCGCGCCGGCAATTGCTTCCGCAAGCGACTGCGAGGACATCACGTTTGTACCGCCGCCGATGGCAAAATCAGGGATTTCAGGCATTTGGCCCAAAGCATAATGGGCACGTGCCCGCAGACGTGTGTCGATGAGCCCTGGTACAACACCTATGACCGAGGGCGGGTTGACGCTGCATATCTCGAATCCTGAGCCATTGAGAGCAAGGGCGCCCACCTCGGCCTCATGGCGGGAGCGGACATATGGCACTGTTTGAACAAGATGCGGCATGGTCTGAGGATAGTAGGTGCCCACGTAGACTGCCCGGCGCACCCGCGCCTCTTTTGCCGCCTTCAGGAAGTTCGGTACGCCTTGCACGTTTGCGCGTTGCCAGTATTGCTCTTCAGGTATGCCCTTGGGTATGTGACGAAAATCGTTCCCGCCCGCAAAAACCACAGCATCCGCCGCCGCGAGCGCATCCACGCATTGTTCGGGCTTAAGAAAATCGAGGGTTGTTGCATTGAGGGAGGCCAGCGGACTTTCAGGTGGCGGCGGGCGGCGTGAGCCAATAGTGACGGTGTGACCTAATTCCGAGAGATGCAACGCAGCGCGGCCGCCAATGAGGCCCGTCCCTCCAACAACAAGAACTTTCATAGCCGCCCGTAGCTCCAATTAAACAAACAGCGGCTAAAAGACCACGGGCGCGACCTGAACTCAAGCCGCGCCCGCCATCAATTTAAAGAGATGCGTATGCTTAGGGAATAGCCACACGCCAGTACATGGCGTTGGAACCATCCTTAAATTCGAACACGTCGCGACCGTACATGTCTCCAGGTTTCTTATCCGCGGCATTGGTGTAAAGCGCATAGCCTTGATACGCCCACTGACGGGTACCGTCGTCCCGGGTCAAAATCGACCAATATCCGGAGGATACGTCGGAAGAGGTTGCCTTGAAGGGCACCCAGTCACCCGGACACGGTCCATCGCAGGCAGCCGTGCCGATCTCACGGCCGGTGGATACGTTCGACAGACTTCCGTCGTCGGCATGGAAGCTGCCCGGCGCGTAGCGGTAACGGTCGCGGGCGTACAACGTCATGCCGTCGTCGGTAGTCAGAAATGCAAAGTGACTCATTTTGCGCACCTGAACTGTCTCGGGCACAAAGTACTCGCGAAGGGCCGCCGGCTTCCAACGGGTATCAAAATGAACCCCCTCGGCATCGCCGGGCCGTTCGTCTCCCACGAAGGTGTATAGCGCCTTACCCTGGAAAGCCCACTGCCTAATGCCGTCAATGCGCTCGCTAATGGTCCACTCGCCGAACGGTTTCGCCAGTTCACCAGCGATGAGAGGTTTCCATGACATCAAACATGTGCTGTTGCAGGACTCATTCTCACCGTTCTTCATTGTGTAAAGAGTCATGCCCAAGTGGTTAACCAGCACATCTCCTAATGCTTTCGCGCTTTGTCTGATGCTCACGCCGTTGGGCGCGGAAAAATTCTGGTTCGGCAGAACATAGTGGGCGACACTCCATAGCCCCTCTTCTACCTCACCGTTGGCATCTCCCGGCTTTTCATCCTTTATGGACGTGTATAGGGGCTGGTCGTGATAGGCCCACTGGTTCACGCCGTCCGGGCGTGTGACCACCGTCCACTCGAGCGTTTCAAGCGCTCTTTGCGGCGCCACAAGCGGTGGGTAATCAGCCGCACATGCATCCAGACATGTGGGCTCACCTGAATCCTTGGCGTAAGTATAAAGCGTCATTCCCGCGGCATCGGAAAGGATGCCCGGAATGATTTTGCCCGATCTGCGGCCCGCCGACTGCGGCGGCGTCATGGTAATGCCTTCCGGCGTTGCCGGAGAGCCCAGCTTCTCTGCAACTTCAGCCGCCGCAGACTGCGCAAGCGCTGCCATACAGATGCCCGCAAAAACGGCGGCGGCGACTTTGAACCCTGAACTCTTATGCATGTTTACACCAACAGATCCGTAAAGGGCCGCGAGGTGCGCAAGGAGCCATGACCCCAAGTAGCTACGGGCAGGCCAAAGGCTTGCTGAACCGTGAGGCCGACACGCGATACAGGGTCTCCAATTCGCGAGAAGTGGTAACCCGTTTTCATGCGGCCACCCAAGCCCCCCACAAGGAACAACGGTATGTTCTCAAGCGAGTGATGCTTGGCTAGGCCGTGCTCGCTGGCCACCATCATCAGAGTGCGGTCGAGGAGCGTGCCATCACCTTCCTTAACGGCTGACAATGCCTCCGGAAGCGCGGCATAGGCGGCCATATTGGCACGCTCAAAGAAGACGGCGTCGGGCTGATAGCCGAGCTCCTCGTCGATCTGCTCTTCATGCGTGAAAATATGGTGCGTGGTGGCTTCGCCTCTACGGCGCAGGGAAGACGGGCCTTCGGACATAGAGACGTTGAACACACGCGTTTGGTCACACGCGAGGGCCAGCGCCATAATGTGCGCGAACAGCCTGTGGTTTTCGGTCGCTTGCTCGATATCCGTCCCACCCGGAATATCTTCGGACGGCGCTGCTGGAACGACACAAGCTTCCAAAGGCGCCGGTTTCGTAAGCTGCAGTTCGAGCTCCTGTTCGATTTGCCGCAATGATGTGTAGTATTCGTCCAAACGTTGGCGGTCGGACGAACCGACAATGCCGTTGAGACGGTCGCGCTGATCCTTCACTGCGGACAGCACGCTCTTGCGCATCATGACGCGCGGGTCCGGCGTGAAGTCGTCCGCATTCGGATCACGGAATTCGGGTCCAAAAATGCGCTGATAAAGGGCGAGCGGCGAAACCTCGGAATTGTTGATAACGCTCGCGCTGCGACGGCTTTGCGTATGGGACGCATAACCGGTTGTTGCAAATTCAATGGACCTGAACCGTGTCTTTGAACCGATGGCGTCGGCAATCAATACGTCGATGCTGGGGTCAGGCTCTTTACCGGTCGCGCCGATGAATACGCCCTGCGCACCAGACACGTGAGGACGCAAGGGATTACCGTCCAAGAACGTCTTCAAACCGCTAAATACCGAAATATACTTTTTGTAGGGCTCAAGCACCTTCAGGTTCGGCGAAAGTTCGAAATTGGTACCTTCGGTCTTCGGCTCCCACTGTCCCGGAGACATGCCGCAGCCCCAGAACCAGGTGCCGAAGCGGTTCGGAAGCGGTGCGCCGGTAGCCGCCAATGCATCGCCATTTTCGTTCAAGAAACAATCTAGAAACGGTAAAGCAACGGTCACGGCACCGCCGGCCAGCATACCGCGCAGAGCGGAACGGCGCGTTGTTTTGAAGCGCATCATTGGATGACCTCCTGGTTTTCTAAAAGTGTGTCCGCCGATGCGGATTTGGTCGGCATATTGCCGCCGCCCGGCGCGTGAGTGGAAAAGAACTGCTCGGACAGAATGATTTCACGGAGCAGTGGAACAATCCGATATTCCTCATCCGAGAATACCTGCTGCACGTCTTCCTTCAGCCAATCTGTCTCGTCGCCTGTCGCGCTTCTGCCGACGCCATAGGCATAAATACGATTTACGAGACACGACGTGGTTGCCGGATGATCGTGGACGGCCTGAGCCAGCCCGGCAGCATCATTGAAATCCATGCCGTCGATGCTACCGCTGGTGTCAATCATGGCCCCATTTTCCTCTTCTCGGAACGTACCCACCGTGTCGAAGTTTTCCAGGGCGAGGCCAATCGGATCAGTAATCTTGTGACATCCCACGCACATGGGCTCCGTCGCGTGCGCGGTTAAACGCTGGCGCACGGTTTTATAGTCGGGATTTTCAGTGTCCTGGACGACATTGAAATCAACATCGCCCGGCGGGTCGGGCACCTTCTGGCACAGAATACCTTCCCGTAAAGCCTTGCCGCGCAAGGTCGGAGACGTGCGGCCGGGATGCGAGTGCATGCCTAAGAAGGCCGGCTGCGCCAAGACCCCGACGCGGGCATCGCCTTCGGCAAAGTCGTACGGCTGCCAACCGTCCGGTGTTCCACCCGCGGAAACGCCCTTTATAGGCACATTGTAAATCGTGCCAAGCTGACGCGTCAGGAAGGTCCGCGGAGTGGTAAAGACATCCCGGTAATCGCCTTTATTTGTCAGGAGCACATTCACAACAGTCCTGAGAGTTTGCTCTTCGGCGTCAGCTGCAATCTTGAAGCTGTACTTCGGGTACAATTCCGTGTCCTTGACGAGCGTGTGCATCGCATCGAGACCGAACATGTCGTAGAAGAATGCGCGGACGCCGCCTTCAAGGCGTGGAGACGCCAACAGGCGATCCACTTCTTTTGCCAATCCACGCTGCGTGTGCAAAGCCCCGCTGTCTGCGGCAGCCAATAGCTGGGTGTCGGGCGCCGTGTTCCAGAGATAGAAACTCAAACGGGACGCTTTGGAATAAGCATCGAGACGCCATTCATCCTTTTTGCCGGGCACGTGTTCCTGGATCTCCCAGCGGAACAAGAATTCGGGTGACTGGAGAATAGTCGCGAGCGTGGTCTGCAACCCGGCATAAAAGTCGCCCAACGTATCGGCCGTTTCCCCCGCACCCGCTACCAGGTCGTTGAGTTCTTCATCATTCAGAGGCCTGCGATATAGGATACGGCCGGCCCCGGCCAGAAACTGCCGCGCGCAAACATCGTCACGCTTGTCCGCCGCGGCCGGCGCGCAACCGACGAACGCAGCGCGGTGGGATTCGTCCATGACCTGCTCGGCCACAGTTCGCGCCATACTCACATATTGGCCGAGTGAAGACGCTGATATACTGGCTCGGCTCGCCCCAACTTCGATGAGTCCGGCATCGCGCATGTCAGGATCAAACCGGCCCCCGATCTTGATATCCGGACCAAATACATCATGAACGATGTTTTTGTACTGAAGCTCGGTGAGGCGGCGGAGGACCACAGGCTCGTTTTTTACCGCATCTTCAACTGCCGCAATGGCAGACGCGCCCAAAATATGATGCCCAACAACGACTGAACCTATTGCCAGCCCGGCAAGGCTTATGCCCGTGACCGCCCATTTGAACGTTCTAAATGACATATCAAAGACTCTCATGCGCTAGCCACCTACTGAGCCGAGCCGGACGCCGCGCGGGCGGACTGCTCTTCGTGAATGACATACGCCGGCACCGCATCGATCTGGTAGGCCGTAGAAATAGAGCGATTTTCCCCTGTTTCGGGATCCGGATTGGCGTCGGCTAATTTTTTCAGAGCATAGTACAGGCCCGGCAGATCGATATTGTTCGTGGCCTCAACGCCCCACGTGCCCACACCATATTTCCAGTAGAACGGGTACCATTCGTGGTAGCCGCCCAACTTGCCGTTCATCGTACCGTCTTCATTGATCTTCAGACGCAGCCGGGCATCGGTGAAATTGTACTCCGGCATCACGAATGGATCGGTTGCGATGGTGACGTCAGTCGGTTGCGTGTA
>Ga0181593_10003835_pt1 | contig 13724 bp, 16 predicted proteins | sample 071ome_19_FD_133756 | JGI IMG/M metagenome (GOLD analysis project Ga0181593, IMG submission 133756) | Coastal salt marsh microbial communities from the Groves Creek Marsh, Skidaway Island, Georgia - 071413AT metaG (megahit assembly) | ecosystem: Environmental > Aquatic > Marine > Intertidal...
ATTCAAACTGCAAGACTTCGCTTATTTCTTTATCGAATACCCGAGCGATTAAGAAAGCCAACTCAAGTGTAGGATAATATTTTGCCTTCTCAATCGTGGCGATAGTCTGACGGGTTACGCCCACTTTACTTGTTAGCGTGATTTGGGACATTTCGTCTGAAATAAAGCGTAGATGTCGGATGTTATCCGTAATTACAGGCCTGCTGGACATCTTACACGCTCATGCGATCGCGTGCTAATTTTGCTATTTCTCCAAGGAGACCTCCAAATGAAAAGCAAACCATTTGTTTCACTTTAAAAAAATAATAAGTTGATGAAACCGGTTTGCATAATTTGTTCGTGGTTGTAACTTATGGGCCTATTTAATTATTTATCTCATAAATAATTAATTTTAATAATAAAACTAGACTCTAAGGCTGCAGATTCAAATCCAGCTCTCGCAATTAAGATAATAAAAACCCTCGCAATGCGGGGGTGTTTATTGCCGATAGGTTTTGTCAAACCGGCCATAATAGAGCCTCCTCGAGCCGAAGTTGGCAACGTCACGTCATAAGTCTGGCGCTATGCCATTCGCTTAGAGATCGGTTGTGCCTATGCGACGTCTCAGCGCTTTTCAAATGCCAGTCGTGCAGCTTACTGTTCCAGTCTGGCGGGTCAATTTAAGTAGCACCCTGAGCGCAGATGAATTTAAACTTTAAAGTCCCTCGCGGTTTTTCAGAACCATTTTGTCACAATTCATCTGCGCTGGCATTTGCACGTCGTCGGGGCGCGCCCCTATTAGCAGCCGGGCTGCAAAGCTGTAGCTGTTATTTCGCGTAAACGGGTCGTAGTTATAGATCCACGCGGGCTAAACTCTAGATCTGGCAACTTGCTTAGAAAGATTTGAACGTGAGCGCTCATTAACAAACGCATGGGCGCCATTATGTTAAAAGCGTCACCTGATAGTTACGGATTAATCGCCAAGCTCTTTCATTAAGTTTTAGCCCTTGTCATTCTGTGGCAATTATTCACAGGCATCAATTTAAATCAAATGGAACCGTCGGTTGAAAAGGGGCAATTCATTTGGTTTCACCAAATAACCGGAACCTTTTTATTTTGCGGGATTGGGCTGCGGCTTCTGTGGAAATTTTACAACCGGCCCGTCTTTGAAGACAGTCTTCCCAAACGCCATAGGGTCGGTTCAAAAATTCTGCAGTCGCTATTGTATCTAATCTGCCTGTGGTTGCCCCTTCAAGGCTCGATGATGACCTGGGCGGGCGGGTTTGACGTTTATCTTGTCGGGATGATAAAAATACCGGCGCTGATTGCTGAAAACAAGGCGCTATATCCTAGTTTTGTATCCATTCATTTGGCCTCTTCGGTCCTGCTGCTCACCCTATCGCTGATACATATGGGTGCGGGGCTCTATCATGGTTATGTGATTAAGGATCGCTATAACGTATGGACGCGCATGGCGCTGCGCGTTCGCCGCGATTAACTGCAGATAAATTTCGTTCGTTCTTTTGTTTCTTGGCGATCAATGCTCCCGTAAGCGGCGAATTGGCGCGGATCGGCTTTGAAGGGTAAATTTGGGGCTGCTGGGCGTGGCACCGGGCAGGGGATGTTTTTTCAACAAGGGCGCATTGGCTGCGCCCCGCCCCGCAAGAAGAATTGCCTGAGATTCGATTTTTTCGGGCCAGTGTCGCCTTTTTTCCAGAGCTATTCGAAATAAACCATGTTCAGACGGCGATATTTTCGCCTAAGATATGGGGCAATATTCGAAAGCCTTTAACTATGACATCATTTGAAACTTTGGAGCTTACATCGGTTGATGCGCATGTCTTGTTGGTTCGGTTGAACAGGCCAGAGGTGTCCAACGCGTTCAACACGCAGATGGCGTGGGATTTGATCAATCTGTTTGAGGGTTTGGCGCTCCAGCCTGACAACACCCGCGTTGTGGTTGTTACCGGTGCGGGTGAAAAAGCCTTTTGCGCCGGCGGTGATCTCAAAGAGCGCAACGGCATGTCCGATGCAGCGTGGCAGGCGCAGCATCTGATTTATGAGCGGATGGTGCGCGCGGTGATTGCCTGCCCGCTTCCAACGATTGGGGCGATCAATGGCGCTGCTTATGGCGGGGGGTGTGAATTGGCGGCGGCGTTTGATTTTATCTATGCTTCTGACAGCGCGCGCTTTGCGCAAACCGAAGTGCGCATCGGCATTATACCCGGAGCGGGAGGCACGCAAACGCTGGCGCGCGCCGTTGGCGAGCGGCGCGCCAAAGAATTGATCCTATCGGGGCGGGTGTTTTCGGCGCAAGAGGCCTATGATTGGGGTCTTGCGAATGCAGTGTGCAGCGCGCAAAGCCTGTTGGAGACAGCGCTTGAGATGGCCAAAACCATCGCTGGAAATGCGCCTATTGCGGTGCGTCAAGCCAAGCAAGCGATCCATAAAGGGCTGCAAATGGGCTTGATGGATGGTTTGGCTTTTGAGATTGAAGCCTATAATCGGACGATCCCGACGCAGGATCGCCGCGAAGGGGTTTTGGCTTTTAACGAGCGGCGCAACCCGGTTTTCAAAGGCAAATAGCGCCCCGGGCCCGCCGTCTTTAGGGGCGCCGGTTTTGCGCCCTCTGCAAGGTCGATACGCTTCTGCCAAGACTGATCGGGTTGAGGCGATTGCAATGGTGTCAAAGCCCTACGGTTTATAGGCCCGCCAGATCCAACAGGTGTTTTTCAATCGGCTGCACCCCTTGATCATGTTTGATTTGAGTAAAGAAAAACGGCTTTTCCTGACGCTGCGCGGAGGCATCGCGACGCATCACCTCTAAATCGGCACCAACATAGGGCGCCAGATCGGTTTTGTTGATCACCAAAATATCCGATTTTGTCACGGCAGGGCCGCCTTTGCGTGGAATTTCTTCTCCCGCGGCCACATCAATCACATAAACCGTCAGATCCGCCAATTCTGGGCTGAACGTCGCCGATAAATTATCTCCACCGCTTTCGATTATCACGATTTCAATTTCGGGATGGCGGGCTTCTAACTCGGCGATGGCAGAGAGGTTGATCGAGGCATCCTCGCGAATTGCGGTATGCGGGCAGCCCCCTGTTTCGACGCCGATCACCCGATCTTCGGGTAGAATCTGCAACCGCATCAAGGCTTCTGCGTCCTCGCGGGTATAAATATCATTGGTAATCACCCCAATCGAATACCTCTGTGATAGGCGCCGCGCCAAGGCGGCCGTGAGCGAGGTTTTACCCGCCCCAACGGGGCCTCCGATCCCAATGCGAACGGGTCCATTCATTTTATTCATGTTCTAAAAATCCGTGTGTGAAGCGTTTCATGCCGCATAGAGGCGACATCAGAAAGAAAGGTTGTGCTGCTCAGATCGTCTTCATCGGCGCCGCTTGCCTCTGCTGCGCAGGCGTTGATTTCAGGGGTGAGCGCCAATAAGATATGTTGGCCTTGTGTTTGGCCTAAGGGCACAAGCCGTATGGCCGCTGAAATTAAATTGGCGCTGAATGCGTGTAGATAAGCGGCAATTATGTCTTCTTTGATCAGGTTTTCGCGCCGCGCCGCCGCCCCTAGCGCCACCGGATAGCATAGATCAGTACAGTCCTGCCCCCACACGTCGCGGATCGTTTTGCCAAATGCCTGCCCTTGCAAAAGCGTTTCACTGCGCCGCTCGGCACTGGCTGATAAAGCCAAGGCAAGTTGGTTCACATGGATCAATTCTGACTTGTTTTCCGATTCAAAGGCCAGGGCCAGTAAAATGGCATCGCTGCGCGCAGATCCAAGCCCAAGCAGATCTTGCAGCCAGTTTTGTAGGCTCGTTTGATCCGTCACATGGCGCTTTTCGATGGCCCATTCCAAGCCATGTGAATAGGCAAAGCCGCCGATTGGAAATGCCGGCGATAGCCATTGCAGTGCCGTGAGAAAGGTTTTGTTAGTGCTCATGCTCATGCTCATGCTCACGCTCATGCTCATGATGATGATGCTGGCTATGATCCCCGTGCATGTGGTGATGCATATGGTCAATATTGCCATGATCATGGCTATGCGTACGCCCCATCCCATAAGCGCCGCCGGCGGGGGTGAAGGCTTCGCACACAACCGTGGTTGTCCCGCCAAGCCTTGTGATCATATCCTCAATCACATGGTCATGGCAGATCAATAACCGCTCTGCTTCGATCTGGCAGGGGGTATGACGGTTGCCGATATGCCAAGCCAATTGCAGCAGATTGGGCCCGGTGATGGAGATCAGCTTTTCTTGTTTGGCAAGAATTTCAACGGTTTCTTTATTCGACAGCAGCAGGTGATCGCCCTGCTTTAGATCGGTGGTTTTGGGCAGATCCACCACAAAGTTTTTGCCACAATCCGTGCTGAGTTTGCGGCGCCGCAAAAACCGTTCCTCATAAGTCAGAGAACAGGTGTAATTTGCGGCCCCGGTTGGCGGATCTGTTTGCAATGATTGAGCGATTGGAAACATGAGCGGTCTCAATATAAGAAATAGCGCTGTGCCATGGGCACGGTTTCTGCCGGCTGGCAGGTTAATAACTCGCCATCAGCGCGCACTTCATAGGTTTCAGGGTTTACTTCAACCTGTGGCGTGGCGGTGTTGAGCTTTAAATCGGATTTGCCAATATGCCGCGTGTTTTGCACCGCTAGCGTTTGTTTGGCCAACCCGTATTTTTCGCGCACATTCTCTGCCTGTGCAGCTTGCGAGACGAAGGACACCGCGCTGTGCTCAACGGCGCGGCCGAAGGCGCCAAACATTTGCCGGCTATAAACTGGTTGGGGAGTCGGGATCGAGGCGTTTGGATCGCCCATCTGTGCGCAAACGATACTGCCACCCATTACCACCATCTCGGGTTTTACGCCAAAGAAGGCCGGTGACCAAAGCACCAAATCGGCGCGTTTGCCAACTTCTATCGAACCGATTTCATGCGATATCCCATGCGCAATGGCAGGGTTGATGGTGTATTTTGCCACGTAGCGGCGGGCCCGTAGGTTATCATTATCCCCCGTTTCTTCGGCCAATGCGCCGCGCTGGCGTTTCATTTTATCCGCGGTTTGCCACGTGCGCAGGATCACTTCGCCGACGCGCCCCATCGCCTGACTGTCTGAGGCAATAATGCTAAAGGCGCCCATATCGTGCAATATATCTTCCGCTGCGATGGTTTCGCGGCGGATGCGGCTTTCTGCAAACGCGATATCTTCGGGAATCGATTTATCCAAATGATGGCAGACCATCAGCATATCAAGATGTTCTTCGACTGTGTTGACGGTAAAGGGGCGGGTGGGGTTGGTGGAGGAAGGCAGGACAAAGTCTTCCCCGCAAATCCGGATAATATCGGGGGCATGACCGCCGCCAGCGCCTTCGGTGTGGAAGGCATGGATGGTGCGCCCTTTCATGGCGGCAAGCGTATGCTCGACAAATCCTGATTCGTTCAACGTGTCAGTATGGATCATTACCTGCACATCCATCGCATCGGCCACGCTGAGGCAGGTATCAATAGCTGCTGGTGTCGTGCCCCAATCCTCATGCAATTTCAGCGCGCAGGCGCCCGCGAGCACCTGCTCTTCCAGCGCAGCTGGCAAGGAGGCATTGCCTTTGCCCGCAAAGGCCAAATTCATCGGCAGAGCATCGGCTGCCTGCAGCATCCGCGCGATATGCCAAGGCCCCGGCGTGCAGGTGGTGGCCAAGGTGCCATGCGCGGGGCCGGTTCCCCCGCCGAGCATGGTGGTGATGCCGGAATGCAAGGCGTCATCGATCTGTTGCGGACAGATAAAGTGAATATGGCTGTCAAACCCGCCGGCTGTGAGGATCTTCCCCTCGCCGGCGATCACCTCGGTGCCGGGCCCGATGATAATATCGACATTGGGCTGCGTATCGGGATTGCCAGCCTTGCCGATCGCGGCAATGCGGCCATCGCGCAGCGCGATATCGGCCTTGTAAATGCCCGTATAATCCAAAATCAGCGCATTGGTAATCACCGTATCAGCGGCGCCGGCGGCGCGCGTGGCTTGCGATTGCCCCATGCCGTCACGGATCACTTTGCCGCCGCCAAATTTAACCTCTTCGCCATAGGTCGTCAGGTCTTTTTCAACTTCGATGAAAATCTCTGTATCGGCCAAGCGCAGCTTATCGCCCGTGGTTGGCCCATACATCCCCGCATAATCCCTGCGGCTAATATTGACTGCCATGTCCTACAGATCCCCCATGATTTTTCCGTTAAATCCAAACACCCGCCTGCTGCCTGCTATTTTGATCAGGCTGACCGCGCGCTTCTGCCCCGGTTCAAAGCGTACCGCAGTGCCGGCAGCAATATTCAAGCGCTGTCCGTGCGCAGCGGCTCGATCAAACTCAAGCGCTGGGTTGGTTTCAGCAAAATGATAATGGCTTCCCACTTGAACGGGCCGATCACCGGTGTTTGCCACCATTAACTCAACCGCTTCGCGGCCCTCGTTCAAGGTAATATCGCCCGCGGCGCAGACCAGTTCGCCCGGTTTCATAAATCGGCCTTTCGGGTCCGCTTTATAAGCACCACGCTCGAGAGAATAAGCACGACCCCCGCCAAAACGGGGGCTGCCAGTTCGGGCAGCGTGCCGCTCTGCACGCCGTGGGGCAAAATATGCGGATGCGCGAAGGCGGGGGCCGCGAGAAGGGTAAACAGTATGCTGAGTGTTGTTTTCATCAGAGTATCCTATCGAATGGGGTTGTGAACGGTAACAAGTTTGGTGCCATCTGGAAATGTTGCTTCCACTTGCACTTCGGGGATCATATCGGGCACCCCATCCATACAATCGCTGCGGGCAACGATGGTGGCGCCAAATTGCATCATATCTGAAACGCTGCGTCCATCGCGCGCGCCCTCAACAACGGCATCGCAAATCAGCGCTATCGCTTCGGGATGGTTGAGCTTAACCCCGCGTGACAGGCGTTTACGCGCAACTTCTGCCGCCATCGCGATCAGCAGCTTATCTTTTTCCCTTGGGGTTAATTGCATTTATAATCTCCAACATTTTGGCAGGGTGTTTTGCGTGAGGCGATCCAAGATCGGCAACATCATTTGACGCAGCGCATAGCCGTCATGCGCTAAAACCCGCAGCACGCAAAGATCAGGAGCGATGAGGCTGCATCCTGACGTGTCGTTGAGCTGGGTTTGGATTGCACGGCAAAGGCGCGCTGCATCGGGCGCGCGGTAGAGCATGTTGGCCATGGCACCAAGACCGGCAGCAACTGCGGGGCGGGCAAGTTTTGCGGTGATATCACCAGATAGCAGCGCCACATCGCGATACACCAAGGCCTCATCTACCCAGAGGTCGATCTGATCGCGGAAAAACCCAGAAATTTGCGTTTCGCCCATTGCATGACGGCCGAAGATAACCGGCTCAACCATCAACAGCTTCGCGCTGTGATGCATGCGGATGGTTAAGCGACGGCTCAATCCCCCTTTATCATAAAAAAGCGTTTCTTGAGGCACCCAGTATAGCGAGGCTTCTGGGGCAATGCTCAGCGAGGTTTCGACGCGCCCTATGCTATTGGGTTGAGCTTTATAGATACGTTCGCAGGCTTGGGTTGTCAGCGTGATATGCGCCCGCGGTTCGGCTTTTGCGTGGAAGGATAAATGATCGCCGCCGGTTATGCCGCCCGATGTATTGATCAGAACCGCTTCCAGATGATCCGGTTGGTTGGGAAACAAAGCTTTCAAACAGCCGTTTTGAAACAGATCCTTCAAACGGCTTGAACCATCCGCCATTTGCGCCGTGACGGCCAGGCTGCCGATTGCGCGCGGGGTATTGATAACAGAGCTGTCCAATAGGTCTTTCATCGCGATCCTTAATTGCGCAGACACCGCGTCACGGCGCCCTCGCCTTCTGCGGGGTTGATGCAGAAAATCCAAATTTATCCGAAAATTTCAAGGAATTCGGTCAGTTTTCGATTATTTATTTATCATTTAAGAAGGTAGTGATTAATTTATAGTCGAAAATTTTTGTTTTTCGTTTTTTTTGCCCGCATGCCTTGAGCTTTTTATCTGCGCTCGGCACCACAGTAACACCGCCTTGGCAAGAGAAGGCTCTATGGCGGTAAGGACGTGTGACGACCGATCGAATTGCAGCTCGGAACGATCGCCACACAAATTGCAACATTGGTTGCAGGCAAACTCTAGGAGGTGGCCTCCCACATTACAAGCCACCCAGGGATTTTGTCTGCGAGGAGACTTAAATGAAAAATTTGAAAAAATCTTTGGCTGGCGGCGTTCTTCTCGGCGCGCTGTTAAGCTCTGCCGTGGTCGCTGACACGATTAAAGTGGGTGTTTTACATTCCTTATCCGGTACGATGGCGATTTCAGAAACAACGTTGAAAGATACGATGTTGATGTTGATCGAAGAGCAAAATGCCAAGGGTGGTGTTTTGGGCAAGCAATTGGAGGCAGTGGTTGTTGATCCTGCCTCTGATTGGCCTTTATTCGCCGAAAAAGCACGGGAATTGCTGACGGTGCATGAGGTAGATGTGATGTTTGGCAATTGGACAAGCGTGTCGCGCAAATCCGTTTTACCGGTGATTGAAGAGTTGAACGGCTTATTGTTCTACCCGGTTCAATATGAGGGCGAAGAAAGTTCGAAAAACGTCTTTTACACAGGCGCGGCGCCCAACCAACAAGCCATACCGGCGACAGATTACTTCCTCGAAGAGCTGGGCGTTGAAAAATTCGCTTTATTGGGCACCGATTATGTATATCCGCGCACAACCAACAATATTTTGGAAAGCTATTTGATCTCAAAAGATATTGCGGCAGAGGATATCTTTGTGAATTACACGCCCTTTGGCCATTCTGATTGGTCAAAAATCGTGGCTGACGTAGTGGCTTTAGGCGCCGATGGCAAAAAAGTTGGTGTGATTTCGACGATTAATGGCGATGCAAATATCGGCTTTTACAAGGAATTGGCAGCTGCAGGTATTTCGGCAGATGATATTCCGGTGGTTGCGTTTTCGGTGGGTGAAGAAGAACTTTCTGGTTTAGACACGAGCAACCTTGTGGGTCACCTGGCTGCGTGGAATTATTTCCAGTCAGCGGATGTGGAGGCCAATACCGAATGGGTTGCCGCTTGGAAAGCACGTATGGGCGATGAGCGGGTCACGAATGACCCTATGGAAGCGCATTATATCGGGTTTAACATGTGGGTGAATGCGGTTGAAGCTGCGGGCAGTTCAGAGGTTGATGCGGTGCGCGCCAAAATGTACGGCCAAAAATTTCCTAATTTGACCGGTGGCATGGCTGAAATGCTGCCCAACCATCATTTGTCAAAGCCGGTATTGATCGGTGAAATTCAAGCGGATGGTCAGTTTGATATCATCAGCCAAACCAGCGAGGTTCCGGGCGATGCCTGGACAGATTACCTGCCTGAATCCGCCGTTCTGGTGTCTGACTGGCCAGGCCTAGAATGCGGAATGTACAACACGCAAACCAAATCCTGCGTTCAAATCGGTTCAAATTATTAATCCGTTTGATGGAAATTGTTGAAGGGCAGTCTTGCCCTTCAACCCTTACAAGGCTTTAGACGTATGAGAGTTTTAGCGGCTGCGCTTCTTGCGTGTTGGGTGATCTGCTCCGAGGCCGCCTTGAGCGCCCAAAGCTTGTCAGAGATTATCAGCACCCACAGCCAAGTGATTGCAAAAAGCTCGCGCAAAACGATCCAGCCAGCGATCGATGCGCTTGTCGCAAGCAAATTACCAAATGTAGAATTTATGCTGGTGCAATGGCGCGCCAAAGCCTTATGGCTGAATAAAAGCACCAATGCGATCATCGCCGTTCAAGATAAACGGATGATTGATCTTGATACGCAATCCGATCTTGGGCCGTTTGAAAAGGCCGGGTTCAAGCAGATCAAACCCAATAGCGGCGTGCGCAATTTAATTTCTGGGGCTTTGGTGGCGTTTCAATTGAATGCGCCCGAAATTGCTGTGCGCAAAGCCGCCTTAGCATCCATACGCAGAAATGAAGATCCGGCCTATTTGCCATTGCTCGAACAATCGCTGGGGCTAGAAACAGATCCCGCCTTAGTGGCAGAAAAGCAGCAACTGGTGCATTTGTTAACGCTGAAATACGGCCAATCCGCTGAGGCGCGGCTTGCGGCAATTGCGGCAATTGGCAGCTCGTTGGATGTTGAGGTGCGCGCTGCGCTTAACCCAATATTGGCGACCCGGCGCACCTATGCGGCTGCGCTGCCGGATGACGCTAATATCGCAAAAGTTTTGGTGCCAGGTCAGAATGGTTTTTCAACGCAAACGGCCTATCAATTGCTGGTGGCAGGCGGTGAGGCTGCCGCGCAGCCTTCTTTAGAACAAATCAAGCAAGCATTGATTGACAATATTGACGGGGGGCGTGTTGCCGGCATTCCAATCGCCCAATTGGACGACCCAGCTGCGCGCTCAAGGGCCTATGCTGATTTGGCGCAAGCCGGTTTGGTGCCGGCGCAAATCAGCCAAAGCGCAATTGACGCGACCGTGTCAAATTTTAGCTTTTTTGATCAATATCTTGAGCCTGATCCACAAATCACAGCAGCGGCGCAAGCGGCGCTGAAAGCCATTTCATATCAGGTGAGCTTGTCGAATACGATTGATATTCTTCTAGATGCGATCTCGCTGGCTTCGATTTATTTTTTGGCAGCGATAGGATTGGCGATCACCTTTGGCGTGATGGGTGTTATCAATATGGCGCATGGCGAATTTATTATGATGGGTGCCTATACGGGCTATGTCTTGCAACAAATCGTACCAGATGAAACTTTGTCAATTTTACTGGCGGTTCCAACCGCTTTTGCGGTGACTTTTTGCGCCGGTGTTGCCATGGAACGCTTGGTTATCCGGTGGTTGTATAACCGCCCCCTTGAAACGCTTTTGGCGACTTTTGGAATTTCGATCGCTCTCCAACAATTGGCCAAAAATATATTTGGAACGCAAGCACGCCCGTTGACCTCACCCGATTGGCTTGGAGGGGCCTGGGTGATCAATGATGTGGTGTCCATCAGTTTTATTCGCATTGCCATTTTCGTTCTGGCATTGATTTTTCTGGCTTTGTTTCTGTTTATTATGAAACGCACCCGCCTAGGGTTGGAAACCCGCGCGGTGACACAGAATTCGCAAATGGCCGCTTTGATGGGAATCAATCCAGATCGGGTGAATATGTTAACCTTCGGGTTAGGCTCTGGGATTGCAGGTATTGCCGGCGTGGCGATCGGCCTTTACGCCAAAGTCACCTCTGAGATGGGCAATGATTACATCGTGCAAAGCTTTATGACCGTGGTTGTAGGTGGCGTTGGCAATATCTGGGGCAGCCTTGCAGGCGCTGCCATGGTGGGCTTTTTGCAAAAGGGCATTGAATGGTTCAACCCGGCCAATACATTGGCGGCGCAGACCTATATGATCCTATTTATTATCATTTTTATCCAGTTCCGCCCGCGGGGCATCATCGCGCTTAAAGGGCGCGCAGCAGGAGATTGAGGTAGGCTTATGACCAGTTTTAAAATCCCGCCTTCGGCATTGATCTTCCTATCAGGCTTGGCCATTTTTACGATCATCGTTTCCGTTTTGTCGGAAGGAATGGGGGGCGGCGTGATTTCGACATCCTTCATCAAAACCATCGGCAAAACATTGTGTCTGTGCCTTGCGGCCATCGCGATGGATTTGGTTTGGGGGTATTGTGGCATATTATCCTTGGGGCATTTCGCTTTTTTCGGGCTGGGCGGCTATATGATTGGCATGTGGCTGATGTATGCGCGCACCGAAACTATTGTGGCAACATCGATGGCGCAAGCGGAAATTCCGCCTACCCCGCAAGAGGTGATTGAGGGGATCGGCACGCAAATTTTTGGGGTGGTGGGCAGCAGCGAATTTCCAATGATTTGGGCGGTTGCCGATAGCTTGTTTTTGCAGCTTGTCTTGGTGGTGGCCTTGCCCGGCGCTTTGGCTTTTTTGTTTGGATGGTTGGCGTTTCGATCGCGGGTAACGGGCGTTTATCTGTCAATTTTGACCCAAGCTTTCACTTTGGCGCTGTCATTATACCTGTTTCAAAATGAAAGTGGCTTGCGCGGCAATAATGGCTTATCGGGTTTGCAAAACCTGCCTTATGTGAGCGCGGGCCAAGATCAGGTGGCCTTGTGGTTTCTTTGGGGCTCGGCGGCCGCGCTTGGGTTGGGCTATCTTTCTATCAGCTTCATTGTGGGTGGAAAATTCGGATCGGTTATTCGAGCCATTCGCGATAATGAGGCGCGCGTGCGGTTTCTCGGTTATCAAGTGGAACATTATAAACTTGCAATTTTCACCGTAACGGCCTGCATCGCGGGCATTGCTGGGGCGCTATATTATCCGCAAGCCGGTATCGTAAACCCGGCAGAAATGGCCCCGATTGCCTCAATTTATCTGGCCGTTTGGGTGGCGATTGGCGGGCGTGGGCGCCTTTATGGTGCGGTGATCGGAGCGGCGTTTGTCAGCTTGTTATCCACCTGGTTTACAGGTGGGCAGGCCCCGGATCTATCGCTGGGGTTTGGGGTGATCAAATGGGTGGATTGGTGGCAGGTTTTGCTGGGCGTGTCTTTTGTTTTGGTAACGCTCTTCGCACCCAAGGGGATCGGTGGCTTGTTTGATTTACTCTTTATGAGAAGGCGCTGAGAATGAGCTCGCTTTTAGAAGTGTCTGGCGTTTCGGTCAGCTTTGATGGTTTCAAAGCCATCAACAACCTGTCTTTTCAGATCGGAGCGGCAGAGTTGCGGGCGATTATTGGCCCGAATGGCGCTGGCAAAACCACCTTTATGGATATTGTCACGGGCAAGACGCGCCCCGATACAGGGGTTGTGAAATGGGGCGATAAAAGCGTTGATTTGTTGTCGTTGGATGAAGCACAGATCGCGCAAGCAGGGGTGGGGCGTAAATTTCAGAAACCAACCGTGTTTGAAGATCAAACGGTCTTTGAAAACCTGTTATTGGCGTTGAAAAACCATCGTAATGTGTTTCGCGTCTTGTTCTATAAGCGCCGTAAGTCTGATCACCAAAAAGTGGCAGATTTGGCGCGTGATATCTCGCTTGATAGCGAATTGAACCGTCTGGCGGGCGAGTTGAGCCATGGCCAGAAGCAATGGCTCGAGATTGGCATGTTACTGGCGCAGGATCCAAAACTGTTGCTGGTAGATGAACCGGCAGCCGGTATGACCGCAACCGAGCGCGAAAAGACAACGGCGATGCTGGTCAAGGCCGCAAAAACCCGCGCTGTGGTGGTTGTGGAGCATGATATGGATTTTGTCCGGCGGCTTGACTGCAAAGTGACGGTTTTACACGAAGGCGCGGTGCTGGCCGAGGGGCGGTTGGATCACGTGACCGCCAATCAAGACGTGCTGGATGTGTATTTAGGAAGGTAAGCGATGCTTGAGACCTCAAAAGTCAACCTGTTTTATGGGAAGTCGCAAATCCTTTATGATATCGATTTGCAGGCCCAAAAAGGCCAGGTAACCTGCGTGCTGGGCACAAATGGTGTGGGCAAAACCAGCTTGATGCGGGCCATATCGGGCGCGCATGCGGTGGCGGGTGGCCATATTCAATTGGATGGGCAGGATTTAACCCGTTTGACCCCCTTTAAACGCGCCCAATCTGGGGTGGCCTATGTGCCACAGGGCCGGGATATTCTTCCCTTGCTGAGCGTCGAAGAAAACCTGCAAACCGGTTATTCTTGCTTGCCGCCCAAAGA
>Ga0181593_10003836_pt1 | contig 13723 bp, 10 predicted proteins | sample 071ome_19_FD_133756 | JGI IMG/M metagenome (GOLD analysis project Ga0181593, IMG submission 133756) | Coastal salt marsh microbial communities from the Groves Creek Marsh, Skidaway Island, Georgia - 071413AT metaG (megahit assembly) | ecosystem: Environmental > Aquatic > Marine > Intertidal...
ACCCTGACGGAGTCGGGCGAGCAGGTGCGAAGGGATGCCTATTCCTGGGCAAAAGCTGGACACTGTTTTGGCTTCGCAAATGTTTCGGCCGGCGCATTCTCGGGCTACATTGAGCCTGCAGCTAGTGGTGTAGCGCGACCCACGATCGACACGCCACTCGATCGGAAAGTGCAAAGGGCCTTCGGGCGCCAGGTTGTTGTGGCCCACTTCGGGGTCTCAACGATTCCTGTCGCATCGGCCCTCGATGTCGTAGCGAAACTATCCGCAATGCTCGCAATCGGTGAACTACCAGTTGTTCTTGTTTTGTCTGGTCCGCCCGGTGGCCATGCGGTCGTTCCGTACGCCCTGTACGAGGGAGAGGGCGGCGAGATCGATATCGGTGTCTATGACCCGAACTTCCCGGGCAAGGACCGGGCGGTCAAGGTCGATTCTCGAACGGGTCAGTGGCGCTACCAAGGATCCCCGATTCCGGCGCAGGTCCCGATGCTCTGGGATTCGCAAGAACCCTCCGGAAGCACTCGGATGTTCTTGAGTCCCATTGAAGGGAATTTTGCGGTACAGCCGTGTCCCTTTTGCCAAGAAGTCGAGGATCGAACCGTTGTCGCCTTCAGTCCGGTACGTCGCGAGAACGTAAAGATCTTCGAATCCATTCGCCTTCTCGATGTCGATGGACGTGAGCTAGATCCTTCCCTGGTCGAGGTCGTGCCACCGGTGCAGTCGAGTTACGAGTGGGTGAGCGGACCGACGTTGAAAGTGGCCGTGGGAGTCGATTTCACGGTCGCGCTGTCCGGAGCAGGTGTCACGACACCCGAGGAGTTCTCGATAAGTGCTTATCGGCCGAAGGATGTCAAGAGCATCCGGATCCGGGATCTTCGCAAGACGGTCAGCGGAATCATCGAGATTGGCGCCAAGACGCCGCGGGTTCGCGTTCGACTCAGCGCGCCGCAGCGGGTTCGCGTCCGTCAAACGGTCGAGGAGCCCGATGCTTCGTTCCGGTTTACCGCTGCCCGCGTGGAACGTGAAAACGGCCCCGAAATCGAATTGGAGGTCAACAGGGGACTCAAGGAGGTGATTTTGGAAACTGGTTCGTTCGCGAACTCAACCGTGCGCATTAACCTCCGCAGTTCTTCCTCCCAGGGGCAGGCCACTTACCAAGTCTCTGATGTGTCGGTGCCGGCCGGCGCCAGGATCGTGGTTCGCTACTCAGGATGGCGCGGTGATTCCGGCAGACCGCGCGTGTGGATTGATCTGGGTTCGGATGGCTCTGTGGACGAGCGGGTGCCGATCCGGAAGGTTGGGAAGTAACGGGCGCCGAGCCTTCATCAGGTCGAATTCCGCCGAATCCAGCTACGACGAGCGTGTTGCGCGTGTGACTACCGTGGTTAGTGGGATTTCCCGCTAATCTCGCCCCCATGGCGTCTCGTACGTCCGCTTCCCCACGTACGTCCCGTGCGCGCTCGGCAAGCGGCTCTTCCCGGTCATCCGCCCCTGCTCGCCGTTCCGGCAGTCGCTCGCCAGCGCGTAGACCGGCTCGGTCCGGCTCCTCGGGCAAGAAGCGCTCCTCACGGCCGGCCTCCAAACCGCGAGGCAAAGCTCGCCCGGCGACTCGTTCGCAGGCTCGCTCGAAGGCTCGCTCGCACGGACTCATCGTGCGCGCGGTCCTCGCTGTTGGCCGCGGACTTCGGACCCTGTGGACGGCCCTGGCGCACCTGGTGGGCACGATCGCCCGCGGAATCGGTCGCGGTGCCCGGGACCTAGACCCCGAACATCGCCGAGACGGACTCGGCCTAGGGCTGATCGCTGGAGCGGTAATCGTCGCTGCGGCGACGTGGTTCAGCGTCGAAGGCTGGTTTATCGCGTGGGCCGGAGCCATTGCTACGGCCGTTTTCGGCGCCCTTGCGTGGATAGCGCCCCTGTGTCTGCTCGCTCTGTCGTGGCGTTTCCTGCGCCATCCGGATCAAAACGCCACGACCGGGCGTCTGGTCATTGGAAGTTCGGCCGTGATCGTCGGAATCGTGGGCATCTGGCATCTCACTCGCACATCGCCCACACCCTCGGACGGGGCGGAGGCGATGAACACGGCCGGCGGCGTGGTGGGCTGGATAGCCACCGCTCCGATCGTTGCCGCCGTCGGACCGATCGTCACCGGAATCGTGCTCGGGATCTTGCTGTGCTTCGGGCTGTTGGTCGTGACCGGCACATCGGTCCAGGCTCTGCGTGGCTACGTGGTGTCCTGGTGGCGGTCGATGCGCGGGGCTGCGTCGCTTCTGGTTCCCCCGGATCCGCGCGAGATGGACGCTGAGAACGTCGAGTCGATCGACGACGACGGCGAACTCGTGCTTCCGGGCCACGGTCAAGATCTGATGGATGAACCCGTCGACGCAAAGGTGCGAGATCTCAGCGACGCCGAGGTACTGCGCGATACGCCCTTGGCCGGTGATGAGCCGTTCGCGACACCGTTGCCCGCGGAGTCGGTTGGTGACGAACGGCCGGCGGCTGGATTGTTCGTGGGCGCCCGCGGAGACGGACGGCCCGGTGATGGCAGGGGTCACCACGGCGACGTCGCCTACGTGGCTGATACCGACGAAGCAGCGGGAGCAGATACCGACGTCATAGCGGTTATCGCCGGTCCCGACGATGACACCCAAGCCATCGCACCGGTGATCGCACTGCCTCCCACCGGTGCAGCGGACGACACCGTCACGATTCCAGCGGTCGGTAGCGGGTCCGCGGACGCGGAAACACAACGGTCCTCAGGGCCCACGATCGATCCCGCTCCGGAGGGCTCGCCTACGCAACTGCCGGTTATGACGTCGGGTCGGTACCGACTGCCGAAGGCTGAGTTACTCAAGTCGGGCGCCGGTCACAAGAAGTCGACCCCGGCTAACGATCAAGTTGTTAAGGCCCTTCGCGAAGTTCTCGACCAATTCGGTATCGATGCGGAGGTATCGGGCTTTTTACGAGGTCCGACGGTCACCCGATACGAAATCGAACTCGGCCCGAGCGTCAAGGTCGAGCGTGTCACGGCGCTGAGCAAGAACATCGCCTACGCGGTGGCCAGCGCCGACGTTCGTATTTTGAGCCCGATCCCGGGCAAGAAGGCCATCGGTATCGAGATCCCCAACACCGATCGTGAGCTCGTGGCGGTGGGCGATGTCCTGCGCAGTTCATCCGCAGCCGCCGATCAACACCCGATGGTCGTTGCCCTGGGCAAGGACGTCGAGGGTGAATTCGTCGTGGCGAACCTCGCGAAGATGCCGCACATACTCGTTGCGGGAGCCACCGGTGCCGGTAAGTCCAGTTGCATCAACTCGTTGATCACATCGATCCTGATGCGCTCGACGCCGGATGAGATCCGGATGATCCTCGTAGACCCCAAGCGCGTGGAGTTGAGCATCTACGAGGGTGTTCCGCACTTGATCACCCCGATCATCACCAATCCGAAGAAAGCCGCGGACGCCCTGCAGTGGGTGGTCGCGGAGATGGACAAGAGGTACGACGATCTAGCGCACTTCGGCTTCCGACATGTCGACGATTTCAACGCCGCCGTGCGGGCCGGCAAGGTCAAGCCGCCGGCGGGTAGTCAGCGCGTACTTCGGCCCTACCCGTATCTATTGGTCATCGTCGATGAACTTGCGGACCTGATGATGGTGGCGCCGCGCGATGTTGAAGACGCCATCGTTCGCATCACGCAACTCGCACGAGCGGCCGGAATCCATCTCGTGCTAGCGACCCAGCGACCAAGCGTGGACGTCGTTACAGGGCTTATCAAGGCGAACGTTCCCTCGCGCTTGGCCTTCGCTACATCGAGCTTGGCCGACTCCCGGGTCATCTTGGACCAGCCGGGAGCCGAGAAACTCGTGGGACAGGGCGACGGCCTGTTCCTGCCGATGGGAGCCAATAAGCCGGTGCGCATCCAGGGCGCTTTCGTGGCCGAGAAGGAGATCCGCACGATCGTCCAGCACTGCAAGGACCAGACCGAGGCTCGCTACCTGCAGGAAGTCACCTCACCCGCGGCGGCCAAGAAGGAGATCGACGAGGACATCGGGGACGACCTCGATGTGCTCCTGCAAGCCGTGGAATTGGTCGTCAGCACGCAGTTCGGGTCGACGTCCATGCTTCAGCGCAAGTTGCGGGTCGGCTTCGCCAAGGCCGGACGCCTGATGGACCTGATGGAATCCAGGGGTGTCGTGGGCCCCAGCGAAGGCTCCAAGGCCCGGGAGGTGCTGGTCAAGCCCGATGACCTTCCCGGGGTGCTCGCCTCCATCCGGGGCGGCTGACGCCACTAGACGCTCAATCTCTTGCAGATTGCATCGATCGCTGGGACGCTGTCCGTTATTCGATCGAGCGGAGTCCACGATGGTCGGTGAACGTATCGCCCGGGCCCGGACGCAACGGGGCCTGACGGTCGATGACGTCGCGTCTGCGACCCGACTTCGCCCCCTGATGATCGAAGCCATCGAGGAAGACGACTTCACGCTCTCCGGAGGTGACGCCTACGCGGTTGGGCACTTGCGGATGATCGCCGAGGTGGTTGGCCTCGACGGCGATGACCTCGTTGCAGAGTTTTACCGGCAGTGAATCGCGCTCGGTCCTCGACCGGGGTCAACCTGCGGCAGTCGTGGCACCCGCACGGTCTACACCCGAGCGGTGTGAACGCTGGCATCGCTCGCGTGACCGTAGGCTGTGGCGGTGCCCGCTGCCAAGAAGGTTGCCATCGTCACCCTCGGGTGTGCGCGCAACGAAGTCGATTCCGAGGAGTTGGCCGGCAGGCTCGCGGCCGATGGCTGGACCGTCACCGATGACACCGATTCCGCGGACGCCGTTCTCGTCAACACGTGCGGCTTCATCGAAGCCGCCAAACGGGAGTCGATCGACACTGTTTTGTCCCTGGCGGGCGACGATGCACCGCCGGTGATCGCGGCCGGGTGTCTCGCGGAGCGTTACGGCTCCGAACTCGCGGCGAATCTGCCGGAGGCACGCGCGGTGCTCGGATTCGACGATTACGCAGACATTGGGGCGCGCCTGGATGCAGTTCTCAAAGGTGACGAGATCGCCGCGCGCGAACCCGTCGATCGTCGCACGCTGCTACCCATCAGCCCGGTGGAAAGGTCACGCGATCGACACGGGTACACGCCCCCGGTGCCACGGATTCGGCTCGGGAGTGGTCCGATCGCGTCGGTGAAACTCGCGACCGGTTGTGATCGACGGTGCTCCTTTTGCGCGATACCCAGGTTCCGAGGAGCCTTCGTTTCGCGAACACCGCCGGAGATCGTTTCCGAGATCGGCGAGATGGTCGCGGCGGGAGTGCGCGAGGTCATCTTGGTGTCGGAGAACACCACCTCCTACGGCAAGGACCTCGGCGATATGCGGCTGCTGGAGTCGGTACTGCCGGAGTTGGCGGCCGGCACCGGCGTTGATCGCATAAGGCTTTCCTACCTGCAACCGGCGGAAATGCGTCCGGGATTGGTCGCCGCGATTGCCGGAACTGCAGCCGTCGCGGACTACTTCGATCTCAGCTTCCAGCACTCCAGCCCGCGGGTGCTTCGCTCGATGCGCCGCTTCGGCGGCACCGAGAACTTCCTGGAATTGATCGAGGCGATTCGTACCTTGACCCCCGAAGCCGGAATCCGCAGCAACGTCATCGTCGGTTTCCCCGGTGAGACGGACGAGGACGTGGACGAGTTGGCAACCTTCTTGGAGGCCGCGCGTTTGGATGCAGTCGGAGTTTTCGCCTATTCCGACGAAGACGGCACCGAGGCGGCAGCACTCGAGGGCAAAGTCCGTGATGACGTCATCGAGGCTCGCCGAGCCCGGATCGTGGACCTGGTCGAGGAACTCATGGAACAGCGGGCAGCCGAGCGAATCGGTGAGCATGTTCGGGTTCTGATCGAGGCAGTGGACGACGGTGTTCCGATGGGTCGGGCCGCTCACCAAGGACCCGACGACGGCGCTTGCTTCATCGTCAATTCCACGGCCGCGGTGGGCGACTGGGTCGAGGGAGAGGTCGTCGAGAACGAAGGCGTCGACCTGTGGGTGCGTCCGTGACCTGGAACCTGCCGAATGCGCTCACCGCGGCGCGGTTGGTGTGCGTTCCGATCCTCGCCTGGCTGTTGGTCGTCGATGATCCGCTGGCACGCGATGCGGCGGCGGTGATCTTCATCGCCGCGGCCGTCACCGACTTCCTCGACGGCTCGATAGCCCGTCGCCGCGGAATCACCTCCCCGTTCGGCGCGGTGGCCGATCCGATCGCCGACAAGGCCCTGATCACGGTGGCGCTTGTCGGGTTGTCTCTGCTTGGGGATTTGCCGTGGTGGATCACCGTGGTGATCTTGTTTCGTGAACTCGCCATCACCGTGCTTCGCTTCTCGGTTCTTAGACACGGGGTCATTCCGGCGTCGCGTGGGGGCAAGCTCAAGACGGTCATGCAGATCGTTGGGATTTCGATGTACCTCGCCATCCCTCCGTCGGCAATCGCGGGACCGTGGTCTGATCTTGCGTTCATCGTGATGGTGATCGCCGTGCTTTTGACGGTAGCCACGGGGATCGACTACGCGCGTCGGGCCTACATGCTTACTCGATCGGGACAACCGAGATGAACCCGGACGAGGAACTAACCGACCTCGCCGGACGCGTCGTGGCTGGTCTGAGGGCACGAGACTGGACGATCGCCACCGGGGAGTCCCTGACCGCCGGCATGGTCGCCGCGGCTCTGGCGAGGGTGCCGGGCGCGTCAGCGGTGCTGCGGGGCGGGGTGGTGGCCTACGCGCCCGAGGTGAAGACGGCCCTGCTCGGTGTCTCCCCGGAGTTACTCGACCGCGGAATCGTCTCCGAAGACGTCGCCCGGGCATTGGCCGAAGGCGCTCGAACCCACGTCGGGGCGAGCGTGGGTGTGGGCACGACGGGCGCCGCGGGGCCCGAACCCCACGGAGGCCAACCGGCCGGCACGGCGTGCCTGGCCGTCTGCACCCCCGCCGGGTGCCGAGCGAGCACGATCGGCGCGCAGGGGTCCCGGGAGCAGGTTCGCCACGAGGTCACCCGGGCCGCTTTGCAAGAAATTCTGAGGGCTATCGGCGATTCGACCCACTAGCGGGAATATTCACCCCCGGGGCAGCGTTGTCACCGTTGACCGCTCACAATTGCGGTCCTGCGGGTGCAGCATCGCCCCCGCGGGTTATGGTGGTCAGGCGAGAGGAGGTTGGTCCATGATCGTCATGAGGGAAGTCATCGGCGAGGAGTTACGTCGTCGTCGTCAAGATCAAGGTCGAACACTGCGCGAGGTATCCGGCGCTGCCGCGGTGTCCTTGGGCTACCTCTCGGAGGTAGAGCGCGGGCACAAGGAGGCATCGTCGGAGTTGCTCGCGGCTATTTGCGATGCACTCGATGTCTCGCTCTCTGAACTGCTGGCGTCGGTGAGTACGCACGTAGCGCAAGCCGAACTGCAGCACACCGCACCCACGAGCCGCCTGCCGGAGATGGTCCTGCCCTCCGGAGACTCTCTCGTGGGAGCACGTCGCCCGTTGTCCTAGATCTGCGAGTCCGCCCCCGCTACCCCTGACAGCCGGGGCACCAAAAGATTGTTTGCTCGTTGGGTCGCATCTGCCCGCCCGTACCAGCTTGAGTATGGATCCTCTCGTGGCATCGCAGGCAGCGTTGGCGCGCGCGCCCGTAGACGAAGTGGGCGCGGCGTTCATCACCCGTGGTTGCTTGTGAGGAGCGATCGCGATTGCGCATCATCAACTCACGAGCGATATCGATCACGGAATCCAATTGTTCGTCGGGAAGATCTGACACCGGTGTAGACGGGGTGATCCTCGCGAGAAACAGTGCTTCGCAGCGGTAGATGTTGCCAATACCTGCCACAACTCGCTGATCGACGAGAACGTCACCGATCGCTCGTGAGCCCTGATTTCTTACGTTGGTTCGCGCGGTGTCCTTCGACCAGTTGTCATCGAGGATGTCCGGTCCGAGGTGACCGATGATGTCCGATTCTTGTGAGGTGGCTACCAGGCGCACATCGTGCAGCCGGTAGCCGACGGCAACGTGGATGCCCGAGCGCAGCACTATGCGCACCGAATGCATCGGGCCGCCGGTCCAGCGTTGGCCCTCGCGATAGATATGCCAGGAGCCGTCCATCCGAAAGTGCGTGTGCAAAGTGGTCTCATTCGATAGTTGAAAGAGCAGATGCTTGCCGTAAGGCCGGACCTGGCGCACGTCGAGTCCGGCGAGATCGACCGTTGCCAGGGCAGGCAGGCGCATCTCGCTGGCATCGATGCGACGCCCGGCCAGCAGGTTGTCCAACCGCTTGGCCGCCAGATAAACGGTGTCGCCTTCAGGCACGGTGGACCCACCGCCAGCCGCGCGGAACCGGCGCCAATCCGGCTTCGCGCGCGGCCTCGTTCCACAGCGCTGTCGCGGGTGCGTCGATCAATGAGGCGCCGTCCACGGAAGTGAGGATCGCCCGCGGTCGGTCCGTCAAACGCTCGCGCTGCCCACTAAGAGTCCGAAGAAGCTCCGTTGCGGCTTCGGTGTCGGTGACGCCCCAGGTTTCTAACTTCGTGCCGCTCGGGTCGAGCCATGCGAGGAGCTCGCTGCCGGCGATGACGACAAGCGCACCGGTTCGTCGTGATGCGCGGTTCGAACCTTCGGGCCACGCCAGAACGTTCCCAAACGGGTTGGCCGGATCCACGGCAGAGAGCACCAGGCGCTGTGGGTCAGATGGTTCTCGAGTGTCGCGAATATCGTCGACGGTCCCCGGGAGCGCGAATTGCGCGCCGCCGGCACCCTCGATGGCGTAGATGCGTTGGCAGATGCCGGCGTCGGCGAGCGCCGATAGCACCGGGTATTGCCCGGCGAAGCCCCCGCGTGGGTCCTCTGCGCTAACCGCCATCCGCGTCACGATTCCCCAGCGCTCCAGCAGTAGGCCCGCGTATTCGGCAGCCACCTGTTCGGTTGCGATGGTCGCCGACGGCCGAGCGATCCCCGCCGCGAGGGACCACCGGGGTCCGGTCGATCGACCGGACATCGCAGTGGACAACCTGGTGCGGCGTGGAAGGGCCCTGCGGCGAGAGCCGGATCGGCCGACGGATTTGCGAGGGGAAAGGCGACGGCCGTTTGCCTGCGCGTGCACGTAGGACCACGAATCGCACGTGATCCACCCGGCCCGAGCCAGGTCCCAGAGGCGCCGCTCCATAGTGTCGGTGGAAATGACCGTGCCGGCGGACACCAGCGCTGCGTGCAGGGCGTCTGGGAGGAAGGCGCCGCCGCCGGAGAGCACGTTGATGATCGCGCGGCTCGCGGGATCGAGCCCATCGGGCGAATCGAGCTGATCAGGTTGCTCGGGTTGCTCGCGCTGCCCGCGCTGCTCGCGCTGCCCGTCTTCGAGCGCCGGCTGGGATCCTCGAAGCATCGTTCGAATGCCCGCTGCCACGCTGGTAGGCGCCCAGGCGATGCGAGCGTCCTTGGTGCCGAATTCACCCATCGACCACCAGGTGAGGTCACCGGCGGATAACAGCGCATCGAGGTCGGACAGTTCGATTCCTGGAATGCGAGATCGAAGGATGCCCAGCACGGCCGATGCCGGGAGCACGAGTCCACTGAGCCGATCCATGACGTCGACGAGTCCTGACTCGGATGACTCGGATGACTCGGCATCTCGGATGCCGTGCCACCGGGGCAAAAAGGCGGCGTACCGGGAGATGTCGACCGGCTCGATTTCCTGTCGGAGTTTGGCCACGGATCGACGACGGATCCGGCGCAGGACGTCGGGATCGCACAATTCGATACCGCGGGCACCGGGCCGGAATTCGCCGCGCAGCAAGGCCCGGGCCGCGACCATGCGCTCCACGGTGGCCTGGATTGCCGCAACGGGGATACCCCAGTGATCGGCGACTTCGACCACATCAAAGGGGCCGTGGGTTCGCGCAAAGCGGGCGACCACATCGGTGAGGGGGTCGTCGACGGGCGCGAGATGCGCATCGGGAATTCCCGGAGGAAGAACGACGCCCAGGGCGTCGCGGAGCCGGCCGGCGTCTTCGATCGCAGCTATCCGACGCATGCCGGCCACGGTCACTTCGATCGCTCGACCAGCGGCCACGAGGTCGATGAGCCATGCGTCATCGATTCCCATGGTGGTGGCCTGGGTCGGATCCAGTGGTCCGGCCATCCGCAGAAGGTCGGCCGCGTCCTCCAGCGAGCGCGCACGCGTGTGGTCGCTTCGAAACGAGAGGTCGGCTTCGACCTCGGCGAGGGCATCGGGGTCTAAGAGGCTGCGCAATTCCGAGGTTCCCAACAGGTCCGCGAGGAGTTCGGTGTCCACCGATAGGGCTTGCGCCCGGCGTTCGGCGAGTGGTGCGTCCCCTTCGTAGAGGAAGGTCGCTACGTAGCCGAACAGCAGTGATCGCGCAAAAGGGCTTGGGTGATCGGTCATCACGGTCTCGACCCGAACATCTCCGGATTGGATGCGTTCGAGTAACGACCTCAGTGCGGGGACGTCGTACACGTCGTTGAGGCACTCGCGCATGGTCTCCAAGACGATCGGGAAGTCCGGGAAATCAGCAGCGACCTGCAACAGGTGGCTCGCGCGTTGACGTTGTTGCCATAAAGGCGTACGGCGATCCGGGCGCCTGCGGGGCAGCAGTAGCGAGCGCCCTGCGCATTCGCGGAACCGCGATGCGAACAGTGCCGATCCGGTGACTTCTGCGTGCACGATGTGCTCGATGTCGTCTGGCTCGATAGACAACGCATCGATCATTTCTTGGACGACGTGCTGGCCCTCGTCGACCATTCCCCGCGAGGGCTCGCCGTCGGCGTGCGGCACATCGGGCACGTAGTCCGACAGGCGCACCACGATGCCGTCGTCAGCGTGCATCACCTGGGCATCGATACCCAGGCTGTCGTGGAGGTTGCGCGCCATCGCGAGCGCCCAGGGGGCATGCACGCGCGCGCCGTACGGCGAGTGCACCACCACACGCCAGTCACCGATCTCATCTCGGAAGGCTTCGATGACAACGGTGCGGTCATCGGGTAGCAGGCCGGTGCTCGCGCGCTGGTCGGCGAGATAGGAATCGAGTGCGGGGGCGTCGGCATGGGAACCGCGGATACTGGCACCGATCGCGGACGCGAGTTGCGCCGGTCGCCCTGCGGCATCGCCATGCCAGAACGGCATGCGACCGATGGCACCGGGCGCAGGGGAGACCAGGACCCGATCGTGGGTGATCTCCTCGATGCGCCAGGTGCTCGCGCCCAAGGTGATCACTTCACCGACGCGGGACTCGTAGACCATCTCCTCGTCCAGCTCCCCAACGCGGGGGAAACCTTCTGTCGCCACATGCACGCCGAACAGACCGCGATCGGGAATCGTGCCCGCGTTCGTCACCGCTAGACGTGCGGATCCGGGCCGACCGGTGAGCGTGTTCGTGGCCCGATCCCACACGAGTCGGGGGCGCAATTCGGCGAATCGTTCCGAGGGGTAGGTACCGGAGAGCATGTTCACGACGCTGGTGAGCAGGGCGTCGCTGAGCGGTGCGAAGGAAGCCGAACGACGAACCACCTCGGCCAAGTGATCGAAGGTCCACTCATCCATCGCGCACATGGCAACGATCTGTTGCGCCAGGACATCTAGCGGCAGGCTCGGCACCCGCATGGGTTCGAGTTCGCGTTCGCCCATGCGGTCGGCGAGGGTGGTCGAGATCAGCAGATCGTGTGGGTGCGTGCTGATCATGTAGCCGCGACTCACCTGACCTACGCCGTGGCCCGCTCGGCCGACGCGCTGCAGACCGCTGGCTACCGATGTGGGGGATTGAATCTGGACCACAACGTCCACCGCACCCATATCGATGCCAAGTTCCATCGAACTCGTCGCGACGACTGCCCGGAGGCGGCCTTGCTTGAGATCGTCTTCGATGCTGCGTCGAACGTCCTTGGAAACCGAACCGTGATGGGCTCGCGCTATCACCTCGCCGAGTTGGCGTTCGGCCGCCGCATCGTTGATCCGTGCCGTCAGGCGTTCGGCCAGGCGTCGGGAATTGACAAAGACGATCGTGGAGCGGTTCTCGGTGATGATGTCCAGCACCCGCTCGGCCACCGCGGGCCATACCGATGTGCGATCGGCATCGCCCGCAGCGCTACCGGTGACGATCTCGTTGCCGGTGTCGTCGGTGCGCGGGGCGCCGATATCGCGGAAGTCGTCCACCGGTGCCTCGACCAAGACTTCAATCTGCTTATCGATAACCGGCGCAACGACGACGACGCTCGATGGATCACTCGACCGGACGTATCGGGCTACTTCGCTGACGGGAGTGACCGTTGCAGACAGCGCGATGCGCTGCGCGGGAGATTCCAGAAGTTCGTCCAAACGCTCGAGCGACAACGCGAGGTGGGCGCCGCGCTTGGTGTCCGCAAGTGCGTGAACCTCGTCGATGATTACCGTCGTGACCCCGGTCAACGCCGAACGGGCGCGCGAGGTCAGTAGCAGGAACAACGACTCGGGTGTGGTGATCCAAATATCGGGAGGGTTCTTCGCCTGCCGGGATCGCTCCGCCTGCGGGGTATCCCCGGTCCGGATGCCAACCGTGATGGGGGCAAGGTCGACGCCCTCGCGGGCTGCGACCTGTTCTAGTCCGACGAGCGGACTCCTGAGGTTCCTTTCGATGTCCGAGGCCAGGGCTTTCAGGGGTGAGATGTACAGCACCCGTCCGCGTTCTTTCGGCTGCGTATGCGCGAGGGTGTCGATCGCAGCAAGAAAGGCGGCGAGGGTCTTTCCCGATCCGGTCGGAGCCACGAGCACGGCATCTTGACCCGAGGCAAGTACCGGCCAGGCGTCCCGCTGAATGGCGGTTGGTCGACCCAGCGCCTGGTCCACCCACGTCCGAGCCCACGGACTCAGGCCGTCGGGTGGGTCGGTCCGGTCGAGCCCGGGCGTTCGGGGGTGTGGCATCGCGCACGCTCCTCGAACCGCTTGCCTCCGGTGGGGTGGTGCGGCGTTGCCCGCCGCCTTCGCGGAGGATATCCCGCGTGCGCCGCAGCGACTTCTGGGAACGCCTCACGGCAGTCCTCGGGTCGACCTACGCCGCGAGTTGGGCCAGCGACGTCGTCCTGCCGGCTTTGGGAGACACAGTCGAGGGGTGCTTCGCCCGGGGAGAGGACACCGTGGTGGTCTGGCGCGCGGTGTGCGACGTGATCGAGGTGCCGTCGTTCTTGCGGTGAGTAACCGATCAGTGGTGACCGGTTCAGTGGTGATCGGTTCAGTGGTGACCGAGCCGTAGGGTGCTCGCGTGCAGCAAGCATCGACCGCCGGTTCGCAGCGTGCGCTGGAATTCTTGACGATCGTCACGTTCGGACGATCGGGGTCGACGGCTATTCAGGCTGCGCTCAACGCGCACCCGCACACGATCATTCGCGGTGAGAACTACGGGGCCCTGCGCGGTATGCAGTCCTACCTCGACTCGGTCGCTGCGGCAGCGGATCGGCACCACTCGGGCAAACCGCACCACCCGTGGTTCGGTACCGCTCGTCTCGATCCCGCTGCCGTCCTGGCAGATCAACGACGCCACGTGGTCGATCATCTGCTGCGTCCCAAGCCCGACACCCGATGGTCGGGCTTCAAGGAGGTCCGTTACGAGGTCGGTCACTTCCCAGACGCCGACGTCCTCACCGATCATTTGCTGTTCTTGAACACGCTACTTCCGGGGATTCGCTATCTGGTGAATGTGCGCGACCCTCG
>Ga0181593_10003838_pt1 | contig 13716 bp, 11 predicted proteins | sample 071ome_19_FD_133756 | JGI IMG/M metagenome (GOLD analysis project Ga0181593, IMG submission 133756) | Coastal salt marsh microbial communities from the Groves Creek Marsh, Skidaway Island, Georgia - 071413AT metaG (megahit assembly) | ecosystem: Environmental > Aquatic > Marine > Intertidal...
CGATGACGTCTTTGGCCATATAATCGATTTGATATGGGGTATTGGCTTTAATGGGCAGGCGATGACTGAGCCATGCTTTCAATAAACTCGGGGTGCCTTGGTCATTAAACTGCGTCGATAGCCCAACATCGCGATTATCAAAACGAACCACTCGCAGCTTTTGTGCAGTCAAGCCTTGTATCAGTTCATCTGGCCAGACCGTCATCTGAGCACCTAAACCCATAATCAGAATCACAGCTGGGTGATTCTTCTCACCGAATGACTGGTAGTTAATTTCAATGCCTTCGGATGTCCTTATTGCTGGCATAACAGGGGGAGCTCCGACCGTAATTCGTTTTTATTCAGGCTTTAATAATAGCTGCTCGCCATCACTGTGCCGACTGGTTACAATGCCTGACTTTGTAAAATTCAAACAAGTGAAATTATGGATATCGATTTTCCTCTTATCTTAATGGTTCTGACAGTGGGCACGGGTATTGTGGCGCTGTTGGATAAGTTGGTATTTTTACCGAAACGCCTGCGTGAAATCGATCTGTTGGATGGGCAGGGTGCTGCTAAAGAAGATCTTGAGTTGGCGGCGAAAGAGCCAATGTGGATCGAGCAATCCAAATCCTTCTTCCCGGTACTGGCCATCGTATTTGTTTTGCGTTCTTTTGTGGCAGAGCCTTTTCAGATCCCTTCTGGTTCTATGGAGTCCACTCTGGTGAAGGGGGACTTTATTCTGGTGAGTAAATTCCACTATGGCCTGCGTATGCCGGTATTCAGAAATCTGCTCGTGGCGAACAATGAACCGCAACGGGGTGATGTGATGGTGTTTTTCCCACCTCACGATAAGCGCTATTTTATTAAGCGGGTAATCGGCCTGCCGGGGGATCATATTCAATACAAGGGTGGCCAGCTGATCATCAATGGTGAGGCTCAGGAGATAGAGCTTGTTGGTGGTGAGCCAGAACATCGCCCGTTGAAGTACTTCCTGAAAGAGAAGTTGGATGCTGGTGAGCACGAGGTACAGTGGACCCGTGAAATTACCCAGAATCCGCAAGGCAAAAAAGTATTGGTCACCAACTATGGTCCGGAAGGGGAATGGACAGTGCCTGAGGGGCATTACTTCATGATGGGCGACAACCGAGGTCGTAGCTCAGACAGTCGCTTATGGCGTGATATCGCCAGTGGTGAAGTGATGCCGTTTGTACCGGAAGAAAACATCGTCGGTAAAGCGGAAGCGGTATGGATGTTCTGGGATGAGTTCACCAGCCTGCCATCTTTCGAGCGCAATAAAGCCATTCATTAAGTCTTTCTGCTCACAAATCAATGTCAGTTCGAAATCTGCTCAAAACTGACCTAAGCTTTCTGTTATGAAAGCTTAGGTCATTCAAAGTTTTGGTTATGAAAAGCAGATCCTCCTCAAAGAAAAAGAAGCCTTGTCCCTATTGCCAGAAAATGCGCATTTTGCTGGGGTTCAGTGCAATCGTTATGTTTGGCTTGGCGATGATGATGAAAATCAACTTGTCTAATACTTAAGGTCTGGATTTTTTTCTCACGAGTCGTAGAATGCCCGCCCAGTATTTTCTGGATATTGCTTCTTTTATGGCTTTTATTCGACGTCTGAAAGGCCTCTGCCTGATGTGGGCAGATCGCTGGGTTAGTGTTAAACCTGTTAAGCGCAGTGCGGAAGAGCAAAGCTCTCTGGATCGTGAATCCAGACGTATACAGCTGTACTTCTGTAAGACTTGCCCAAAATCCATTCGTATCAAGCGCTACTGCCAGTTTCTTGGCCTGCGAGTGGTTGAAAAAGACGTGATGCGGGTGAATTCTTATCGTAAAGAGCTGATTCATGGTGGTGGGGAGGTTCGTGTGCCTTGTCTGCGTATCGAAGGCAATAAAGGTAAAGAAACCCGTTGGATGTACGATGGTGATCAGATCTTTGATTACCTGAACCGTCGCTTTGCCAACTGAGGCAATTATTGCCATTTTCTCTATTCAGTTATTTCCTGCTTGGCAGATTTGATTCTGTCTTTTATGGTGAGCTCCACAATTAAGGAGCCTCCATGCCTGTTATTCGTTCTGATTATCGTCCCCCCAGATTATTCGCCAATGGTTATGTGCAGAGCATTCTGCCCACGCTGGTGAGACGTATTCCGACCCGACATTTTCAGCGTGAGCGCATTCATACCCCGGACGATGATTTTCTTGATCTCGATTGGAGCTGTGTGGGGGGCAAACAGCTGGTGGTTATCTCTCATGGGCTGGAAGGGCACTCCCGACGGCCTTATGTTGCTGGTGTGGCCAGAATGGTGAATGAGCAGGGCTGGGATGCTTTGGCTTGGAATTTCCGTGGTTGCAGCGGCGAGATGAATAAGCAGCTGAGGTTCTATCACAGTGGGGCGACGGATGATCTGCATCATGTGGTGGAGCACGCTCTGAGTAAGGGCTATGAAAAGATTCATCTGGTTGGGTTCAGCATGGGAGGCAATCTGAGCCTCTTGTATGCCGGACGCCATGCGGATGAGTTACCTGTACGAGTGACTTCGGTCTGTGCGTTCTCAGTACCTTGTGACCTCAGTGCCAGTGCCGCAGAACTGGCTAAGCCCCAGAATAAAATCTTTATGACTCGTTTTCTTAAAGATCTGAAGGAGAAAGTTGAGGGCAAAGCGGCACAGTTTCCTGATGAGTTATCTGCCGATAATTATCATGAAATCCGCAATTTCCAGCACTTTGATGATCGCTATACGGCCCCTATTCATGGCTTCAAAGATGCTGAGGATTATTGGCGTCAGTCCAGCTGTATTGACTATCTAGAAGCTATTCAAATTCCGGCTTTACTGGTGAATGCTGAAAATGATCCTTTCCTGCCGAAAGAATGCTTCCCTTACAAACAGGCAGAAAGTAATGAAAATCTGCTATTGGAAGTACCGGAGTCCGGTGGTCATGTAGGCTTTATTCAGTTTAACAGGACGCAGGAATACTGGATGGAGCGCAGGGTAGTGGACTTTATCCAATCGTTACCTTAACGAATTGTATGTAACGGGCTGGTTGAAAAATAATCAGGCGTATTCGGGATTTTGACGTTTGTCAAAAGCCTAAATGTCAGAAAATAATTATTCAGTAGGCTTTTGTAATAACGACAGATAACTGAACGGTGGTTATCTAGATTGAAGGTAACACTTTTAATCTAGATCGCCGCTATGAGCATCAAGCCTTCACTATCAGCTTTCGCGTTATTCGCTTTTGTTCTGTACTCGTTATCTTTGCCTGTAGCGGCCAATATGCTGGCGGCTGATCATCAATTGCAACTGACCTTAGCGGATGGCCAGCTGATTAATGCAGTACCTTCAGGCAATGCCCAGCGTCAGTGGTTAACCACTGAAGATGGTCGGGCGATCGTTAAAAGGCAGGGTATCTGGTATCTGGCAGATATCAGTGCTCAGCAAGTGTTATCAACTGGGGTGCCGCTGGCCTCAGGGTTACCCACTGTGCCGGCGGAACGCTCCTCGTCTTCGGTATTGCGAAATCGTACAAGAATTGGCGTAAATGATGGTTCATCTCATGTCGCTTTTTCTTTTGCTGAGCAACGGCGAGGGTTCGACCAACGTTTGTTGGTGTTACGGGTTTCTTTTGCCAACCAGAGCTTTGAATTTGGCCGAGAGGACTTTCAACAACTAATGTTCGAGCACAATGCTGATGATCAGTTGAGTGTGCATGAATATTATTTAGAAAACTCTTACCAGAAATTTCGCATTCAACCTGCAGCAGAACGACAAGGTCGAATAGATGACGGTATTGTGGATGTTACTCTTGATTACAATCACCCTAACTTCGGCGCTGATTATGGTGCAATTAGTAAATCTCTAGTTCGAGACGCATTGGCTAAAGCCAATCCATTTATTGATTACGATAGCTTTGATCAAAATCGTGATGGGCTTTTAGCTGCGAATGAACTCGGTATTGTCTTGATGATTGCGGGCTATGAGAATGCATACGGTGGTGCAGGGGCCCCGGAGCCAAGAGTCTGGGCTCATAAGTCCGATATTGCTGGTTTTCAGCAAGATGGCGTGACATTTTCTTTTTATGCAATGTTTGGTGAGAAGCATCAAGATAGGATGGCTACCATTGGCATTATTTGTCATGAATTGGGTCATTTGTTGTTTAACTTACCCGACCTATATGACCGTCAGGGGAATTCTAATGGCATCGGACGTTGGGGGTTGATGGGGCTTGGCAGCTGGAACAGCGGAAGCGAGGGGGTTGGCTCGTCTCCTGCCCATATGTTGGCGTGGTCTAAAGAGAGAGCTGGTTTTTTGGAGCCTAAGGACTTAGAAGGTGAAAGTGCAAGGCTAGAAATTTCGAGTACGACATTAAGCCCTGATGCAGCGCGTATTTGGTTAGATCCTTTTCGTCATAGTGAACATTTTTTGGTTGAATACCGTAGCCGAGATAAGGCCGATAAAGGGCTACCAGGGCAGGGTGTTCTGATTACTCATGCTGATAACTGGGTTGGGGTAGGTGAGTATGGGGCACAAAATGATGTGTCGGAACATAAGTTGGTGGATATAGAAGAAGCGGATGGCCGATCGGATCTGGACGATATGTCTAATCGTGGTGATCAGTATGATGTATTCAACCCTGACTATGGACAAGCCTATTTCGGATCTTCCTCATTGCCTGCAAGCGTGGATTATCGTGGTACAGAAAGTGGTGTTGAGATTACGAGTATCAGCATTGAAGAATACGCCACGGCCAATGTTACTTTGCCCTATAAAAAACTAGGTAATAATCTTGGTTATGATGACGGTGGCATTGTTTCCCCATGGGGGAATATTAATAGAGAAAGTGCAATTGTGATCCGCTTTGAAATGGATCAGGTGATGAATTGGTTACATGGAATCGATTTGTACAGCCATGGAAATGGTCATGCTGATATACGTGTGTATGGTGACTTCTATCAAGGGGCTCCCCACAATCTTTTATTTACCAGCAATGGTCATGAGGTAAACAAAGGCTGGAATCGACTGCAATTTAGTTCATCTTGGGATAGTCGTGAAAACCCTGAAGTCTATCTGCAGGTTGTTGCAGCGACTACAGACGGCCGTCCATTCAGTATTGATACCGAGGGAGTGCCCAGTGGTCATACCTATGCTGCGGGTGATGATGGCACTTATACAAAAGCTTCTTTCGATTTGAATAGCCGCTTGCTGATAGCTGCTCAGGCAGAAGAATTTGATTATCAGGTGCCTGCACAGGTAGCTGTTTCTTCGGTTTCCGAAGGGAAATCATCGGCCGGTTTCTTCTACTGGCTGATTTTATTGTTCCCCTTGTTTGTGACTGGTCGTCAGTGCCAGCACTGATTTATACTCAACGCTGATTTCTCGGCGGAGTGACCTGATGCGTCACTACATTCTGTATCTTGTTTTATTCATGCTGGTTGTTGCTGGAGTACTGGCAGAACCGGCTAGCTCTGAATGGCTACGGTTCGACCGTGTATTGATCGATCAGGGCCAAATCTGGCGGTTGTTCAGCGCTAATTTCGTTCATCTTTCGGTTAACCATGCTTTGGGGAATGCTATTGGTATTGGTTTATTGGCTTATATTGCTGGCCAATATCTGAATAACAAACACGGTCTGCTGTTAATCGTTTGGTGTGGATTGTGGGTAGGTTGCGGCCTGTATTGGTACGCCGAGTATCTGCAGCGCTATGTCGGCCTTTCCGGTGCTCTGCATGGTTTGTTATTGGTCGCGCCTTTTGTGTCCCGTTATTACAGTAAAAAAATAGCCTGGAGTTTTGCGCTACTGATCAGTGCCAAAATCATCTGGGAGCAAACACCTTGGTACAATGATATGGCCATGCTGGGATACATTGGCGGCCGGGTGGAGGTGAATTCTCATTTGATGGGCTATCTGGCTGGTGTTTTATATCTCAGCGCACTTTATTTTTTGAAACCTGAACTGGTAAATCACAGCGATGAAAAATCCCTGGACGACGCTTAGTCGTAATACTGAATATGAGAACCCATGGATTAAGGTGGAAGAGCACCAAGTCATTAATCCAGCGGGAAATCCGGGAATTTATGGCACTGTACAGTTTAAGAATCGTGCTGTGGCTATTGTGCCTTTGTTCGAAAATGGCGATACCCTGTTGGTCGGACAATACCGTTACCCGTTGCAGCAGTATCATTGGGAGCTGCCGATGGGAGGTGCTCCTTATGATGAATTACCGCTGGACTGTGCGCGCCGGGAATTAAAAGAAGAAACCGGCTATAGCGCTGAACATTGGGCTGAGTTGAATCATGTGCACCTAAGTAATTCAATCACTCAGGAAGAGGGCTTTTCTTTTGTTGCTAAAGGTTTGACTGCTGGAAAAATGGAGCCGGAGGAAACAGAGCAGTTAGAAGTACGCCGACTGCCATTTCAGCAGGCGCTAGAGATGGCAATGAAAGGGGAAATCACAGACGCTATGACAGTTTGTGCCTTGTTTAAAACAAGGCTGGATGGCCTAGCCTGAGTTGAAGTTATAGCGGGTTAACCCGCTACAACTTTCAATTCTGCTGGATGAGTTCTATGACGGTTTTTAGAACGGTACTGTGCAGGGCTATCATCAGTTTGCTTGATGAAGATTCTATCTAGAGTACGTCGTCCAGAAAGGCCCAGTTGTAAGGCAATTTGCTCAATGCTGTCATTGCTTTCGACTAACAGCAGTTTGGCTTTGTTAACCCGACATTCGGTAATGATTTGTTTCAGCGAAGTCCCTTCTTTTTGCAGGTGACGGTTTAAGGTACGGGCACTGATATGGAAGTGCTCGGACACGACTTGCTGGTTGGCTTTCAAGCTAAGCTTATTTTGGTCGATGGCTTTACGGATTCGATCTGACAAAGAGCCAGTACGGGTAAGCTTTTTATAGTGATCTTCCACATCTCGTTTAATCATATTTAAGATGTGCGGATTAGTATTGTGTAGACCATGGTCTAACCAGCGCGCTTGAAACTGGATAGAGCAATCATCACAGTTGTAATGGATACGAGATTTCCATTGCTGGCTGTACTCTGCAGCGTAAGTGGGCTGCGGGAAAGGCAATTCGATATCAGTGAACTGCAATTCTGGGCCACAAAGCTGTTTCATCCAGCCTGACAATGTACCAATCAATAGTTCCAAACGGTGGCGTTCCTGAGAAAGGAAGCTGTTATCTGAGACTGGAAATTTCACCTTGATAATGTTGTCCCGGGTACGGGTAACATTGATCTCTAGGCCGTCACTTAATAGCAGGGCGTATTTTTCAAGATAATACAGCGCTTCGCGCAAAGTGCTGGAGCATAGGAATAAATGCTGTAGCTGGCAGCTACTTTGCGATACAGTCTGCTGGCTAGCTGTGACGCAGAGGTTATCCGAGTTGCTCTTACGAATCAGATTACTGATCAGCGTGTCGGCATCATCCTGATTGATTCGGGCATCAGGGTCTTTCAGTAATTTCAGAACTCGCTGGTCAATTGAGTTCTGTTCTTTGTTTTCGAATACGCTGGTACCGGCAACTTCCAGTAGTGGGCGAATCAAAGCAACGGATATAGAATTTTGAGTCATGGGCTTAGGCTTCAGACAGGTTAAGGTTGTTATTGTTTCCTGTACATCGGTAATTTAAAAAGCAAACTAGATGCCAAATTTCTGGTAAGCCTGCAGAGCAGTGTCTACCATTTAAAAATAGCTATGTGCGCATGATCGCGTTACCCGTGGTAACACCTATTTTGGGACAGGTAACACTAAAAGGCAGAATTTGACGAATATGAAGTTCCTTTGGGTCATCATTTTTACATTGTTTTCGCAATTTGTGGTGGCAAACGATGTATCTCTGCAGCCTCAAGTTGAAATTGGGGAATTGTATGTAACTCACGAATCGTCTAGCGAGTTTACTGTTGCGAACGTGCAGCAACTTGATGATGTCCGCTGGCGTCCGGTAAGCCAAGGCGTCAATTCAGGCATTATGGGGGCGGGGGTATGGGCTAAGTTTAAGCTCCATTATATTGAAGCTGTACCGAGTAAGCGTTTATTAGTCGTTGATAACACTCAACTAAACACCCTTGATGTCTATATGGTAAAGCAAGGGGAGTTGCTAGAAGTTTGGCGCTTGGGGAATCGCTATAGGTTCAATCAGAGACCTGTGTCGTCACGGAATTTTGCCATTCCAATTTCCTTGGATCCAAATACTGAATATACCTTCTATCTGCGAATGACCTCTGATCTAGGGGTACAAGCGAAGGTTTCGGTTCAGCAAGAAGCACATTTTTGGTTAAAAACTTCAGATGAGAACATGGTTCTTGGCAGCTATCTTGGGATGCTGATTCTCTTTGTGCTGCTGAATCTGGCTGCTTATTTGTTAAGTAATCACTACTTGCATTTGTTATTGGCATTGGATCTTTTTTGTTTCGGGGCCTTGCATGCTAGTCATTTGGGGGTGGGGTTCCAATATTTATGGCCTTCTGATCCTGCCTTTGATCAATTAGCGAGTTTACTGTTCGCATTCTTGACCATTTTCTTTGCCACGATTTTCAGTTGGCGTTTCTTAGCAAGTGCTCAGTCTCCATTGGGGTGGAATATATGCCGGTTGCTAATGCTGGCGAGTTTGTTGGGGGGGGCTGGTTTATGGTTGTTTTCCCGAGAAGTGATGAGCTGGTACTGCGCACTGTTAGTCATAGCAACCAGTGTGTTTTTATCGGTCTTGATCGTCATAGCCTGGGGGAGAAAGAAAGACCCTGATATTGTGTATTTGAGTTTTTCTTACCTGTTAGCGTGTTTGGCGTTTATTGCTTATGCCCTGCAGGAGATCGGCTGGGTTCCTGTCAGCCATTTATCTGAATACGCGATTGCTTATGGTGTTTTGCTACAAGGATTGATACTGACTTTAGTATTGATTAAGCGGCGTAGTCGAAAGGTGTCGATGAAAAGCAGTGACTCTTTGATCGAATTACCGCAGCAGGTGCGAGAATGGGTTGCACAGTTCAGTCACGAAATCCGAACGCCTTTGAATGGGGTGTTAGGAATGGCGGATTTGTTGAAAGAAACCCCATTGAATCCTACTCAATATTCTTACATCAGATCTATAACATCTTCTGGAGACCATTTGTTAGGCGTGCTGAATGATGTTTTGGACTTTGAGAGTTTGGCAGCAGGGAAGGTTTCGCTGCAACTGGATGACTTTGATATTGCTGAACTGATCGATGAGGCTTGTTCGTTATTTGAACAAGCTGCTATTGAAAATCAGGTGGCGATAGTACAAGAAATTCCTGCGAGTATTCCTGCTGTCATGAGGGGAGATGCCAAGAGAATCAAACAAGTCGTGGTGAATTTGTTGAGTAATGCAATCAAGTTTACTCATGAAGGTAAGGTTGTGATTCGATTAGCCTACAACCCAGAAGGTTCATTAACGATAGAGGTTGAGGATAATGGTATTGGCTTAACCGACCGCCAGATGGAAAAAATATTTGGCCGCTTTGAGCAGGCAAATCCGGGCGTTTATCAACGCTTTGGTGGGAGCGGTCTAGGCTTGGCGATTTGTCAGCAGTTGATTGTTCTGATGGGAGGTGAAATCGATGTCGAAAGCAAGTTGGGTCGTTATGCTTTGTTTCGAGTCTCTTTGCCACTGCAGTCAGGGGATTCAGCAGAAATAGAAGAGCAGGAAGAGCCTTCAATGATGCCGGAAGGAATCTTGCCGACGTTTGGGCAGCAGCTGAATATTCTTGCTGTTGATGATAATGAGGTAAATCGTAAAGTGGTTTCTGCCATGTTGAACAAGCTTGGGCATAATGTAGAGCTTGCGTGTAGTGGCAAAGAAGCCATTGAGCTCATTGTCAGCGGCCGCCATTATGATTTGGTATTAATGGATTGTGAAATGCCAGAGATGGATGGATATCAGGCAACGCGTGAGATTCGTCACTGGCAATATGGCCAAGCTGCTAAGCCTTGTAGCATTGTCGCGTTAACTGCTCATGCAATGGATGAGCATAAAGAGGAGTGTGTTGAGGCCGGGATGGATGGGTATCTAAGTAAACCCATCCGCTTGCATGAGCTGAAAGAGCTGACGGATCAGCTCAGACAACTTAGAACTCCCAGTTAGCACCTAGTGTTAGGTTCTGGAAACGGCTGCGAGGCATAACTCCGCTGTCTATAGCAGTAGTTTCCAACTCTACACGTAGGGAAACATTTTTATGCGGATAATATAAAAAGCCACCGCCTGAGATTGCATTCACAGCGCTGGTTTTAGCGCCTCTTCGGGTCGTTCTTTGGGTCGAAATCAATGTTGCTGGGCTTTCGTCGCTTTGCTCTGCTTCAATTTCAATTTCATCGTAGGTTGCTTCCCAAGCGAAGAAGCCTGTTTTAACAAAAAAATCAAAGGAGTCCGAGAGAGGGAAACGATAACGCAGGTTGATTAAGGCACCTTGGGTTTTGAATTTGCTAATCCCTGTGAAGGTGGCGGATGATTTGTTGGGGTAGGTATCTGGGCCGCCTTCTACGACATTGGCCTCGCCTACAGGTCCAAGGTCGATTACGCCATGTCCTGCATCTGAGAATGAGATATTGTCATCATTGGTTTCTTGCCAATTAATAGGTGTTGGTTCATCAAAACTGGATTCACCAAAGTTGGCATAGCCGAACTCTAGAGTCAGGCGATCAGTGATGTGGGCGCCACTAAGAAGCTTGAAGCTAGAACTACCACTGTCAGTATCTAAAGAGCCAGATGCTCCGCCGTGTATGCCAACAAAGCCACCTTCTCCCGCATTAGAAACAGATGAAGCAGCCATAATTGCAGCAGTCAGAAGAAATTTGGATCCCGCTTTCAGAGACATGAGTGAGTCTTCCATAGAGTCGTATTATTTTTTTCCCTATTTAACCAGAAACTTGTGGGCTGGCACAGCTTTTCGGCTTATTGTTCGCCGAATACGCTGCAATTCGTGTTACTTTTACAAAATCTTTAGCTGTGCCATAACAGGGTAGGGGTATTACAGGGTGAAGAATGAAAGGCTGGGCATTTTGTTTCTTAGCCAGTTTTTATCTTCCTGATTCAGCTGTTGAGCCTGATTCTGAAGATCCCGCCAGACTTTGCGCTGGAATGTTTTGGCAACTGATTTGAATGGCATGCCATCAATTTCTCCATCATATAACGACTGGTTGCGGTCAAAGGCTTTTTCGTTAAACAGGGCTTGGCCTTTGGCTTCATAGTTTTCCATCGCCTGAGCATTTTGCTCCATCAAAGGTACAAAGAAGCGGTCGATTTCCTGCAGCAGAGGTAGTAGGTCATCAGACCAGACAGCTTGGGAGTCGGCGTTATCGCTACTGAAATCCAGCTGCGCCATTCTTTTTAACCAGCTATAAGTTGCCGGAGATTGTTGTTCAATCCAGCGTGCTGCGGCCGGGTCGGGAAGATTCATGGCTAGTTGTCCGTACAGGCTGGCATCTGCCAGAGTATAACGCTCGCCGAATAGATAAGGGCGGGCTGAAAAAATGCTTTCCAGAATATTCAGCAGGTTGGAGAAAGCAGTTTCTAACAGCTGATGAGTTGCTGGGAAGCCATCCCGTGCCGGTGGCTGACGGGATTTCTTTACCCCATCAATATGAAAGTCGGATTCCGCCACGCTGAATAAATAGGGCAGGCGGCGGGTCTGACGGGCGCTGAAATATAAATCGACAAATTGTGCAAAAGGCCCGGCTACGGATTTTAATTCAGCCCCTAAACGAGCCCCGGCGTTATTGTCTTTGGCAGCGACCTTCCAGCGGTTGTGATGCACCATATAGAGCCCGACTTCGTCGGCGTATTCGTCAATCAGGTTAATCAGGAAACGGACTTTAGGATCTGTGGAAGGTTGTAGAGTTTTCTGATCTTTTATTTGAGGATGTAACTCTAACCAGTGAGCAACTGCAGAGGAGTCGTACATATTTTCGCCATTAGGACCAAAAATAAAAGGCACCAATGGGAATTCGTTATCTTTGTGTTCAGCTGGGCAGGTCAGTTTTTTTAGTCCGCTGATCAACAGCGTTTTACGCAGTTGAATGCCGATATTCTCCAGGGTTGAGCCTTGGGTATAGAGAAAGCGATGGGGAATACCCAGATAGCTGAAGTAGTTCAGTACCTTTAAGGTAAAAGGGGAGAGTTCGGAGCCTAAAATGATCCAGTCGTTCTTTGGATTGTTTGGTTGAGCTGTGTTTCGGCTTGGTAATTTATAAGTGTTATCAAACATGGAGGTGATACGCAGACTGTGAGAATTATAATGGCTCACAGTCTACGTGCCCTGTTTATCGCAGGGAAGGTGAAAAGCGGCAGAACAGAGGGTTATAGCGCTTTAATCGAACCTTTGACGTGTGGCTTGATACCAGCCGCATCACGTACGTCGAATTCGATTTCACCATCTTTTGGCTCATAGTTCAGCTGAATGCTGGCTGGTAAGAATACCGGTAGCTTGAATTCAACACTGATGGAGCAGGCTTCGCTGTTCAGTTTTTCATACAGAGCGGCGATTGTACGCGCTTTAGTCCACATGCCGTGAGCGATGTGGCCTTTGAAACCGAACAGTTTTGCTGTCAGAGCGAATAGGTGAATCGGGTTGGAGTCACCGGATACAGAAGCGTAACGACGGCCCAAGTCAGAAGACAGAGTCCAGCTTTCTTTGTATGGCATTTCTGGCAGGCCTGCTGGCTCTTTTGGTTTTTCCGGTGAAGGAATATCAGTCTTCATACGAACCAGGTTGGTGCTTACGCCTTCCCATACCAGAGTACCTGCTGCATAAACGTCAGCTTTGATGTCGACTTCAAAACCTTTGTCGGTTTTGCGGCCATCAGAGAAGTAGCAGCGAATGTCCATGCTTTCGTTCACACCGATTGCACGGTGCTGAGTGATGGTATTTCGAACATGTACCAGCCCCATCAGGGCGAACGGGAAACTCTTCTGCAGCATCAGCTCGATGTGCAGTGGGAATGCCATAATGTGTGGGAAAGAAACCGGCAGTTTGTCGGAAGATTTAAAACCACAAACTTCAGCGTATTTGGCCACTTTGGCCGGATCTGCTTTTACGTTGGACAGCAGGATTTCTGCGTCTGGCAGCTTTGGATTCTTAGTCTTGGTGCCTTTGGCAAACAGCGCTCGGCCGTATTGATTTAGTGTACCTGGTGCTTCACTGATCTGAAGTCTGATTGCATTGCTCATCTGGATGTATCCTGAAAAAACTCGGTTTAACCACAAGTTGACGCAGTCTATTGCCCTCGTCCAGAAGGCCATTGGCACAATATCAGCCAGAAAGCGTCAGTTTGGTCAATCTGTGCTTGCAGTAAGAGCTGGTTCTGGCAGAATCAGCATCCGGTATTATAAAGAACATCAAGGACTTATGTCGGGCGGCATCGCAGAATTAAGAGATTCCAACATACTATTGCAGTTGGCCTATCAGGCTATGCTGGAGTTGGAAATCGACGTGCCTAAAGTCTTCCAGCGCTGCGGGGTGAAAGCCGAGGTGCTGCAGGATCGTAATGCCCGTACCCCTCATGATGGTCAGAATCTGTTTTGGCAGGTGCTGGAAGAGGAAAGTGGTGATGCAGATATTGGCCTGCATATCGCTGAAAAAATGCCTCTTTATAAAGGGCAGGTGCTGCAATACCTGTTCCTGAGCAGCCAGACCTTCGGCGATGGTTTAGATCGCGCCCTGAATTATCAGCGCTTGTTGAGCGATGCGTCGCTAGCCACGTTTGAAA
>Ga0181593_10003840_pt1 | contig 13708 bp, 10 predicted proteins | sample 071ome_19_FD_133756 | JGI IMG/M metagenome (GOLD analysis project Ga0181593, IMG submission 133756) | Coastal salt marsh microbial communities from the Groves Creek Marsh, Skidaway Island, Georgia - 071413AT metaG (megahit assembly) | ecosystem: Environmental > Aquatic > Marine > Intertidal...
CGACACAGTGCCTATTGCGAGCGCTGCGCTCTCCAGCGGCGCAAAGGCCAGCCAAAAACCACCCAATCCAAAAATCACTAGTATCGCAAAGTAACCATACGCACGAGTGCCACTATCGTCATCGGGGGCTCGATCCTTTAACTTCTCACCAAACATAAACATCGAGACTATCTCCAGTTTCTTCCCGCAGCCTTTTATGAAAAAAGGGCGGAAAACTGACGTGAGAGCAAAAGTTCTGCAAAGGTTTAAAGTTGGACATTGATTTAGGCTGTTTTTTTATGGTTAGCAATCTCAGTTAAGATTTCAGCCGCCGGGCCAACACGGACAACTCGACCGCCACCCATCACAACAAGTTTATCCGCCAAAGGCAAAATTGACTGCCTGTGCGTAGCACATATGACAGTTGAGCGCCTTGCCTTCAGCGCAGATATCGCTTGCACCAACGCTATCTCACCCGCCTCATCAAGATTTGAATTGGGTTCGTCAAGAATGACCAGCTTCGGCCATTGGTACAAGGCGCGAGCCAAGGCAATGCGTTGCCTCTGTCCTGGCGACAGCATTCCGCCAGGCTGATCGATCATGGTTTCATATCCATTAGCAAAAGACAGTATGAGCTCATGCACACCGGCCGCCATGGCAGCCTCAACAATCGCGGCTGCGTCGACCTCGCCAAACCGGCAAATATTAGAACTGATAGAGCCTTCAAGCAGCTCTATGTCTTGCGGAAGATACCCTAACTGCGGCCCGATTTCGGCCCTCAAATACTTCGAGGCTTCTCCACCGGAAAGTCTAATTTCTCCTTGAGCGGTGGGCCATAAACCGAGCAATCCACGCATGAGACTGCTCTTTCCAGCGCCACTGGGCCCTATGATACAGCAGCACTCACCCTCTTCCACCTCAAATGTGGCGTAGCTAACAGTGGGGTGTGACGATCCGGGCGGAACCAGCACCGCGTTAACGACAGAAACTTTGCCGGCCAAGGGCGGTAACGGCATCCTTGCCTCTGGCAGAGGTATTTTTTCGAGAACATCCCTTATTCTTTTATAATAAGTTTTTGCATCCACAAACCCTTTCCAAGAACCCAATGCAATCTCAACAGGCTGAAGTGCCCGACCCACGAGCAACGAGCCAGCGATTAACATTCCAGGCGATATTTCTTGTTCAATAACCAGATAAGCGCCCGCCGCAATCGCAACGGACTGGGTTGCCAGACGGATGGTCTTAGTTAATGCAGTAAATACGACTGATAAGTTGCTCGCCTCTGTCTGATTCTCTAATACGTGCTCTTGATTGCTCCTCCACTCACTCTGCAAATGAGGAAGCATGCCCATAGACTCAACCACTTCTGCATTGCGCAGGCTTCTGTGTGTGGCAGCCGAGCTCTGTGCGTTAAATGTATTGGCCCTCTCCATAGCTGGCGCTGTTTGTTTCTGATTTGCCACGCCGACTGCCAACAGTAATACCGCAGCAAGTAACCCAACCAACCCTATCAGTGGGTGAAAGAGATACATTACAAACAAATATATCGGTAGCCATGGTGCATCAAAGAGGGCAAATACTCCGTTACCGGTTATGAATTGCCTCAAACCCAGAAAATCTTGCAATGGCTGCACTGAAGCTCGATTGCCTCCAACGTTTACTGCATTTATGAATACTCGCTGGTACAACTCAGGAGACACACGCCTGTCAAGCCGCGCCGATATCGCAACTAGCAATTGACCTCGCAAGGCCTCCATGACAAAAAGCATGATGAACATCGCGGCGGCAAAAATCGTCAAGGACCACAGCGTGTATACACTGCCGCTGCCGACCGCTTTGTCATAAACATTCAACATGTAAAAGGCGGGCACTAGATTGAGTAGATTCGCAAACAAAGAGAATACGAAACACGCTATCAAGGACTGTTTGCAAAGCCGCAAAGCGTCAATAAGTGCCTGGGGTAAATCCATATTTCACGCGCCTTCTGGCAGTGGCAACTTAAGATGAGCGCTGAATGTTAGCGCTGTGGGAGGCCAAAACTCTACAGTCTTTTTACCAAGATTCACCGTTCCGCACATGTAGGAACGGGATAAGTCGGACAAAAACCTCTCAGTAGTATGTACTTAATACGCCGTCTAGCAAGCGTAGTTCCTAAAAAAATCCGCTTGTATGCAACGCTGATTCGGCCTGAAAACCAGTGCCCCGCCCTCCCCGGAAAACGCTATGCTGTTTGCCGAAGTATCGCAATTGATCACGCTCACGCCCTGAGAAATTATCGAGTTTTTAGCTACTGCACACCGCCCAATAATTGCTGTATTCGGGTACATGATCACGCCCTCCGATATGGCGGGAGACTCCCCATGGTTCTTGCCCACGGTAGAGTTTTGGTACAGTACCAAATGGTTACCGTATGACGCCTTGGCCAACACTATGCCCGCCGAGTGCCCGATAAAAAACACCTCGGGCATCTCGATCTCATAAAACAAATCTATCGCGTTCAAGGCTTTGTTCAACAAAAAAAGCTTTGTACAGGTCTGTCTGTCACCCTCTTTTTTCCATATCGTATTAGCCAAATAATATAAGAAGATACAATATTGTGTTGAGTGCAAAATATCGAAATGCCCCCCCCGCCACATTGACACTTCATCGATACATCGCTGGACCCTCGTTAACGCCTCATTGAGATGAAACTCAAGCACTGGTTGGACACTTTCATTGTCCGCACCAAGAGGCAGAATATTGTCAATCTGCTTTGCCACATACGAGCCAATGCTGTCCTTTGCGATGGATTGGATTACCTGGTTCACTTTTTATCTCGATAATGCGTCTAGCCAAGAATTCAGCGCGTTTTCCAAATGGCGCGGCCTAAAAGAAAAATCTTTGGAGAGTCTGGAAACATCAATTTCAGCATACTGCTGTGCCTCTTCGCTCTGAGTAAACTCTATAATCCTACCGGTACGACGATTGATAATTTCCGAAATCTCTCGATTGCTGATGTTAACTCCCGATGCTACGTTGTAGATCTCGTTTCCGGAGCGGTCGCTGATCAGTATCAATGCACTTAGTACATCCTCTATGTGCACGTAATCCCTCGAGATACCTGGCGAAGAATCTATCTTGATTACACCCCCGGGCGGGGTTTGAGCAACTCTGTTCAATAAAGAACCCATGAATCCATCCATCGCGTAATTTTCGGAGTAAACACCGGAAAGCCGTGCCACATGAGTCGGTGCGGATTTTGTTAGCTGACACAGGCACTCCCCGGTGAGCTTGGTCAAATCATAAAAGTGCCTAGGTTGCGATGGATTAATGGGAAAATGAGTGTGTTCTGAGGTCAACTGATCAGGCGTAAAGGAGTCATACAACCGTGTTGAAGATAAATAAATTAATTGATCAAACGCTTCTTCCTGCAAAATCTCTGCCAGCAAAGTAACGTGCGAGGAGATCGTTACGCCAACATTTTCTAAGTAATCCGCTGTCATCCCCGCGCAATAAAAAACTGTGCCCAAGGGGCGGAAATCTTCTAATCGATCCCCCCTACTAAATACCTTTGGTTGGCAACCAAGCGACTGCAATCGCACTGTTAGATGTGAGCCAATAAAGCCCTGGCCACCGATAATCGTGCAAATCTTACCGCCTAATTCCACATCAGAAGCCTTCGGTTGGATGGTGTAACTGGGGGTCCTTATGCGGCAATAATTTGGGGCTCACGCCGCGCATCATACGAAATACGGTATCGTCGAGCTCAAAGTTTGGTCTAAAAGCGACCATGTTGAAGCCGTGATGCGGCCCTTCAAGGTAAACGTGGTCTAGCTCCACCAGCTCAATTTTATGGTCGGGCATTTCATAATGTGAATTTATGTCGCGAATGGCAAAGACCTTATACTCCCTCTCTAGAAACAGCTTGCAAATATCGGTAGAGCGCAGGCCGTTGTCCCAGTCGACATAACTGCGGTGCAACTCAAAGATGACGTTTGGCATATCACGATCCAGCGTGTCCCTCGCGCCCTGTAGCGCTGCGAGCTCAGAGCCCTCTATATCCAGCTGGATCAAGCCCACTTTAAGTTTATTTGCCGACACGAAGTCATCGATTGTGATGGTGTCAAAGCCCTCGCCATCAGGCGCGGCTACAACGTTGGCAAATGAATCAAAACCGTCAAGTCGCATGCTTTTCCCTGACGTGCTCCACAGGCCCGAACTGTTCACGGTAAAATTTTCAAAGCCATTTAACTCAATGTTTTTTAACAACATAGCTGCTTGGGCATCGTTTGGCTCAAAGCAATGCACTGCCTGTCCTTGCGGCGCCATCCGCTTGCCAGCAAGCAGCGCTTGATCCCCAAAGTAAGCGCCTCCAACGATGAGATCTCCGGTCGCAGATGCCGCCAGATGCAAAAGTAACTTGGTGGTCTGGGGTTCCCAGAGGTGAGTTAAATTTTGCTCGGGAGCTAACAAGAGATCTCTCGCAATTTTCGTGCGATACAAATAACTAACCTTGGTGCCATCTTTCAACTCTTTGGTATACACATCGTCCTCATGATGCATCGCATCCACGATTGGACCAGTAATATCCTCCCGGCACGATCCATCATGCTCCAGCGCGCCCTCTGCTTCCAGGCAAAGCGCTATCAATTTCTGGCGCAGGTCCTCTCGTCGCCCGAATAAAAACAAAGCGTTTGCCACTCTTGTGCCATCTAGGTCTCGTGGATCATTCTGCATATCGTTTCTCTTAATCGAAATCAGTCAATATTTTTTAACGCGGTTCCCGAAGGCAACTGGAAATCGGGGAAAAGGCTTTTCACGACGGCACCCTCTCTTACCATTGGCTCTAATAACTTTTCCACCTCCGGTTTCAAATTCCAGGGCAGGACAATGATTACATCGGGGCTATCATTAAAAAGCTTCTCCGGGGGGAAGATCGGGAGATGGCTCCCGGGCATGAACTTCCCTTGCTTGGCCTGCGCCGCATCGCATACATAGGATATAAGATCGGGCTTCACACCCGCATAATTCAGCAAGGTGTTGCCTTTCGCGGCAGCCCCGTACGCCGCCACTCTTTTGCCAGCCCGCTTCGCTTCCAACAAGAAAGAGAGAAAGTTGTTTTTGATTAGCTGGGCTTTTTCGTGAAATTCCAGGTAAGTGCTGAGCCTTGACAACCCGAGACCCTCTTCGGCCTCAACAACTGCCGCAACCCGCTCCGTTACCTCAAAATCCGCATCAACCAGCGAGCCGTAAATTCTCAAGCTGCCGCCATGTGTTGGCAAAGACTCCACATCCCATACACGCAACCCTGCTGCCGAAAAAATGCGGCAAGCAGTGCTCAGCGACAAGTATGAAAAGTGCTCGTGATAAATAGTGTCGAATTGACCATCTTCAACAAGTCTGAGTAAATGCGGAAATTCAAGCGTTACGACTCCTTGGGGTTTTAGCAGGGCCTTTATTCCGCGAGTGAAGTCATTAATGTCGGGCACATGTGCATACACGTTATTGCCAATCACTAAATCTGCCTGTCCATGCGACGCAGTTAGTCGCTGGGCGAGTTCTTCTGTAAAGAACTCCCTGATCGTATCGATGCCATAGCCTTCGGCTACAACCGCGGTTTCTATCGCTGGCTCCACCCCTAGGCACCGAATTCCGTTTTCCTGAAAGTTCCGCAGGAGGTAACCATCATTTGACGCCACCTCTACGACGAAGCCCTCTGATTCCAAGTCAACCACTTCTGAGATTTGTTTAAAATACTGCCTAGCGTGTTCCATCCAACTTTTAGACGTGCTCGAAAAATAGGCGTAATCCGGCGTAAAAAGCTCGCGCGCTTCGGCGTAGTCCTCTGTCTGCACCAACCAACAGTGGTCGCACACCATAACTCGTAATGGAAAATACTTTTCAGGCTCAATTAATTGACTCTCCGTCAAATAGGCGTTCGACGGGGGGGCAAACCCAAGATCCAGGAATGTGTGTTCCAATTCTGATGAACAAAAACGGCACTTCATATACTAAGACCCTGAAAATCGGCACCAACGTCCGAAAGCGCCTTATCCCGCTCAGAGATCCTAGTAACAGTGAGCGGCCAGCTTATCTGTATGCTCGGGTCCAAGGGATTAAATCCATATTCCATTTCGGGCGAGTAAACGTTGTCGTGGGCGTAGATCATATCCACATCGTCGTCCAATGTCTGAAAGCCATGCGCACAACCCCTAGGAATCAGCAGCGAATTGCCGCTCGCGCTATCTAATTCGACAGCAGTCCACTTTAAAAAAGTGGGTGACCCTGCTCGCAGGTCCACCGCAACATCCCAAATTCTGCCGCGGATGACGTTGACAAGTTTCGCTTCTGCGCCTTGATTTATCTGCAGGTGCAGGCCGCGAACTGTGCCAGCTGCCTTGGTACGGCTATGGTTGATTTGTGTAACCGTGCCGAATCCTTCAATACTTTTAAGTTCTTCACTACAAAACAATCTCGAAAATGACCCGCGCGTGTCACGGTGATACCTTCGCGTCACAATGGCGACTCCAGCAATATCAGTCGGAGCAATATTTAGGACCCCCCCAGTCACGAGCCTAGGCTCTCGCAATAGACATTAATATCGGCCAAGCACAACTGCCGTGCGTCGGCAGAATCGAGAAATCGCCTGTACCAATTTATCGTTCGTTCGACCGCGACTTCTAGCGACCAAACCGGCTTTATACCCAGAGTTTCTGCAACTTTTGATGTGTCCAAAGCCAATTTTTGTGCTTCGTGCTTGCCGACATCAGAGGGCACGAACTTAGTGCAAGCGCCGACTCCCCAGGCTGTTTCAGCAAGACCCACCACTTGCCTCACAGGGCGCGCGTCGGCCGTGCTTGGCCCAAAATTATAGGGTCCCTCGGCCGCCTGACTTTTATAAAGTTTTTCTGCCAGGACCAGGTACCCCCGAAGAGGCTCTAAAACATGCTGCCACGGCCTAATTGCATCAGCGTTTCGGATATGTAGCGCGTCACCTTTACCCCAGGTTCTGAACATATCCGGAAACAACCGGTCGGCCGCCCAGTCACCTCCACCGATGACATTTCCTGCCCTCGCCGAAGCGATGGAGGCTGGGTGTTGCTTATAGAAAGTTTGCGTGTAAGAACTGATTACCAGCTCGCAGGCGGCTTTTGAGGCACTGTATGGGTCGATGCCACCTAGAGGGTCTGTCTCTCGATATGGCCAAACCCACTCCTCATTTCGGTACACTTTATCGGTTGTAACCATTACCGCGGCCCCAACCGTATCAACCTCTCTAATCGCTTCCAGTACGTTTGCAGTTCCCAATACATTGGTTTTCAATGTCTCAATTGGATGCTCGTAGCTGGTTCTGACCAAAGATTGAGCAGCCAGATGAAAAACAATATCAGGCTTGAACTTGGCCACTTCTCCCTTCAGACCGGGGAGGTCGCATATATCCATCAGACAGGAGCCAGCCATGTGATGATCTAAATTGGCGGCGCTGTACAAACAGGGTTCAGTATCGGGAGGCAAGGACACACCTTTAACTCTGGCTCCCATCTCATTCAGCCACAGTGACAACCAGGCACCCTTGAAGCCCGTATGGCCGGTTACCAGTACCGCCTTATCCTTCCAAAATTCACTTGCAACCATGGTCGTGCTCATTACCCATCCCACACTTTCCAAGGTGCCATATTGGTGTCCCAAAGATCTTGGAGAATATTTTTTTCACGCAACGTGTCCATTGGCTGCCAAAACCCGTCGTGCTCATACGCCAAAAGTTCGTGGTCACTTGCGAGCGCCTCAAGTGGCTCTAATTCCCAACTAGTGGCATCCCCGTCGATATAGTCGATAACTTTGGGAGAGAGCACGAAAAAACCCCCGTTGATTCTGCCGCCGTCTCCCTTGGGTTTTTCTGTAAAACCGTTGACCACCCCGTTCTCGATATCGAGCGCACCATATCTACCGGGTGGCTGCACTGCCGCCACTGTCGCGAGTCGACCATGCTGTAGGTGGAATTTTATCTCTTCCCTTACATTAATGTCGCTCAGGCCATCGCCATAAGTGAAGCAAAACGCCTGTTCGTCCTGCACATAGTTTTTAACACGAAGCAGTCGTCCACCCGTCAACGTGTTTTCGCCGGTGTCGACTAAGGTTACCTTCCAAGGTTCGGCATTACGCTCGTGGACTTCCATCGAGTTGTTGGTCATGTCAATGGTGACATCGGACATGTGGAGAAAATAGTTCGCAAAGTACTCCTTAATCATGTACCCCTTGTAACCGCAGCAAATAATGAACTCGTGAATGTCATGAGCTGAATAGACTTTCATGATGTGCCATAAGAGTGGCCGCCCTCCGATCTCCGTCATTGGCTTTGGTCTGAGATGCGTTTCCTCTGACAGCCGGGTTCCGAGACCCCCCGCTAAGATTACTGCTTTCAAGAATTATCCTCCCAGGCCTCGCGAATCGCTCCCACAAAATTATCCGCAAATTGCTCCTCGTTCATGAGCGCGGAGCGCTGCATTCTATCTCGTTGCTCAGCCCGATTCCTAGCGAGCGCAGCGGGATCGAGCGCGAGTACTGAGGCGATTTCAGCAAAGTGATTTTCGGAGGTTGCCACCCACTCACTTCGACCCAGTGCCGCCAAAACGGAGGCTCCCATCCGCCCGGCGAACCTGTCACTGGGCAAAGTCACCAAGGGCACCCCCATCCAGAGCAAATCGAAACTGGTTGTGCCGCCATTGCATGGGAAGGAATCAAGCGCGATATCAATGTCATTGTAAATCAGATACTGGAGTGCTTGATCTCGCATGCGCAGATCAAGCCGCTCTGGGGCAATGCCGTGCTCACCGAATCTTTTGATAATTGCGCGCTGAAGCGCAATTGCCTGTAGCCCGGGCGCCTCAATAAGCAGTTTAGAGTCCGGGACTGCGAGTAGCGTGTTCGCCCACAACCGAATGGTCGTATCTGAATACTTCGCCAGAGTGTTGCACGAGCCGAAAGTAATGAAGCCATTCTTTTCAAACGGGGGAGCTGCAGGGGCATAGCGGGGTGCGTCTATCTCACCTGGCGACCGCATCAACGGCCTGTAAACGCAAAATATCTCGGGCAGTCTTATCAGGCGTTCGATGTACTCTTGCTCAACACCGATTGGATCTGCGACCCCATCAGTAAGCCTGGCATCCATAGCTCCGATGCCAGTCGTAGCCGGATGCCCGAGCCAAGTGAGCTGGAGGCCCGCAGGCCTTCTTATAAAAACAGGCAATCGATGCCCTGCAGTGTGCCCCGCGAGGTCGATGAGCACATCTATGCCGTCTGCACGGATCAACTGCTCTACATCGTCATCTGGCATGCCCCGAATCGGTCGCCAGTGCTTCATTAAGGGCTTGTACCGTTCCGAAATACTGTCTGAGCGGCCGAAGTTGAAATAAGTTACCAACTCATGACCCATTTGACTCAGGCGCTCAATGAGCGGGTACGCGAAGTAACTGACAGAGTGGTCACGAAAATCAGCGGTCATAAAACCGATGCGTAAGGTGTCAGGGAACTTCCCCCGTCGGATGACCTCGCTTGGGTTCGGGAGCTGTCGCTCGAGATGTTTGCCATAGTCGAGGTGCGCGTTGGTCACGTCGGTGACCGTTTTGTGATCACTCATAATGGTAGTGACCAAAGGAGCCGTATACGAAGGTTCCGCATTGGGATCAAATCCCTTCTGAAATTCGACCAGCGCCTCCACACCTCGCCCCTGCCTACTGAGCGCATTCCCCAAAAGCCGATGGGTATTGGCCAAGGTGCTTTCCACCATATTGCCCAACTCGATCGCCTTCCGCGCGGCGAACTCTGCCTCCACCGGCATCACGCCAAGATGGTTATACGCTGCCGCCAGATTGGACCAAATCAACCCCTGGTCAGGCTGCCCCACCGCGCTGGCCTCAAGAAAGCGCATAGCATCAGCGACTTCACCGGACTCGATTAGCAGATTGCCCAGGTTGGCGCACATGGCGGGATCATTTGGCTTAATCTTGAGAGATTTAAAATAACAGGCTTTGGCCTCACTAAACTGACCGAGCCGTTTGTACGCCACTCCCAGATTCAGCAGAAGCCCTGTTGAGCTGGGGAATTCCTGAATAAGATCTTCCCCCAAAACTCTCGCCTGCTGGTTTTCCTGAGCAACTAACAATTCCGCCAATTGTTGAATCGCCCGCTGTGCTTCCATACTGACGTCCGGGGAGCTCGCGCGAGCCTCGTCCTCGGTAAGCCCGAGCGCGGTCGCAACCTCTCTGGCAGCGCGCTCGCGAATACCCGTCTCAAGCAGTTGAGGTTTAACCGAAGGGTGTTGGTCTTCAAGGCAAGCCAACAAAACACTAGCCGCCAGCGGTGAACCGAGAGTCAACAAGGTATCCGTCAGAAAAAGCAGCCAATGTGGCTCCTGGCGTCTCAGACATGCGTCAGCGAAGTATCTTGCCGCATCGTAGTAATTGCCCGATTTATAGGCGGAGAAACCCAATCCCGCATGTATATTGGCGTTGTCTTCCTCAGTATTATAAAGCTCACGATAAAGGCCAAACGCCTGCTGCCAATTCTCTGCCGATAACTCGGCCTCCGCCTCTTTTAGTCTTGAGAGCAGTGACGTGGGTTCACTAGACATGGGCGCTACCAATCGCTAGCTCTGAGTGGCTACCGGGGGCTCGCCGGTATAGGCAAGACTCCACAGCAGGTCCGCAAACTGGTCGCCAAACGCCTCGGCGTTCATTAATGCGCTATTGGTCATCATCTGCCTTTGGCCAAGACGCGCAGATGCCAATGCCTCTTCACTCTGCGCCAATGCGGTTGCGATCTCCACATAATGATCGAGATCATTGGCAATCCACGCTTGACGCTGCAAATGCGTGAGCAGCATCGTGCCCATTCGCGATACAAATATGTCCCCCCTTAAAGTCACCAGAGGCGCGCCCATCCATAACAGGTCGAAGCTGGTTGTGCCGCCGTTACAGGGAAATGGGTCGAGACAAATATCGATTTCGTTATAGATCAAATACTGCTTCCTGTAGTCGCGCTCACAAAGTTGCAAGCGCGAAACGTCCATGCCGGAGGCATCAAATCTTGCCTCCAAGGCTTTTCGAAACTCGCGCTGGTTCAGACCGGGTGATTCCAATAGCAGTCTACTGTTGGGCACCGCGTGGAGGATTCTGCACCAAGTGCTAATGACTTTGTCATTTATTTTGGCGATGTTATTGCATGAGCCAAAAGTAATATATCGGTTTTTCGAAACCGGTGGCCCCTGCACGGCATATTCTGTCGACTCAGCCAGCCCTGGCTTGTTCACCAAAGGCTCGTACACGCCAAACGTTTGCAACGGCATTCTGTAGAGTGTCTCGGTGTAAAGCGAGTCAACTCCGGGCGGATCGCAGATTTCGTCCGTGACCCGAAAATCCATTTGAGTCAGCCCAGTGGTGTTGGGATGCCCGAGCCAGGTTAACTGGACGGGAGCGGCTTGCAGGCCAAACACGCCGAGCCGATTTTTACTGGTGTGGCCCGCTGGATCTATAAGCACATCGATTTCATCTCGGCTAATCTGCTCCAGGAGATCTTGATCGGCCGTTTCGGAAATGGAGCACCAGTGATCAGCAAGCGAAGCCATCAACGTTGTCACATTATCCTGGTGCGTCGCGTTGTCGTAGGCGGTGATTGAAATCCCACGGGCTTTAAGGCGCCTCCAAAGGGGGGTGAGAAAATAGCTGCAGGAATGGCTCATGAAGTCGGCAGATACAAATCCTATTTTTAGGCTGCCCGACTTTGATACCCCTTGTCGACGAGGCACCGGTTTTTTAATTGGAAAGAGCTCACCATACTTGTGGTGTTCGGCGGCTTTTTCCTCTGCGGTATAGGTATCTGTATATTGTAGCGACAACAGGTAGTTGCTCAATATCTTGCGATCTTCCCAGTTGAGGATATTTAGCGCACGGCGATAAGCGTCAGCTGCCTTCGCGCTATCTCCTGCATTTTTCCAGGCGTTTCCGAGATTATTAAGGGCCGAGGCATTCTGATGGTCCAGCGTGAGTGCAGTATCGCAAGCCCGAATTGCCTCCCAGGGGCGTTTCATGACGTCAAACGCGCCGCCCAAATTAATCCAAGCCGCGGCGTCCTTGGGGTAGATGTTCACCGCCGCCTGGGCAACGGGGGTGAGTTCCGCAGGGTCTCGTTTTGCGATGAACGCCGCAGAGAGGTTAGCTAAGTTACCCAGCGAGATATCCTCCGCCAATAAAGCAGCGGTGGCCGCATCCAACGCCAGCTGCAGTCTGTTCAGCTGAATCATGTCCGAAGCGTAATACAGCATCCAGGCAACGGGGGCCCCCTCAGACAAGACCTCCTCATATAGTGGCGCCCTTGCTTTGGGGTCGGGTATTTCTATAAGGCGCTTCAGGAGCGACTCCGTCAGTGAGGCGGAGGCATCAAGCTGGCTGTATAGTTCTGCAACTTGGCTGGAGGAGTTCAGCAGGTTCTGCCTGAGTTTGAGCCATTCCTCCGACGCCGTCTGGCGGAGGCTTGCAGCACCGTCACCGCACCCTTTGGCCGCAATCAGGTAGATTGCTGTGGTTCTGGGCAATCTCAGCTGCGAAGAAACGTACGCCAGGTACTTAAAATCCTCGACGGTTTTTTTTAAACGGACCCGGCGGCTCAGCAGGTTGAGGGCGACATTCCAGTTTTTCTGAGCCAAGGCCTCTGGCACCAGTACCGCCAGCGCCTGCAGATTGTTTGGGTCCGAATCGAGAATCCGTATTGCGTGGTTTTTATCCATAAATAAAACGGGGGACGCATGCGTCCCCCGATACTAACGTTGTGTTCCGTCGTTATGGAACCTCGTTACGGACCAAGCTCCCCGTCGCCTACTGTCATACCGGACAGATCCTTTTCTCCAGTAATCTCGACCACGATATCGGTACCGGCCGTAAAGGTCGTGTTGGTACTGTTATCCTGAACGATGTAGGTGTTGCCGTTGAACGTAAACCACGACAACTCACCCTCAGTGCCGCCAGTTTTCGCGGCTTCGTCGAGATAGTCAGCAAACGTCGCGCCACCCCCCAGCGTGACAGCCGTGGTGTTAAACGTCTCGGGGTTTGTATCGCCTGTTCCATCGGTGAAGCCACTGATGGTATCGCCCCCCGCGCCCAACGCCAGGTCGGTGATGGTCGTGTAAATGAACTTGCTGCTCTCAGTGGCGACAACGAAGTTGTCGGCACCCGCGCCACCAGAGACGGTATCAAGACCGTTACCCGCATTGATGGTGTCGTTACCCGCGCCACCCTCAATGGTGTCGTTTCCGGCTCCCGTCGTGATGCTGTCGTTACCTCCCCCGGCGAGGACGGTGTCGGTACCCGTAGTGGTGGCAATCGTGTCGGTGCCATCTCCGGTGGTAACGTGGTTATTTCCCGCTCCACCTGAGACGTTATTATTGCCACTGGTGGAGGAGATCACGTCGTTACCCCCCCCACTGCTGACGGTGTCGTTACCGGTGCCACCCACGATGGTGTCTGCACTTGCGCCACCCTCGAGGCTGTCGTTACCGCCCGAGCCCGTGATGTTGAAGCTGGTACCACCGGTGTTCGTTACGTTAGTGTCAACCGTCAGCGCGTCATTGGTGCCCGACATGGCAGAGCCGTCGACCGCGACCGTTTGAACGGTGGTGGCAGCGATGCTTTCGAACTGTATCGAGCTGGTGTCGGCATTGGTTGTGCCCGCCATCACTACGCTGTCGAGACCCGTGATC
>Ga0181593_10003842_pt1 | contig 13706 bp, 10 predicted proteins | sample 071ome_19_FD_133756 | JGI IMG/M metagenome (GOLD analysis project Ga0181593, IMG submission 133756) | Coastal salt marsh microbial communities from the Groves Creek Marsh, Skidaway Island, Georgia - 071413AT metaG (megahit assembly) | ecosystem: Environmental > Aquatic > Marine > Intertidal...
AGAAGATGTTGGGGTGGGCCAACACGAGGCTCTTCATTGAACAGGGCCATTATATTTCTCGCACGGAACGGCCGATGACAAGTCAGAAATCCATAACGAGACAAGAGTACAGGAGTGCAGGAGGGCAGGACTACAGGATACTGAGCGTAAGGATATACTGAGCGTAAGGATATACTGAGGGAATATGGATATAAACGTATGCAGAATGTATATAAAAGTGACCACGCAGAAAGCATTCAGCGCAGCACAGTGGGAAATTTGCACAGTGGGAAATTTGCACAGTGGGAAATTTGAACAGTGGGAAATTTGAACAGTGGGAAATTTGAGCCGGGGCGGGTTCGAACCGCCGACCCACTGATTAAAAGTCAGTTGCTCTACCGACTGAGCTACCGGCCCATACAGGGTTTTCTCGACCTTCTCTCGTTCGTTCCATCCTTGCAGCTCGCTCGCGAGACACTAGGATAGTGGCAACGGCAAGAAACGCCGAGATGAGGATTCTTACTTCTTGAGGTTGGAGTGTCAACCTTTCGTCTTTGAAAAGTGCATTCTCACCCTGAAGGGGGAGGATTAATATATCCGGCCGACCTTGAGTTTTAATATGCCCATGATAACCCTCTCACTGCTTACCATGCGCTTGTCAGACTGAGATGCGGATGAGGGGAAGCTTGGGAGCCTTTATGCCTCTGATTAGACGTTAAAGCGAAAGTGAACGACATCTCCATCTTTCATGATGTATTCTTTCCCTTCTGTACGGAGTTTGCCCTTTTCCCTGGCACCACTCTCTCCGTTACATATGACATAGTCATCATATGAGATGACTTCAGCACGTATAAATCCGCGCTCGAAGTCAGAGTGAATCTTCCCCGCTGCCTGTGGAGCTGCGGTACCCTCTGAAATCGTCCATGCTCGCGCTTCTTTCGGCCCCACAGTGAAATACGTGAGGAGTCCAAGCAGTCGGTACCCTGACTGTAAAAGCCCGTCAAAACCTGAGCGCTCCAGACCAACGGATTGGAGATACTCTGCTCGCTCCTCTTTTGGGAGTTCTGCTATTTCAGCTTCGAGCTTTCCACAGATAGGAACAACCGACGAGCCTTGGCGTTCAGCGTACTCCTGAATCAATTTTATGCTTTCTGGTGTGCCACCCTCATTAAGGGTTTCGAGTTGTGATTCATCGATATTTGCCACATAGAGCGTCGGTTTTGAGGTAAGCAGAAGGGTTGTGGCTGCCTGGAATTCCTCATTCTCTTCTGAGGGGATAAAGCTGCGTGATGGTAATCCGTTGTTTAAGTGCTCTTCTAAACTCTGAAAAAGATCAAGGAGAGATTTGGCTTCTTTGTTGTTGGACTTCGCTAGTTTGCGAACCTTTTCAATTTGCTTCTGAACGGATTCGAGATCAGCGAGCAGTAACTCCGTCTCTATTGTTTCAATATCTCTAAGCGGATCAGGCGCTCCATCGACGTGAATCACGTTCTCATCGTTGAATGCTCGAACTACCTGTACTATTGCATCAACGGCTCTAATATGACCGAGAAATTGATTTCCAAGACCTTCTCCCTGGGATGCTCCTCGTATCAGACCCGCTATATCTACAAGGGTTATTTGAGCGGGAATAACCTTTTGTGACTGAGCCATGTTCGCGAGTTTTGCCAGCCGATCATCTGGCACTGGCACGGCACCAGTATTCGGTTCGATAGTGCAGAATGGGAAGTTCTCTGCTGCTGCTTTTGCCGAAGTGATGGCACTAAAGATGGTGCTTTTTCCAACGTTGGGAAGACCAACAATTCCGCAAGAGAAGCCCACTCATACTCCTTTAAAAGGATATATTCCTTGTTTACTGGCTGGGAAATTCAATTTTCTCAAAAAGCTGGGAAATCCCATTTTCTGGAAAATTTTATGGAGTGCCCCCGGGAGGACTTGAACCTCCGACCAATCGGTTATGAGCCGACTGCTCTGACCAACTGAGCTACAGGGGCAAAAGGTGAATAACCCTCGCGTGTCCTCACTTCAGCATGGCTTAAACGGGGAACAACGCGCCGCTGATAGAATGTAGCGAAACTTTGGCTTCAGGTCGAGTCGTCAGTGAAAAAGAGGGTAAAATCCCATGTTCAGGCCAGCCAGAGCGATTTTATGCCGGCTATTAGGGCAGATTCTGGGATTTTTCTCCTGAGAGGAAAGGTTCTTCATTGGAGAGTGCGCTAAAGTGGGGTAGTCTCCTGACTATGAATGGCACTACCACCTCCCCATCCCTTTCGAAACTCATACAACTGAGTGAACTTGATTCTAGTATTGCTCGTCTTCTTGCGCGTCAAAAGCAGTTAGATGAAGAGAGAAGAGCGAAGGAGGAGAGCTGTCAAAAGTTGAGGCGAGGATTTGAAGAGAAAACTGTAGAGCTCAGTGGAAAGAAGAAGAAATATCAAGAGGAAGAAAATCGAATTCAAGAAGAAAATAGTAAGCTTGTTGAGCGAAGGAAAGTTCTCTCAACGTTCTCGAACTATAAAGTTCAGCAATCAGCACAGAAAGAGATAGAGGCGTCTGCGAAGCAACTCGCCATGCAAGAAGAAAAGCTGATTGAGACCCTAGAGGATATTGAAAAGCTTGAAGCTCTAGTGAAGGCAGAGGAAGAAAATCTGTTATCTGAAGAAGAGAAGCTGAAGGAGTTTTCGGCAGATGCGGAAGGAGAGACTGAGTCGGTTATTGAACGGTGTTCCGAAAAAGAGGGAGCACGTAGTGAATTAGCCACTTCGGTAGATGCCTCGCATTTGGCACTTTACGACTTAATTCGAAAACGTCATGCGGTAGACCCTCTCGTGGTCATTCAACAGGGCAAGTGTGGTGGGTGCTATATGCAGGTGGCTCCTCAGATGATGGTTCAGATTGCAAGGGGAAGCGACTTAGTAAAATGCCGTGGATGTGGCAGGATTTTATATTTACAGGAAGAAGAGGGAGAACGGTCTGCCGGCTAATTTTTGAGTACGAGAAGTCAGCAAGGCTCTCCCAGCCGCTATTTCGCTAAACAAGCGACCCCTCTGGAGTTCTCGTTCCTGGTCATGGTACAATCGTGAAAGAGTTTGTCGAAGCGACGGGCGTGTAGCTGCCTGTATCGACCTGGTAAGGTTATGGTACAGGAGGAAAGTCGGGACTCCGAAGGGCAGGTTGGCCGTTAACGGCGGCCTTGAGTAATCAAGGGAAAGTGCCACAGAGAACAGACCGCCGTGGCGAGTTTCTATGAAGGGGCTTGTCAGGGTAAGGGTGAAACGGTGAGGTAAGAGCTCACCAGCAGATAGGGTAACCTATCTGGCTTGGTAAACCCCAGCTGGAGCAAGGCCGAGTAGGGAAGTTTCGTTATCTCTCTTTACCTTCGGGTAAGGGGATTTGCGACATCGTAGCCCGCGATGAGTCTTCCGGGTAGAGCTGCAAGAGTGAACCAGCAATGGTTCGCCTAGATGAATGGCTACAGAAAACAGAATCCCGCTTATAGCCCATCCTTCGACAGGCTCTCTTGTTCATGTCCTCCGACAGGCTCTTTTCTTCATGACAGCTTTCTCGCGTGCTGGGTGTGAATGCACTTTTAGAGCGAGTCGTCTATCATCTCAGAACTCTCATCGTTCTTACAGGCATAATACAGACAGACCGACCCCACTATTCCGCTCAGTAGCGAGCCGACAAGAATTGCGAGCTTCGCTTCTTCTAAGGCAAAATCATTTCCCTTAAAAGCGAGTGTGGAAATAAATAGGGACATGGTAAATCCAAGTCCACCAAGACAGCTCATCCCATAAATCATAAGCCAATTGACTCGATCTGGTAGTTTTGCCAGCCCAAATTTTACCATGAAATAGGTGAAGGAGAATATTCCGACCTGCTTCCCCACGAAGAGACCAAAAATAATACCGAGACCAAGTGGTGTAGTAAGACCAGAAATGCTGGCCATATCGATGTGTACTCCAGCATTAGCGAGAGCAAACAATGGCATTACCCCAAAAGAAATCCATGGATGTAACCGGTTCTCCATGCGTTGTAGCGGGGGAGATGCTGCCTTGTATGCTTCCTCGAGCATAAACATTGAGCGAAGTTGATGTTTGTCCAAGAATGGCGAGCGTTGCGAGGCTCGGAAATCCTTAAACTCCTGCTCAAAGACCTCCATGTGTGGTTTGATTGCTATTAAAAAAGCCTTTGTATTGAGCTTGCGTCTTGCGGGAATTGCAAAGGCAGCGAGAACTCCTGCTACCGATGGATGAACGCCAGAGAGGAGAAACGAAAGCCACACTCCACCGACTCCAACGATGAGATAGAGGAGGGACTCTCGTACGCCGATGATATTGAAAAATATAAGTATTCCGAGGAAGCCAAACCCACTAATAATCTTGAACAGTTCAAGTCCTTCCGTGTAGAAGAGCGCGATTACAAGAACTGCTCCAATGTCGTCGGCAATAGCAAGGGCTGCTAGAAAAATCTTGAGGGCGGTTGGGACTCGGGAACCAAAAAGGCTCAATATTCCGAGGGCAAACGCGATATCCGTTGCCATCGGTATTCCCCAGCCTCTCTGATATGGAGAGTCTAAGTTGAACAAGACATAAAAAAGCGCTGGTACAACCATTCCACCGATTGCAGCACCTACAGGGAGGATCGCCTTCGATACGGTGGAAAGTTCGCCAGCAATAATTTCACGTTTAATCTCCAAACCGACTACAAAAAAGAAAAATGCCATGAGGAGGTCATTAATCCAGTGTTGCAGTGAATATTTAAGAGAGTAATCCCCAATAGTGATACCGAAATACGTGTGCCATATCTTCTCATAAGAATCAGCCCAACCTGAGTTCGCCCAGACCAGCGCAGTAATAGTCGCTATCATCAGCAATATTCCAGCGAGCGCTGGATTGTGAAGAAATGGAGATAGCCTTTCCCAGAAGTCGTCAATGTATTCAGAACGTTCAGCTGGCAGTTCGTATTCTTCGAGAAAGTGTGCGCTGCCACGAATGACAACTCGGTCTCCTGATGTATTTTTGTCGTTATCTGCCATGGCCCCTTTACGAGAGAAGTGTCTATTTTGAATTATGAGAGCTTCGTGAGGCTCCCCTCCAAAAAGCCTACTACGATCAACGTCATGCCGTAAGTTCTCTTTCTCCTCGGGATTTTGCTTGACGAGAGGGCATCAGACAAGAGTCCCATCCCATTGATTGCAGAGCTGGCATACTGACTCAAATGAAGACCTCCTAAGGGTATAGAGACAAAAAAGGCGGGGCAGGATGTGTCGTATGTCCGTCATAGAGCTGGCTTACCCGAGAAGGCGGCAACCTGCGATATCTATAGGGGTTGTTTGAAGCACGTTATGGTAGTTAATTATCAGGTACATATAAGTTTTTGAGAGAAACCGTTGGTGTTGCTGCATGTCAGATGAAACGCGAGCTCTGAAAATTTTGTGGGTAGCCCCACAAGTGGTTAATGATAAGCGGGAAGCGTCTTTGCCTTCCTCCTCTGCCTTGCTGATCCAAGAGCTTGTTAAGCTAGGTGTGGCCATAGATCTGGTGACCTTCATCACGAAGGGAAGCCCAGAAATCTCTCCAGCATCCATCTCTCACCTTGGGATTAAAAATATCTTGAATTTCTCTCGGGGACGTTTGCCCCGGACCTTGTTCTCCCGCGCATGCCTTTGTATCGGGCAAGCGCTTATGATCCCGAAGGTGCCAGTTGAATATCTTCCCTATTTCAACAAAAGAATCATGAATTCTTTTGAGGCTCTCTTTGACGGCAGAATCCGCAAGCTTCGCGAGCTAAAAGTGACTGGAGAGTACGCAGAGGTCATCCCTGACTGGGATCTGATTCTTTACGATGGCCTTGAGGGGAGTTGTCATCTTTTCGATGGAAAACGAATGACCTTATCGCCAAATGTTCCGCCAGTTTTCTATCGAGCAGAATCCGTCCAGGCGCAACGATGGAGGGTCGCGGCGCGCCGTAGCTCAGGGACGCTTTACGCGAACTACTATGCGACGCAGGCGGAGCTGGTCAAGGAGTTTGAATTAGCATTGTTAAGGAAAACGATCGGAGTTTTATCGGGGTCTCAGAGAGCTGCTTCTCAATTTCGAGAGTCGTTGCCTCGGATACGGCAAACGGTGGTACCACCAGCCATTACGTTTCCTGAAGACACTCCGCCTCGTAACCCGATTCCTGGTCGTTTTCTGTGTATTGAGAGTTTTCGGGGGCAAATTGATAGTGATGCTCTCACCTGGCTTCTGGCCGAAGTTTGGCCTGAGGTTGTAGAGCGGTCTCCCGATAGTGAGCTCGTCTTAGTTGCAAATCCTAGCGTTAAGAAAATCGCCTCACGAGTAAAGGGTCTTTCTCGAGTGACGTTTTGTCACCAAGAAGCATTGCAAGAGGGAGAGTTTCTCAGGTGTGAAGCACTGATTCTTCCTAGCAGAGAGTATTCTTCCGTTGAACAGCAAATATTCCAAGCTGCTGCATTTGGTTGTCCCATCATGAGCACCCCGGAAGCGATGGATGGTTCGGAACTCAAAGCAGGGGAGCACTATGAACAGCTTGATAGCCTAAATAGTTGGATTAGTCGGCTCGCTCAACAGGAGACACCAGAGGTTGAGCGGATAGGAAGGAATCTGTTTAATGCTCTATCAGAGCGCCATAAGCCAGAATCTGCGGCGCAGAAACTTGTTGATGGAGTTTTATCGTGTTTAGAGTTGGAGAAAGGGGAGCAATCTCGAGGCGTTGGTTAACACAAACTCATGAAGTCGTGCGGCCGATCACGCTAGGGTTCGAACGGCAATGTTTTTTATCCCTGGGTCCTGGTCGTGTCTGAGATCTAAGAGAGCCCGAGCTATATTTGTCCTCGTCTCCGGAAACTCAGCAGCCTCTTTGCGGTGTAATGCAATCGAGAGCGCTTCAGTCATGTAATACCGTACGTGGTCATTCTCTTCATAAGGTGCGATCTCACTTAATCGATTCATGGTTTCGATTGAGAGTAGAGGGGTGTCCAAGAGGTCACGAATGATGATAGAGGCAGCAAGCCGAACCCCAGCATTTTTGTCGACAAGTGATTCTTCCAGATACGAAATTACAAGTTCCTGGGTCTTCGGTCTCGCGAGATATTTAATCTGATCGGTAAGCTGTCCTATGAGTGGATTGTTATCGAAGCTGCCCATTTTCGCCTCGGATTTCAGTTGAATCATGGACGAGACGATTTGCTCGAAGTTTGCTCCAAGTTCAACGAAGAGCTCACTGGCCTTTGCTTTTATAGAGTTTGCCGGTTTATCCGCATCCCTCGTTGTGAGTGTTTCATGAGAGTCGTTATTCAGGATGAGTCGAGCAGCGCGAAAGTTAACGGTCGTTGACGGATGTTGATTAAGGAAATACTCGGCAACTTGATTTCCCACGGAAAATGCTTTTGATACAAGCTGAAGCGCTCTCAGCGCTTCAGCTTCCTGGCTGATCGTTGTACTGAACTGTAGCGAGTAGAGCATCTGCCTCTGAAGGGGCTGTTCAGAGTTTTTTAAGAGAGCCTCTGCGCCTCGTTGATTTGCATCTGCAAGCTGCGTATTTCCCAGGCTTTCCCAAGCATTCATACTGAAGGTAAAGAGCTGAAACTTTTCTAACGGAGCAGCTGGAATGGAGTCTTCCGATGGGGTCAGACTTTGGTGAGATACCGACATATTTCAATTTCTGTTCATTCTTCCGTTCTTGTTATGAGGCGTCGGAGGGTAGCATCTTCTTTACTGAAGTAAAGTCCCTCAAGGTAAAATTTTTTCTGTAATCCTCGAAAAAGGGGAGAAGAAATGGGGGAGTTTGGGCCATCTGATTGCTTTAACAGTGGAAAATCTGCTGGTGGGGGATTTTTCTTTCCGGTTACTCGACCACTAATTTTTTGTCGCGAGTATCTTGCTCGGTGTTTATCTGGATATTCTGTAAGAGATTTCTGGTCGCTGCAGGAATCCAACTCTTCCCTGTCAATTCGTTTTCCATTTCTTCTCTGAGACGGAGTTCGGCAATCAAAGAAACGAGATCCTCCTCAAGGTCGATGTCGTACAGATAGGGAAGGGTGTACAGGGGGAAACTCTTGTAAGCCTCTCTTAAGGATAATACCTCCAGTGAATGAGAGAGAATCTCACGAAAGTCTCGAACTTCAGATTTTGGGGGTAGCCCGAGGAGATAGAATCCACCCTGAGGAGCAGGGCCAATGACGAGATTCCCTGATAGGGTAGCTTCGATTGCTTCCAAGAGAATATCTGGACTAAGGAGAGGACAATCAGAGCCGATAACGATTAGAGCTCCGAGTTTCTTATCTCGTTCAGCTCTTAGCGCATGAGTTAACTTGTCTGCAAATGAAGCCCCCACTTGTACGCAATGATCAGCGTCAGGCAAGAGATCGATGAGAGAATCTAACTCTGGTTCGCTGTTGACATCCCAACTACAGGTCACACTTGCCTGTTGCATGATTTCTTTCAGCACCGTTACGCTATCGAAGACAAAGGCGTAGTGAAGTTGGTTTATGAAGTAATCGGGTAAAGTTTTTCGCAGTCGAGATTTTGCCGACTCATCTTTTGGTGAACGAGAGAACAGAATAACTGTGGGGGAGGAGGGGTTTAAGGGCATGTGTCTCTATCGAAATGTTACGCTCTCGTTGCAAGAGTCAAAGAATCTTCCCGAGAAGAAACGCAATCAATGTAAGAATTGCTATCCCGAGACCGATCAATGCGCCGTAAGCAACCGTAAAAATGAAAAATCCCCGAAGCGCTTGGCACTGATTGCAGATCTCAGTTTTCTTCATTGTTGTTCTTCCTTAACTCGCTGAGCTTTTGAGATTTATGATAGCACTTTTCACTCAATGAGGTCAGGGAAGAAATGCGTTTGTGCATCATTTGATACAGCTGCATTATTTGGTACGTCCAGAGCGCTTCCTTGTTGACCATACCTGCTTTTTGTGAGGTTTAACCTGAGGAGGCTCTTGAGTGGTGTATGTCCTGGGGAAAATAGGCCGAAGGTTCTTCCAGAGGATAAGGGTAAGATGGCAGTCAGTTCATTGCCACGTCGAAAGAGTTCTTCAAGGCCCACGAGGCTCTCTTTTTCTGATAACGAGTGAATGAGCGGACCATCGCTCCCGACATACAATGATTTTTTATCCAAGGCTTGTGGACCAGCCGTAAAAGAGGGTTCCTCTGAAGCGATTTCATAATGGAGGCCCATGAGAGAGTAATTGCTCTTTAATATCCTGGTTAGTGACGGGCGCAGTGTTAATGGGAGAAACACCTTGTTCGAGAGTGCCGATTTTCGTTTGTAGTGTTGTCTTTCTGAATGGAGGGATGGCGCTTGGGAAACTCGACGTAATACACCCCCTGCCTCCGCATTCGAATGATTCGGTACTCCAAAAATGGAAAGGACACACGATCTATTTTCTTCTTGGATACGATGAAAATTACACGTTCCTACAGGGAGGCACTCAAGAAGAGAGAGATGTGAACGAGAAGTATATTTTAGCTGTTCTTTGTTGATAAAGGTGAAGAAGGAGAGTGGGTTCGATAATTGCGAGTGAGTCGAGCATGCAAGCTTTGATGTGAGCAGGTGAAAAAAATGCTGACTCAATCTGCCTCGTCCCCGTGAGTTCGAGAGAAAATTGTCATCGAACAAACCGTCCATCATGATGCAGTCCCAGTTCACCCCATAAGCAAGGATTTCAAAGGTGTCTGGAATATGCCAGAGGGGGCGCAGTAAGATAGCAGCGAACAACTCTCCCTCCATCTGCACTGTCAGGAGCATTGCCTTACCTGAGATTTGGCGCTTGAGCATTTGCGTGAGATTGCCCGAGCGTTTACTGGACGATCGAATACCCCAATCACTCTGATTTTTATCAGACTCTCTCTGTATGCTTGGCAAGGAAAGCCTGAAGAGGCTAAATGGGTCTTTCATGAAAAGCCCGACGATTTTTTCTAGCTCTGGAAGATTATCAGGATTAGCAGCGCTAATACGGAACATTGATATCTGTTCGGGATGAGATTGAGATTCTCGTGGTGACGAAGTATGGTCCGCAGGAAAGTGGTTGTGCCCTTTACGAATGAGTGGTCCCGTTCTCATAGTCCCCCGACTAAAACGCGATGCGTCAAATAAGAAGAAACATAGTTTTCCTTATTTGAGCACTCGCATAGTTCTCTGTTTTCGAATACAGTGTTGAGCCCCATACCTTTATTGTTGGAAGTATACGGAGAGAGGTGCTGCTCGCCAAGAAAAGTATCTCTCGAGCAGAATAGGCATTCTTTATGAAATTAGAAGGCTACTTGCGTGGGCTCTCTCCATCTCAGGTGAGAGAGGTTGAACGGCTCTTTAGGCGTTCTGTGGAGCCCACAGAGATAGTTTCTCTCCAGTTAGGACGAGAGATAGATCAGGTTGCTCGTTCTCTAGGACGGATGATAGGGGTTGTCGTCTCTCGTGAAGGAAGAATTGAGAAGGTTATTGTGGGAACTCGCGAGATTCTCTACCTGCCGGATCTTGGTCGTTATCGCCTTGGTAAGGGACGTCTGAGGAGGCTTAGATTGATCTTTTCTTCTCTTTCAAAGGGAAGCAGTCCCGCGCAGATTCCTACTGACATTTACACCGACTTGGAGAAGCTCAGACTCGATGCCGTTGTGAGTGTACGAGAGAATGGAACAGACCTTTCCGTTACCTACGCGCATCTTATTGGAGGTTTGCGAGTAGAGGAAGACCCCTACCACACAGAAGAACGCTTCCGATATCGAGAGGGTGAGGAGTCTTTTCTTGAACTGATGGAATCAGTCGAAGATCAGCTCGATGCCGTTCCAAGTCATCACACTGAAGAAAATCGAGCTCTTCTGATTGGAGTGTATCCGAAGAATAAAATGGATTGGGAAGAGTCCCTTTTAGAACTTAAAGAGCTAGCTCGAACCGCTGGAGTTAATATTGTCGATTCTGTGGTTCAGCGACGCACACCAGATCCAAGAACGTTGGTAGGACGGGGAAAGATTGAAGAGATTGTTCTTCGCGCACTTCGGCTTGAAGCTGACCTGTTAATTTTCGATGGGGAGCTCAAGCCCTTTCAGTGGCGTGTAATTACGAATTCAACAGAGCTTAAAGTGCTAGATCGGAGCATGCTCATTCTCGATATATTCTCGCAGCGAGCCAGTAGTAGTGACGGAAGATTGCAGGTCGAGCTTGCGCAACTAAAGTATAACTTGCCAAGACTTGTTGAAAAAGACGCTGGCTTATCACGCTTAACAGGTGGAATTGGGGGACGCGGACCTGGAGAGACAAAGCTTGAAATTTCCCGGCGAAGGGCCCGCGATCGAATTCGGGATTTGGAGAAGCGTATTGATAAATTGCAAAGCCAGAGAGAGCTTCGTCGCCAAAAAAGGAAAGGGGTGCCCCTCCCATTAATAGCGATTGTTGGGTATACCAATGCGGGTAAATCTACTCTATTTAATGCAATTACGAATAGTTCGGAATTAGCAGAAAACAAGCTCTTTGCTACCCTCGAGCCATCGCAGCGTCGGTATGTATTGCCGCCAACTGAAGAAGAGTCCTTGTTGGGCGCCTACGGCTCCCCCGTAATTTTTACTGACACGGTAGGATTCATTCGTTCGCTCCCAGAGGAATTGCGTAATGCCTTTCGAGCGACACTCGAAGAGCTCTATGAGGCGCATTTACTTCTTCATGTTGTTGATGGCTCTTCTCCCTATGCCGAAGAGCAGATAAAAGCGGTAGAAAAGGTGCTCACGGAGATGGAGCTCTCAGATGTTCCTCGACTCCTTGTTCGGAATAAATGCGATGTTGTGTCGAGTGGACAAGGTGTGCTGCTGGGTGAAGATGCGGGTGCTATTTCCATATCAGCGCGTACAGGAAAGGGGCTAGATTCATTGATAACAGCAATACGTGGCGAGCTCAGCAGCATTGTTCCTTCAACGCACGACTATGGGGCTTCTGCGCGCTGGAATGATTAAAAGATGTCTAGTATTTGGCCCGACTCATGAGAGTAATTTTACTGATAGCCGAGCTGGCAAGGTTTCGCTCGATAATTTCATGACCAAGTGCATTTGGATGGCACGCATCACTTGTTACATGGAGCACGGGATGACGTCCAAGAAGCGGACCGTAGTCTCTTTGGATCGTTTCTAATTGTGGATGCTGTACTCTACCAGCCTGTATCTCTGGTATTGATTGTCGTAGAAGAACTTGGGCAGGAATGTACATAGCTCCTTGTTTCTCAGCTACCTTACGCATAGCCTTCTGGTATGAGGGCGGCGTACACGCAGCGACAAAGAAAATAGCACTCGCTCCTGCTTGAGCGCTTCTTCGGTGAAAGTACCTCAGATTTTCACGATACTCTTTGATTGAAACTGCAGGTCCTTTTTCTCCCGGTAAGGACACTGAACCTTCTGAGTTCTCAGACAGTGTGCTGAGGAAAGTTGATATTGCCTGTATGAGCCGTGAGTTTCGCAATAACATTGAACGAACTCGCTGAAGGGCGCCCTGTTTTTGAAAAAAGCTCACTGCTTTTCGATGAGGTAGCGTAGCAAGCCTGGCGTCGTTTGCTCCGAATCCAAAAATAGCTATATCTGGAGATAGCTGGTCAATATACGTATCGAAGATTAGCTTGCCAAACTCGGACGAGTCCCCTGGCATTGCAAAGTTGATGAGCTCAAAGTCGTGTTGCGGATAATGTTTCCGGATCCCCGCTAAAAGGCGAGCGAGGTAGGTTTCATCGTCACTCACGCCCCAACCAAAGGTACTAGAATCTCCAAAAGCAACGATTCGGATAGTATCAGGTTGTTTTTTGAGCGAAAAATCGTCCCCACGAAAGCCGTGGTTATTACTTTTGACCGTAAATCGAGGCTTTGCTCCTTCCTTCCACGAGAACGTATCCACGAATGAGAAGGTTTGAGAGGGAACGAGGTGAACCCTGAATCCATTGCCGCTCTGAAAATTCGCCATCCATTCGATTTCTTGTTTGGAAAACGTCTTTGGTTTTGTAGTGCCAGGCACCATCCAAGAAGGCATCTCTAACTGTACTGAGTTCTTGTTCTCGTATTGGAAAGCGCCGGCAAAGAGCAGCAGACGGAATACTCCCTCGCAAAGAAGTAAGAGGAACATCGGAAAGATTATTGAGAGAAGGACGAATACCTTCCATGTAATCGGTGCTTTGTCTTCGGCTGCCTGAGTCATATTGGTGTTCTTTTCAGCTCATTTCCTTCATGAACTCAATTCGTAGCGATTTGAACGCCCCTCAATTTTCATGAGTGTAAGAGTGTTCCTTTTTTTTAGGGAAAGAGGCAAGCAAGCGAAGGAAAAATTTGAGCCTCAAGTAGAGAGAGCCCGTTATGAGAGGTAATAGAAAAGCCAATAGGGGGCATCTCGCTCTTCTTCGCTTACTCTTTTGGAATCATTCGTGTTAAGTTTGTTGCTCCCTTTTTGGTAACTAGAATGTCATCCTCGATGCGCATTCCAAAAGCCGGAACTTTCTTTGTGCCCTGTTGTAAATAAATTCCTGGCTCGACGGTTACAATCATGCCGGGTAAAAGCTTCGCATCTCCCGTAGAACGGAGCGCACCAACATCATGTACGGCAAGTCCTAACGAGTGGCCGAGGGAGTGCGGGAAAAACTTTCTTATAGCCCTGGCTTTTCTGAGTTTTGGTAGAGACCCTTTCAGCAATCCGATATCAAGCAGTCCCTTCAAGAGGAGTTCCTCTGTTTCATCCTG
>Ga0181593_10003855_pt1 | contig 13688 bp, 12 predicted proteins | sample 071ome_19_FD_133756 | JGI IMG/M metagenome (GOLD analysis project Ga0181593, IMG submission 133756) | Coastal salt marsh microbial communities from the Groves Creek Marsh, Skidaway Island, Georgia - 071413AT metaG (megahit assembly) | ecosystem: Environmental > Aquatic > Marine > Intertidal...
CACGCTGTCGGATCGTATTGCCGGCCTTAAACGATCGATGGAGGTGTACAACTCCACCGGCACCACGTCCGTGTTCGAAGGCCATGGGATCGCGGGTGAAGTCCTGGCGGCTTATCAGGATCTGCGCGCGGAAGGGCTGCTCAATGTCCGCTCGAACCTGATGTTCAGCCCGGCCTGGCCGTCCGTCGATCCCGCCGACGTCCGGGACCTGCTGGTCGATTGGGGGCGCTGGCTCGCCGGTCGTGGGCTCGGCGACGACTATCTGAGGATGGCGGGGATCTACGCTGAGTCCGACTATTCCAAGGAGAATAGCCTGCGTGCGCTCTGTGGTCCCTATACCGGCTGGGCTGGATTTAACTTCGACTCATGTCTTCCGGAAGACGTCATGGTCGAGATGATGGTGGAGGCGGCGAGAAACGGTATCCGTGTCGGCTCGTTCGATCCCAAGATCCTGGCTCTGTATGAACAAGTGAACCGGCGCGCGCCGATGACCGAGCAACGCTGGATCGTCGAACATGTCGGAATTTTCGACGCCGATGAGATCGCGAGGCTGCGCGATCTCGGCGTGGTTCTGCAAGCCTATAGCAATCGGTGGATCTATCAGGAAGGTGAGCAACATCGGGCCGCGCTTGGCGAGGATGGGGCTTCGAGGGTGTTGCCGATGCGCGCGCTGATTGATGCCGGGGTTCATGTCTCGCTCGCCACCGACAACGTGCCGCCAACGATGTTCGACCCAATCTGGCATGTCGTCGCCCGGCGCACCCGCGATGGTGATACCGTTCTGGCGCCGGATCAGCGAATATCCCGGATGGAAGCTCTCGCGGCGGCAAGTCGGGAAGGGGCTTGGCTTAGCCGGGAGGAGAACGAGAAAGGTACGCTGGAGGTCGGCAAGTTCGCGGATATAGCGATTTTCGACAAGGACCTGCTGACGGTCGATGAAGACGAAATCGTCGATATCAAGGCCGATGTCACGATCACCGGTGGGCGCGTTGTCCATGGCTCCGGCTGAAACGGTCTAAAGGTCGCAATCCAGTATAATGCGCCAATCCGGTTGGTTCATGGGCGGCCTGCCGGGAACGACGTCCAAGCCGCCAAAAATCATGTCGATTTGGCCATCCGGACCGACCAGGGGCATGAGCAAACTCTCGACCGCGACCCAATCCTTGCGGGCGAAGGTCAGGGCCTCGCGGATTGCCACGGAAGCCCGGCTGGCCACGCATTGGTCATATACCCACAGCATGCGCTCGGCATTCGTGCCGTAGAGGTCTCCGCCGATCCATTTGCCGGTGGAATCCCGTTCGTAAAGCGTGGTGATGAAAGTACCAAGAAGACGGTGACGATAGCGACGTGGATTGTGAAACACGTCCGCTATCGCGATATGGGGGAGAAATCTTGGAATGTCGATGGGATCAAGATCCGCCCGGGACGGCATGTCCCGCGTCCCCGCTTTCTCGCGCCAATAATCTCGAAGGCCCCTAAGGACTGGGCTTGTAAGCACGGAATCTAGAACCACATCAGTCACGGAATAAGAGTATCGCCTTGAAGTCGGCAACGTCCAATCCTTCGTCATTCGTGAAGAAGGAACCCCGTCGATCAGATCCGAGATATTGGCCAATCGTGGCGAGTGGCTGTCGCAATTCCTGGTATTCGCGCCAGAGGCTTGGGATGATGCGGACCTTGCAGGGAGGACATGATGGCCAAGGGCTTACTGATCGCATCATTCGATTTTTCGACCGCGCATGCCGACGAGTTCCACGATTGGTATGACCTGGAACACGTTCCGGAGCGCGAGGCGGTCCCTGGTTTCGGTGCCTGCGAGCGTTGGATCGGAGCCGACAATCCGAACGAGGCCGTCGCGACCTATGATTTGGACAGCTTGGACGTCTTACGCGGCGAAGCCTACAAATCGATCGCCTACGAAAACCTGTCTGTCTGGTCCAAGCGCGTGACGGGTATGTGCAAGCGGATCCTGCGGTTCGAGGGTGTTCAGACACTCCCAGGCGACATGGACGCGCCCGTTGGAGCCGGTGGGCTGTTGCTGAACGCGATGAATGTCGCGCCCGAGGCTGAGGCTGATTTCAACGCCTGGTATGACGAGGAGCATATTCCGGCCCTGGCGGCGGTACCGGGAACCATGGCCGCGCGGCGCTACAAATCCGAGGAAGGCAGCCACCGTTATGTTGCCATCTATCATCTGGAGTCGCCCGACGTGACCCGAACCGAGGCTTGGGCCAAGGCTGTGGACACCCCTTGGAGCGCCAGGGTGCGGCCGCATTTTCGCGATAGGATCCGTATTCTGACCGGCAAATACACGCGGGCGGGCTAGAGGGCGCTTCGGGCCTCGGCGGAGCGCGGGGTGGAACATCTCTGGATCGTGATCGTCCTCGTCGCCGCCGGCTTACAGACCGCCCGTAACGCGGGACAGAAGCACTTGAGCGGACAAATGTCGGCGCTTGCCGCGGCTTGGGTGCGCTTTGGCTTCGGCCTGCCTTTCGCGTTTTTGTATCTCTGGTGGGCTCTTGCCTGGTTCGATCTGGAGATTCCGGATCTCGGCGCGGCGTTTCTTATACCCTCGGCGATCGCGGCGTTTCTTCAGGTCGCCGGGACCGCCTTGCTTGTCTTCCTGTTTCGGCTGCGGAACTTCGCCATCGGCTCGACCTATGTGCGGAGCGAGGCGATCGTCGCGGCCGTCATAGGCGCGGCGTTTTTCGGCGAGGTGATCGGCTGGGTCGGGTGGAGCGCGATCATCATATCGGTCATCGGCGTATTGCTGATCAGCGCCGAGCGTTCCGGCGTGGGCGGGGTGGCTCTTGTCCGATCGATCTTCAATCTATCAGCCGGCGTCGGCTTGCTGGCCGGGGCGGCCTACGCGCTTGGCTCGTTCTTCATACGCGAGGCGAGCCTCTCGTTCGGGCACGCGAACTTCGCGCTGACCGCCTCGGTGACGCTGGTCACGGTAATTACATTGCAGACCGTGACACTCGGAATGTATCTTGCGGTGACGCAACCGAGCGCGTTCGGCGCCATCGTGCGTACGTGGAAACCCGGTTTGATGGTGGGCGTTACCAGCGCCTTTGGGTCCATGGGCTGGTTCACCGCGATGACGATCCAAAAAGTCTCCTATGTTAAGGCTTTGGCCCAGGTTGAGTTCATTTTCGCCCTTGGCGTTTCGATCCTGTTTTTCAAGGAACGGTCGACGCGTGGTGAGATTTTCGGCATGACGCTTGTCGCCATCGGTATCGTCGTGTTGGTATTATTCGCGAAATAGCAGCTTTGGCTTGCCTTGCGCGGCATTCCGACGTGGAATGCGCCCGTGGCCACGAGGAAATGGCATATGAGCGACGATAATCAGAACCAGGATGAAGAACCCCGCCTGCCGTGGTTCCAGCAACCGCTCGGGCGCGGCGTGATCAACGGGGTGCTGTTGTTCTGCCTGCTATACGCAACCCAGCATTATGGCCTCGTGGAGCCGGGGCCGCCGGTTACCCAGGACAGCATGATCCGCTTCGCGACCTTTGGCGTGGTGATGGGGCTGATCATGTATTTTTGGACCGCGCGACGGATCAAGCGGGACCGTGCGCGCCGGGACGCCGAGCGTCTGGCGCGACTTCGCGCGGAAGCATACGATGCCGTGGATCAAGGTTCACCGGCGAGTGACTCCGACAGGGATGGGAACGAGAGATGATCAACGATCAAGAAGTCGCCTACTACAACGACAACGGCTATCTCGTTGTCGACGACATCTACAGCGCCGAGGAAGTCGCGCGGATGCGGGCGGTGGTCGACGAGTTAATCGACAAGGCCCGAGGCCTGACCGACCATGACAGTGTCTATGATCTGGAGCCGTCCCATACCGCCGAGCGACCGCGTGTGCGGCGGATCAAGGAGATGTACAACGTGCATCCCCTGTTCCGGGAAATGGCGGAGCATCCCAAGCTGATTTCCGTCATGACCAAACTGTTGGGCCCGAACCTGATTCTGCATGGCGGAAAGATCAACATCAAGGCGGCCTCCTACGGCTCGCCGGTTGAATGGCATCAGGACTGGGCGTTTTATCCGCATACGAATGACGATGTTCTCGCGGTCGGCGTGATGCTTGATGACATGACCGAGGAGAACGGTCCGTTGCTGGTCGCGCCCGGCTCGCACAAGGGGCCGACCTATGACCACCATGTGGACGGGGTTTTCGCCGGCGCGGTCGACCCGGAGACCTGTCCGATCGATTTCGCCAAGGCGGGCCGGGTTACCGGCAAGGCCGGGGCCTGCAGCTTTCATCATGTCAGGGCGATGCATGGCTCCGAGCAGAATCGGTCGGGTAAGGACCGCATGCTCATGCTCTATCAGGTCGCCGCGGCCGATGCGTGGGATCTACGGCGCTTCAACGAGAGTTGGGAAGAGCGGGAATCCCGGGTGATCGCGGGTGAAGCGACCTTGGAGCCGCGTTTGGTTCAAACCCCGATCCGGTTGCCCTATCCGCCGGCCCGTCACGAGGGATCGATTTACGAGAATCAGCGCGCGATGAAGCGACGGTTCTTCGACTTCGACACAAACCCGGAAAAGGTCGCCGAGTTCGCTGACTAATCGACGGCACAAATCCTCGGGAAGAATGGCACCGCCGCTCGCTAGAACGCTGCTTGCCGATATCCTGCGTCACCCTGACGATCCGACGAGCCTCGGCAGATTGGGTAATGCATTGCGGGCCGCGGGGGATTTGTCTCTCGCTCGCTTGGTGTATCAGCGGGGTCTGCTGATCAATCCACGTCTGGCGCCGCTTTTGGGAGCGCTCGGCAATGTTCTCGCGGACGCGGGTGACCTGGTCGCGGCGCGGCGCGCGATGCTGGAAGCGATCGGCATCGCGCCGGACATGGAACTCGCATACGGCGCGCTAGCCGTGATGGCGCGCCGGGCTAGCGATCGAAAAGGGGCGATCGACGCGTTTCGTCTCGGACTACTTCACCGCCCGGGCTCGATGCCGCTCGCCATACATCACGGCAACGCGGTTTCGGCCATGGAGGATCATGCCGCGGCGCTGAAGTCGTTCAGGCGCGCTTGGATAACGGAACCAGGGGCGGCGGCGGCCAACAATATCGCGCGCGCGGCGACCGACCTCGGAGAAATCAAGGAGAGCCGCGTTTGGTTTCAACGCGCGGCGCTCCTGGCTCCCGATCTTGACGCGCCACTTAAGAGTTTCGGCAACGGACGGAAGTTCCTTGGCGAGCCGGCCTCCGCTTTCAATTGGCTGCGCCGCGCCGTTACCCTGTCGCCTCGCAATCTCGAGGCGGTTTCCGATCTACTGTTTTCAGCGAGCTATGTCCCGGGGTTTGGGGCGAATGACCTGCGTGCCCTTCACGATCGCCATGGCGCCGCAATGGGACCGCCGTCGCCGATGCCGGTACGCGCCGTGGGGAGCCGACTTCGCATCGGCATCGCCTCGCCCGACTTCTCGGCTCATCCGGTCGGGCACTTCATTGCCGGTTTCATGGAGCACCGCGCCCCTAGCGAGGTGGAAATCCAATGTCTTTCGGATACGCCGCGACCGGACGCCATGACGGCACGGCTGCGCGCGGCGGCGGATGTTTGGGAGGAGACCGGGGGGCTGGATGACGCGGCTTGGCTCGACCACGCGCGCTCGAAGGATTTCACGGTGCTTTTGGACATGGCCGGTCATACGTTGCGCAACAGGTTGGGTGCCTTCGCGCGCCGGGCGGCGGCGGTTCAAGGAAGTTGGGCCGGCTATGTCGGCACGACCGGGCTGGCGGCGATGGATTTCGTCATCGCCGATCGGTTTCATGTTCCGCTGGGGGAGGACGACGCGTATCGCGAGGAGGTTCTCCGGATGCCGAACGGATATATCTCCTACACGCCGCCGGCGATCCCGGCTGAGGGGCATGCTCGTCAAGCGACCGATCCCTTCACCTTCGCCAGCTTCAACAATCCCTCGAAGATCAACCAACCCTTGGTCCGGCTTTGGGGTGGGATCATGCGGCGGGTCCCCCAAAGCCGTCTGCTATTGAAATATCGCGGCTTCGACGACCCGGACCTGCAACGCCGGGTCATGGCTTGGCTCGCGCCTTTCGAAGTCGCGGCGGACCGGGTGATGTTCGAGGGAGCGTCGCCGCAACACGCGATGCTGGCGCGCTATCGGGATGTGGATTTGGTTCTGGACACCGCTCCCTATTCGGGTGGGGCAACGACCTGCGAGGCCTTGGCGATGGGCGTGCCCGTCGTCACGTTTCCCGGCGCGACCTTCGCGTCGCGGCATTCAACCAGTCATCTCCACAACGCGCGTCTCTCCGAACTGGTTGCCTCGGACGCGGAGGCTTATCAGCGTCTGGCCGTGGATCTGGCGCGTGACGGTCAAAGGCTTCGAACTCTGCGATCGAGCTTGCCGGATCGGGTGGCCGCGTCGCCGCATCGCGATCACGCGTGTTTCGCCCGGGATCTCACACGGGCCTTAACGGCGGTTGTGAACGCGCGTGTTTAGTTGTCGGTCTTAACCGGCCCCAATGACTTGGCGTAGCGCGAGCAAGGCGGCGGAGATGATCACGGCTGATGTTCCGATGACTCCCGCCGCGCGCCCGAAGGACTTGCCCGGCGTGGTCTCCAGCCCATAGGCATGCAAGATTCGCGAGATCAGTAGAACCGCGCCCAAGGCATGAAGGTTCCAGGCCTCGGCGCCGTTCAGTTCCACCACCGCCATCAGGATAAGCGCCATGGGTACATGCTCGGCGAAATTGCCATGCACCCGCATCCGTCGGGTTACGTCGCGTTCCCCGCCATCCAGCACATCGACCAGATGGCGTCGCCTGGCCGCGATGACCCGGAACTTCAGCACTAGGAGTGTCAAGCCGAGAAGCGCCGCGTAGACCGCGGTGACCTCGAGTGGCATGGCCTAGGCGCCAAGGGCGTCGAGGCGCGCGCGAATACTGGACCGGGGGACCCCGGCGTCAATCCCGCCCCAGAACACCTCGAACCCATCCGGCAGGGCTCTGTTGTTTTGCGGCGAAAGCCATAGACGCAAAAGCAATCGTTCCTTGCCCGCCTCGACATTGTCCTCGAAGGCGGTCCGACCATGGAAAGCCACGTGATTGTTGATCAGTTGCACGTCGCCTTCCTTGAAGGGAACGGTCATGCAGTGTTTCTCGGCAAGTTCGGCGAGGAGGTCGAGCGCCTCGATGCCCGCGGGGTCGAGCTTCGGGACACCGTCCATCTCTTGGGCTTGTTCGACGAAGGTCCGGGAGTACTGACAGGTTAGCTTTCCTTCCCGAATACCGAAGATCGGCATCGCGAATACCCGGTTCTCCGCCGGTAGCCGGTCGGTGTTCGGCAGATACCGATGATACGGCCGGCAGAGATAGCCATGCAGGTCCGGGCGTAGACGGCGGATTTCGTTATAGAGGAAGGCGGTGCTGACGATCTTGCTCTCGCCGCCGGCGATGCCGTTACGCGCGCAGAGCAAGGCAATCAGATCGGCGCCGTCGCTGTGAAAGCGCAAGGGGCCGTTGGATCGCGCCCGCGCCCGCGATGACAGGATCGGCGCGGCATCGGCTTGTTGCGCGCGAACCTCGTCGCCGATTTCCGGATTGATCCGGGTCTCGTCCTTGACCTCGTCCAGCAACTCACCCTTCACGGATTGCGGGACCGCCGTGCCGAGATGCGTGCCGATGCCCCAGAAGAGGCGCCGGAGGTCCGCCGGGTCATAGCGCTCCACCGGCAGGCCCTGGATCCTTATCACCCCAAGACCATCCTCCAGTTCATCGCGCAATTCCTGGAAAAACTCCTCCAGTTTCGGAAGCGGGAAATCCGCCTTGGTCACCTCGGACTCTTCCATGCCGGCGGCCTTGATGCTCGCCAGATTCTTCTCGAATTGCTCGACGGACCCGCTGGGCCATTCGCGCAGCCAGGCTCCCGATTTCAAGAGATCGGGACCGCTCCACAGGCACGCGCCGCTTAACGCGGGATAGTCCGATTGGTTGGCCATGACGTTCTCCCGACGGGGATGTTGGGTGTTTGTGGCAACACATTAATCCCAATCTCGTGGCGCTGGAAGCGCGCTCGCGCCGGTGCCGGCGTCGCCGAGGATGGACAGGGCTCGCCTCGCGGGGGCATGTTTGTCGCGGTGGTTGTATTGCAAGGGGCTTGGGTCACTAGGCGCCTGGAAAGGAAAACGCGATGGCGAATGATGATGGTGCTATCAAGGTAGAGCCCTTGACCTTGCATATCGGGGCCGAGATCTCCGGCGTCGATCTGGCGCGCCCCATGTCGGACGCGACGCGACGGGCGGTACATGCTGCGTTCTTGAAATGGAAGGTCGTGTTTTTTCGTGACCAGAACCTGGATCACCGGGCGCATATCGACTTTGCTCGCCAGATTGGGGAACCGACCATCGGGCATGCCGTTTTTGGCCATGTGGACGGTTTTCCCGAAGTCTATTCGGTGGCGAAATTTCGCACGGCCCAGGCCCATCGCTCCGCCAGGATGCAGCGCCCCTGGACGGGTTGGCACACGGATATCACGGCAGCCATCAACCCGCCCATGGCCTCGATTCTGCGTGGCGTGACGATACCGCCCTATGGCGGGGACACGCTCTGGACCAATCTCGGGGCCGCCTATAACGGCCTCTCCGAGACCATGCGCGGCATTGTCGACGGTCTGCGTGGTGTTCACCGGTTCGAGCCCCCGCGCGGCGCGGCGCGGGATGCCGCCTATGACGAAAGCATCCAAAAACGGGCGATGGAGACCGAGCATCCCATCGTGCGGGTTCATCCGGAAACCGGTGAACGTCAGCTGTTCGTCAGCCCATCCTTTCTGAAATCAATCGTCGGTCTCGCCCCGCGCGAGAGCGAGCTCATGCTGGAGATGCTTTGGGAGCAGGTGGTGCGTCCGGAATATACCGTGCGCTTCAAGTGGCGGGCCGGCGACGTCGCCATGTGGGACAATCGATCGACCGCGCATTTGGCGCCGACCGACATCTTCGAGAGCGACCATGATCGTCAGCTCTATCGGATCACCTTGGTCGGCGACGTGCCGGTCGGGGTGGATGGCAGACAGTCCACCAGTTTGAGGGGCGAGCCGATTCTGGCGGTCGAGCATGAACTGGCGGCGGCGGGATAGATCTTTGCTCGCGTCGGCGTCTAATCCCGCGGCGTGAAACCGCGCGGCGGCCAGATGATCAGCGCGATGAGCGGATATACCGCCAGCGATGTCCACAGAAACAGATTGTACGAGTTGATATACCCGATACTCGTCGCCTGACGCGCGACCTCGTCCGCGACACCAGCCAGGCTTGTTGGAGCCTCCGCGCCCCAACCGCCGGTGGCGAGGCCGATGCTAAGTCGATCGCTGAACGGATTGATCCACTGAACGAGCTCGCCGTAGTTCATCTTCTGGGTGTGAAACACCACGATGAAACTCGTCGAAATGTAGAAGCTGGACGCGACGCTCCGCACGAAGTGAAAAAGCGCCATGCCCTCCGGCGTGCGTTTGGGGTCGAAGTTCGAAACGGTAACCATGGTCATGGGAACCCAGAGGCATCCCACGCCAAACCCCTGGATCGCCATCATCCACGAGACCTGGGTCAGGGAAACGTCCATGCCGAAGGTCGCCATCTCGATGCCGGCATAGGTGTGAGTGCCGAAACCGATCAGGAACAGAAGGCGCGGGTCCCAACGGCTGGCGAAGAGGATCATTAGGGTTTGCGACAGCACGGTTCCAATGCCGCGTATGCCGATCAACAGCCCGACCGTGAACTCAGGCACATCCCTCAGCTGTTGAAGCATGGCCGGTAGCATGACCATCGGCGTGACGAAGAGCATGCCGAAGATCGCGGAGATACCGATCCCGAGGGCGAAGTTCCGCTCGAGCAACAGGCGAGGGTCGAGAAACGGCCTGTCCTTTGTCAAACTGTGGGTCAGGAAGATCCAGCCACACAGGACCGCCAGCGCGCCCTCCAGCAGGATTTCCGGCGAGTCGAACCACTCCTCGCGCTCGCCCCGGTCGAGCATTAACTGTATGCATCCGATCGTGATCGCCAGACTGAGGAAGCCGGTCCAGTCGAGCGCCGCCCGTTCCTCGCGGGGTGGATCCGGTTTGATCGCGGACAGGACACCGACAAGGGCGATGACGGCTATGGGGATCAGAATGAAAAAGACCCAACGCCAGGAAATCTCCTCGCTCACATAGCCTCCGACCAATGGCGCGATGGTCGGCACGATGCTGACGCCGGTGGTGAAGATGGCGACCGCGCGGGCGCGCTTCTCGCCGGTGAAGGAGTCGATGACGACGGACTGGGCGATCGGGGTGAGGGGAGAGCCGCAAGCGGATTGCACGACCCGCCACAACACCAACTCGCCAAGCGATGTGGAGAGACCGCACATCAAGGTGGCGACGCCGAAGCCGATAATCCCCCAGATCATCGCGCGACGGCGACCGAAACGCGCGGAGATCCAGCCCGCGAGGGGTATGGTCACCGCGGTCGCGATCAGGTTTGACGTGACCACCCAGGAAATCTGATCCGGGCTGGCCGATAGCGCGCCTTGTATCTGCGGTAGCGACACATTGGCGATGGTAATCGTGGTCGCGTAGAGGGTCGTGACCAGCGTGCAGGTGATCAGGAGCCACACTAGGCCGCCGCCATCAACCCGGGATTGCGCGTGGCAAGCAGCGGGCGGACCATGCGCCCGAAACGTTCGGCCTCTTCGTGATGCAGATATCCGGAGAGGCAAAACGAATGACAACCCGCGTCAATGAATTGCTGCAAGGTGGTGGCGCATTGCTCGGGATTGCCGACCACGGCGATGCCGGCGCCGCGCCTGAACCGCGTGAGACCGCTCCACAGATGCGGGGCGATCCACAGGCCCTTTTCCGCGACCAGTTCCTGAACCCGCCGGTTGGCCATGGAGTTCGCGGTATCACGTTTTAGGATCTCGCGAGCGGCTTCCGGGATGTTGCGCACCAGTCGGTCGGCGGCCTCCAGCGCTTCTTCCTCGGTCTCCCGGCAGATGATCTGCAGGCGCATCCCGAAGCCGATTTCCTCTTCCCGTCCATGTTCACGCGCCCGGGCGCGGATGTCGGCGATGTTCGCGGCGATACGCTCGGGTGTGTCACCCCAGAAAAGGTGCACGTCGGAATGCTTGGCCGAGAGGTTCCAGGCTTCACCGGAACCTCCTCCCAGATAGAACCGGGGATGCGGCTTCTGAAACGGTTTCGGCTGGATGCTGGCCCCGGTCAGGGTGTGGAACCGACCGGCGAAATCGAGAGGCTCTTCGGTGGTCCAAAGCGCCTTCAGGATCGAAACCTCCTCGTCCATCAGGGCGTAACGGTCTTCCTTGGCGTATGTGATCCCCTCGGCCTTGATCTCGTCCTCGGCCTGACCGGCGATCAGGTTGACGCGGATCCGCCCGCCGGACATCTGGTCGAATGTGGAGATCATCTTGGCGAGCAGCACCGGGTTGATATAGCCGGGCCGCGCGGCGATCAGCGGCGCCAGTTTGGAGGTATGGGCGGCAACGAACACGCCGGCGATATAGGCTTCCCAACAGCGCTGGTCGACGGGGATCAACAGGTATTCGAACCCCGCGTCCTCGGCGGCGGTCACCACGCGGCGGATGTGCTCCGGATTGATCTCCACGCTGGCGGAAGGGTCTCCGAAAGCGGTGCTGTCCCCGCTGGTGGGAAGAAACCATCCGAATTCCAGCTTTCTCGTCATGAACTCCCCCGTCGATGCTCCCGAGACGTCAGTCGCGGGCGCCGCGTACCAGGCGACCCGGCAGAGCCTCGGTCGCCTCGCCATGACGGTACACGATCTCGCCGGAGACAATGGTCGCGTCGTAGCCGGTCGTGCGTTGCACCATGCGGCGCCCGCCGGCGGGCAAGTCGTAGAGCACCTCCGGCGGCAGGATCTTCAGATTCTCGTAGTCGATGACATTGATATCGGCTTTCTTGCCGACCGCCAGCAATCCCCGATCCAGAAGCCCGATCGCCTCGGCGTTGTCGCGGCTCAGCCGCTTGATCGCCCAGGGTAGTGGCAGCTTTTCGCCCCGCTCGCGGTCCCGCGTCCAATGGGTCAAGAGATAGCTGATCGCGCTGGCGTCGGTGAGCACGCCGACATGCGCGCCGCCGTCGCCGAGCCCGATTAGCGAGTTCGGATCCCGCATCATGTCCATCACGGTGTCCAAGTCGCCATAGGCGTAATTCGAAAGCGGACGGTACAGGATCGCGCGCCCGTCATTCTCCATCAGCATGTCGAAGCAGGTTTCCTCGGGTGACCGGCCTTCGCGTTCAGCCCGCGCCGCGACCGACATGTCCGGTGACGGCTCATAGTTCGGTGGATCGCCCAGAAGGAAGATCCGATCCCACTTGGTCACCCGACCGTGCATCAGATGTTCCTCCTGACGTTCGGTCAAAATCCGGTGGCGGAACGCCGGGTCGCGAAGGCGCGCGACTTTCTCGTCGTGCGGCAGATCGGCGATCTCGCGCCAAGCGGCGCAGCTCATGAAGGGGTTGAGCGAGATCTCGAAGCCAAGCATAACGCCCGTGGGGCGGGTGAGGACCTGACCGACGATCTTGGTGCCGTCGGCGTTGGCCTCGGCGATATCAGCCATCGTCTCGCGCCACAGCTCCGGGCGGTTGTCGCGTTGCAGGACGGTGATGGTCATCGGGCGCCCGGAGGTCTTGGCCATCTGGCGGAGCAGTCCCATCTCCTCGGCCGGATCGTCGAAGTCCGAGATCACTTGGAGCCAACCGCCGCCGGTCTCTCCAACCGCGCGTGAAATCTCCAGCAGTTCCGCGCCGGCGGCTCCCAGGGTCGGCGTCGGCGCGCCCGCGACCGTTCGGTGGTTGATTGTCCGGCTGGTGGAAAACCCGAGCGCGCCGGCCTTGATCCCCTCGGCGGCGAGGCGGGCCATCTCGGCCCGGTCCTCGGCGGTGGCGTCCTCGCGCGCGACACCGCGCTCCCCCATCACATAAACCCGAAGCGCCGCGTGCGGCACCTGCGCGACCACGTCCAGGTCGTAGCGCCGGGCGTCCAGCGCGTCCATGTACTCCCCGAAAGTCTCCCAGTTCCAGGGCAGGCCTTCGGTCAATACCGGTTCCGGGATATCCTCCACGCCCTCCATCAGTTCCACCAGTTGGTCGCGCTGGTGCGGCTTGCAGGGCGCGAAACCGACACCGCAATTCCCCATCATGACGGTGGTCACGCCGTTCCACGACGACGGATTGATCCGGTTCGACCAGGTCACCTGGGCGTCATAATGGGTATGAACATCGATGAAGCCGGGGGTAACGATGCGCCCTCTGGCGTCGATCTCCTCTCGACCTTGGCGTAGGTTTGGACCGATCGCCGAGATGACGCCATCGGTTATCGCGAGGTCCGCCGCGTAGGGCGTTCCACCCGAGCCGTCGATTATTTCGCCGCCTCTAATCACCAGATCCGGTTGATTGGTCATCTCGCGTCCTCCCGCTGTCCGATCGTGGCCGCTAGCGTGGTCGTTTTTCTTGCCCGTAACAAGGGCTGGGAGCGTTCTGGGTGTCGCGGGATCACACTTCTGCGATGCGCGCGTCAGCGGTCATCCGGTCGTGACCTCGGCCTTGGCGATACGGCATGATGACAAGAACCACGACGAACGAGCATGAGGGAGCGGGGATATGTCGATCTTGGCGATAGGCGGCGCGGGTTTCATTGGACGGCG
>Ga0181593_10003859_pt1 | contig 13683 bp, 15 predicted proteins | sample 071ome_19_FD_133756 | JGI IMG/M metagenome (GOLD analysis project Ga0181593, IMG submission 133756) | Coastal salt marsh microbial communities from the Groves Creek Marsh, Skidaway Island, Georgia - 071413AT metaG (megahit assembly) | ecosystem: Environmental > Aquatic > Marine > Intertidal...
GGATCCCTCTTCGGACAGCTGTTGCAGACCTTTCTGCAGCGCCTTGGTCTTCATAGGATCGGTGAGGCGGATGCGACGAAAGAGTTCCGGCGCGAAGTGGGGAATGCCAGTGAATCGTATCGTTTCACCGGTAGTGAACGTATCACCAATTTGGATCGTGCCGTGGTTATGCAAACCAATGATGTCCCCAGCCACCGCTGATTCCACGACCGTTCGATCCCCCGCCCTGAACGTTACCGCGTCAGCAATCCGCACATCCTTATCGAGGCGGACGTGGCGCATCTTCATTCCCTTGTCGTACCGACCGGAGCAAATTCTCATAAAAGCGATGCGGTCCCGGTGTTTGGGGTCCATGTTTGCCTGTATTTTGAATACGAAACCGGTGAAATCAGGCTGCGATGCCTCGATGGTACGCTCGGATGACAGCCTCGACTGCGGTGCTGGAGCCCACTCAACAAAGTCGTTCAGCATCTCGCGGACACCAAAATTACCCAGCGCTGTACCGAAGAAAACCGGCGTCAGCTGACCCGCGAGAAATGCGTCCAAGGAAAACTCATGTGAGGCGCCCCGGACCAACTCAATCTGCTCCAGAAAGTCCTCATACTCGTCTCCCAACAAATCGCGGGCCGCGGCCGAGTCAATGCCATCGATCACATCCCCCTCGGCTTGCACTGCGCCTTGCCCGGCGTGATAGCACTGAATCGTATCGCTATAGAGGTTATACACCCCGCGGAATTCCCGGCCCATGCCGATGGGCCAATTGATTGGTGCACCAGCGATGCCCAGCACCTGCTCGACCTCATCAACCAGTTCAATCGGGTCGCGGATATCCCGATCGAGTTTATTCACAAAGGTGACAATGGGGGTGTCGCGGAGACGGCAGACATTCATCAGCTTGATGGTTCTATCTTCCACGCCCTTTGCGCCATCAATCACCATGAGCGCCGAATCGACGGCGGTGAGCGTCCGGTAAGTGTCCTCCGAAAAGTCCTCGTGGCCGGGTGTATCTAGCAGGTTGACCCATCGATTGCGGTAGGGAAATTGCATGACCGAAGACGTCACAGAGATGCCCCGTTCCTGTTCCAACGCCATCCAATCCGACGTGGCATGAGGCCCCTTTTTACCTTTTACCGAACCGGCGACTTGAATAGCTTGACCGAGCAACAGCAACTTTTCGGTCATCGTAGTTTTACCCGCGTCAGGGTGCGAAATGATGGCAAAGGTGCGACGCGCTGCGATATCGCGCTGTAGTTCCGACATGACCCCTCCTCAAGCGAGGCGGGATTATGACAGCCAATGGGTGTGACGTCAGGCGGTTGCGGCGAGACCGCTCACAAGGTGGGTGAGCAGTGATTTACCCACTATCTCCATGTCGGGGCACCGCTCTCCAAGGAGCAGTGCCATCGACGTCACCTCCAAGCCGGCATGGCCACAGGGGTTGATCCCGGTAAAGGGCGTGAGGTCCATATCTACATTGAGAGACAATCCGTGATAACTGCGACCCCGACTCACCTTAAGCCCCAACGCACCGATCTTCAGTCCGTCGACATACACGCCTCGCGCACTCGGGTCCCCATAGGCATCGATGTCCCAATCCGCCAGCACATTGACCACTGCCATCTCGAGGCGATGCACCAGCTCGCGCACATTCATATTTGCCCTGCGTAAGTCGAATAACACATAGGCCACCCACTGACCGGGCCCGTGGTAAGTCACCTGTCCGCCCCGGTCAACGTGAACAACCGGGATCTCGCGGTTATCGAGAATGTGTTCTTTCTTGCCGGTCAGCCCCTGCGTAAAGACAGGTGGATGCTCAAGAAGCCAGATTTCATCCTCAGTCTCAGGACCCCGCTGGGCGGTAAACGTTTTCATTTCCTGGAGAGTTGGCGCGTAGTCGACCACACCTAAACGGCGACAATTCATTGACTCAGATCACCATTGATACCAGCCCCGAGTCCATCAGGTCCCGATGGATGTCGCGCAATTGCGCCTCACTCTGGGCTTCAATGGTGACGGTAATGGAGTGGAAAGTGCCTTTGCGCGAGGGCTTCACCACCACGTCTTCCTCCGCAAAACCAGGCGCTCGCCGGTGAAAGATCGACAATACAGTCGGTTGAAAAGCCTCTACCGCGCGCCCGAGCACCTTTATGGGATAGCGACAGGGAAAAACAATTTTCGGGGGGTCTTGGCTCACCCGGTCTCAACCCAGTAACTGCTGAAACCACAGTACAATCGTGTCCCATAGGCGGGCAAAGAAACCCGCGGGTTCGACTCGTTGCAACACCCTAAGCGGCACCTCCGATACAACTTCACCATCGCGGAGAAGAGTGACTCGCCCCACCACGTCGTTGACGTCGAGCGGCGCCACCAGTGGCTCATCCACCTCAACCTGCGTGTCGATGCTCGCGGTACTGCGAGGGAGTGTCAGCACCACCTCGTCTGTTACACCGAGCGCCACCTGTTTCGACTGCCCCTTCCATACCCGCGCCTGGCTCAGCGACGCGTCTGGTGCCAAGGGGCGCAGCGTTTCGAAAAACCGGAAGCCATAGTTCAGCAAACTACGTGTCTCCGCCTTGCGGCTGGCGGTGGAACTACTGCCCATCACAACTGACACCAACCGCATTCCCTCGCGTTCTGCCGAAGCGACCAGCCCATAACCGGCCACCCTCGTATAGCCCGTCTTGAGGCCATCAACGGAGGGATCTTCGCGGAGCAGATGATTACGGTTGTACTGGGTGATGTCGTTGTAGGTGTAACTTTGCTCCTTGTACACCGCGTATCGCTCCGGGTGATCTCTGATGGCAGCCACTGCCGTAGTGGCCAGATCTCTGGCAGTCGACAAATGATCAGGGTGAGGCAACCCGTGGCTATTCTCAAAATGTGTCCGGGTCAGGCCCATTTCCTCGGCGTAACGGTTCATGAGATCAACAAAGGCAGCCTCGCTCCCGGCAATGTGCTCGGCGATGGCCACCGTCGCGTCATTGCCCGAGGAAATCACTATGCCGCGCTCTAACTCCGCAACCGTGACGGGCTTACCAGGCTCAATCCACATGAGCGATGAGCCGTTGAATACCGGGTTCTGCGACCAGGCATTGCGGCTAACACGCACGGTGTCATCAAGGGCGAGGCGGCCCAACGCAACCTCCTCCGCCAAAATATACGCCGTCATGAGTTTGGTCAGGCTGGCGGGCGGCAACTGCAAATCAGGGTTGTGTTCGACCAGCACTGCACCGGTATCAAAATCGACCAAGAGATAGGAATCAGCGTTAATCGATGGCGGGGAAGGGACCAGAGCGGTGTTCGCCAACGCAACTGAAGGTACCAGCACAGCCCCCAAAAGCCATGCGGACCAGTACCGGCGTATCCGTATCGCTGTTTGCATGGAATGCCCCTCTCCGCAGGCTACGGCAACAAAGTGCGTGAGTGTACGCGGGCGCGGCACCGGATCACAGTCAGCACCTCAGGGCAGCCTGATCAGAGCAGAATATCCGCCCGCTTCGAGGATATCCTGTGCACGCTGAAGCGCCGATGGGTTATCGAAAGGACCTACCCGTACACGATGAAGGCGCTGTCCCCTGACATCAACCGCGGTAATCGCCATGGGATATTCCCACCCTTGGCGGTCAGCGGCCTCCTGTGAGACTCGCTCGGCAGTCTGCAGCGATTTGAAGGCGCCCAACTGTAAGTATCGGTATCGCTCGGCAGCCGATCTCTGCTGAGGCTCATGAGCCGGCGGCGTCACGACCTCGACCCGGACCGGTGCAGTACCAGATTCAGCGAAACCCAGGGCGAGGGCGGCGCCATAAGAAAGGTCAATCAAGCGGCTGTCGTGGAAGGGGCCCCTGTCGTTGACGCGGAGCACCACGGTCCGCTGGTTGCGGAGATTGGTCACCCGCACATAGCTTGGTATCGGCAATGATCGATGGGCCGCCGTGGCAGCGAACACATCGTAAATGTCGCCATTGGCTGTCTGCCTCCCATGAAACTTCATGCCATACCAGGATGCGATGCCCTCCTCGACATAATCGTCGGCTGTCGGCAGCACCGTGTAGGTCTGACCCTTAACATGATAGGGACTTCGGTTGCCTCGGGTCGGGGCAGGTTCATTTTGCGGTACCGCGTCCTGCCAAATCCGTTTTGTATGCGACACCGGCGCGCCATCCGGTAGCACTGGCTGCGCGATGGCTACCTCGAGAGGGCAAACAACAAGCAGCATGAAGGCAAGAGCACCTCTCGTCATCGCGAGTACTCGTCTGACCGCTCAGTCACCAGCGCCTGACTCAGCTCCCAGATTGCCATGGCGTACATCGCACTGTGGTTGTAACGGGTAATGACATAAAAGTTCTGCAAGCCCAACCAGTGACGAGGCCCACTCTGCTCCTCAAGCCGTAGCGGCGTCACCACCGTTGAGGGCATCAGTGCCTCAACAGGTCGCACACCGGCAAGCGCTAATTCAGCGACGGACAGGCTGGGCTTCAACCCGGCATCAAAGATCGCAGGCTCAGCGTCATCCGCGATGGCATCCACCACGACACCATCATCCGCGCGCCAGCCATGCGCTTTTAAGTAGTTGCCTACGCTACTGATCGCATCGGCAACGTCGTCCCAAATGTCAGGCGCCGAACCTCCCTCAAAACTCGTTGCGTAAGCACGGTAGCTAGAGGGCATGAATTGGCCATAGCCCATCGCCCCTGCGTAAGACCCTTTCATGGCGAGCGGGTCCTTGTTTGATTCCCATGCCAGCACAAGAAATTGCTCCAACTCGCGGGTGAAGAACGCCGACCGCCTTGGATAATCAAATGCCAGCGTGGCGAGCGCATCAATCACCCGATAGCTGCCGCTGATACGCCCGTAGTAAGTCTCGACGCCAATAATGGCAACGATAATCTCCGAAGGCACCCCGGTTCTCTCTGCGACCGTCTCCAGAACGGACGCGTTGGCATCCCAAAACGCGGCCCCCTCGCGGATTCGACGCTCCGTCAAGAAAATTTTCCGATACTCATACCAGGGCTTAGTCTTTTCAGCCGGGCGGGCGATGGCGTCGAGGATGCTCTGCTGGCGCTCGGCCGCCTCTATCAAACCTCTCGACCAAGTGGGGTCCACTCCCGCTTCCTCGGCAGCGGCTATCACCCCTTGAACACCCTCGTGACCACTGTAATCCCCCGCAAAGGCATCAGATACCGTCACCACACCCACAGAAAAAAATAGAGGCATCAGCAACCGCCGCCAGCGCAGGCCACCCTTTGTCGCAGACTCTGTGCCGATACGCTTCATTGAGAGATGATCCTTTTCTCGGTGCTGATAGCGGAGAGGATACCGAAACCCAGCAAGAGTGTGACAATGGAGGTGCCGCCAAAGCTGACAAATGGCAGCGGCACGCCAACCACAGGAAGAATACCCGCCACCATGCCCATATTGACGATCACGTAGACACAAAAAGTCAGTGTGATCGCGCTTGCCAGGAGTCGACCGTAGCTGGTTTGCGCCGTAAAGCTGATCCACAAGCCACGGATCACCACCAATCCATAAAGCAGCAGCAGAACCAGAACACCCCGGAATCCCAGTTCTTCTGCCAATACCGCAATGATGAAATCCGTTTGGCTCTCCGGTAGAAAATCGAGCTGGGACTGAGTGCCCTCAAGCCAGCCCTTACCCGACCAACCGCCCGAGCCAATCGCGGTTTTAGACTGGATGATATTCCAGCCCGCACCCAGTCTGTCGGCGTCTGGGTCAAATAACGTCAGGATGCGCTGCTTCTGGTAGTCCCGTAGCAGAAACAACCAAGCCGGTCAGATGCAAGCCAGCGCAGCGAGGGCGCCTGACAACAACTGCCACCAGCTAATGCCCGCCATGAACACAACGAAGCCTCCACTTGCTGCGACGAGAATCGCCGTGCCCAGATCGGGTTGAGTCGCAATCGCGGCCGCCGGAAACCCAATGATCAACAGCGCAGTCAGCGTCACGCTTGGGCGAGGCGGGAGACCAGGGCGCACGACCCATGCCGCTACCGCAAGCGGCATGGCGATCTTCATGATTTCCGATGGCTGAAAGCGAATCACTCCCAGACTGAGCCAACGCTGTGCGCCTTTGCTACCCACTCCGACAAAAGGAACGAGCAGCAGCAGAAACAAGGCACCGAGGTAAAGCGCGGGCGCCCACCTTTGAAGCGTATCGGGGCGGACCTGCGCCACCACTAAAAATACGCCGTAGCCAATGACGAAGTTGCGAATTTGCCGGTTGACCGTATCCCAGTCACTGTCAGAGGCACTGAACAGCACAAATAACCCCATGACCATGATGGCCAGCATGGGCGCGATCAGAAAAATGTCGAGGTGCAGACGCTCTGCAGGTGTCCGCGCACGCGCAAGATCACGGCTCGAGCCTTCCAGAAAGCGGGCGTACTCAGACATCGGCACCGCTCGCAAGCCAGGCATCGATGACACGGCGGGCGACGGGTGAGGCAGCACTGCTACCACCACCATTTTCCGCAATCACCGCGACAACAATGCGCGGTTTATCTACCGGTGCAAAGGCAATAAACAGGCCGTGATTCCGGTTACGTTCGCTCACCGTCTCCTCGTCATAGACTGCGTCCTGCGCGATACCGATTACCTGTGAGGTGCCGGTCTTGCCCGCCATCTGATAATCCATTCCCCGAGCGATAAACGCCGCCGTCCCCCGCGGTGAGTGCACCACGTCGACCATACCGGCAACCACGGTCTCCCAGTCCTCCTCCGTCATTGGCAACGGCGGGCGGGCGACACCCCCGACCGGCAGGTCGTCAACGTGATGCACCACTGAGGGCACAAAGCTCTGGCCGCGGTTGGCCAACACCATCGTGGCTTGTGCGAGTTGCAGGGGCGTGGCCAGCATATAGCCTTGTCCAATGCCCGCGCTAATCGTCTCCCCCGGATACCAAGCCTCTCCGAGGGCGCGTCGTTTCCATTCTGAGCTGGGCAAGATGCCGGGCTGCTCACCGGTTGTATCGATGCCGGTGCGCTCACCCAGACCAAAAGGTGCCAGCATCCCCGCCATAGTGTCGATGCCCATCCGATAGGCGAGGTCGTAATAATAGGTATCGCAGGATTCGGCGATCGCCATTCTCAGATCAACCAGATCCGCATGACCGCCGCCTCTGACGCGGAGCGTCCAGTCCCGGTAACGACGGTCGTCGCCCGGTATACGGTACCAGCCCGGATCCTTGACCGTTGTCTCGGGCGTCACCAAACCAGCCGCCAGAGCACCTAATCCCAATAAGGGCTTGATGGTAGAGCCCGGCGGATATTGCCCCTGCACTGCCCGGTTGAGAAGCGGCGTGTCCAGAGATCCTCTGAGTTCGGCGTAATCCGAGTAACTGATGCCATCAACAAACAGATTAGCGTCGAAGCTGGGGTTTGACACCATTGCCAACACGCCCCCTGTCAGCGGGTCTAATGCCACGACCGCGCCCCGTTGCCCGTCCAATGCAGCGACGGCCTCACGCTGTAAATCAAGGTCGAGGTACAACTGCAGGTCCTTTCCCGGCGTTGGGGCCTGACGCTCAAGCACGCGTAGCAATCGACCGTGTGCATTGGTCTCCACATGCTGAAACCCTGGCTGACCGTGCAACAGCGCTTCGTAGCGCTTCTCAAGCCCCACCTTGCCGGTATGGAGCGTGCCCCGATAGCGCTCCTCTTCCAATTCGCTGAGATCGTCGGCGCTGACTCTACCGACGTAGCCCAGCACGTGACTCAGATCAGCACCGTGGGGGTAATCGCGCGTCAGTGTGGCGTCAACTACGACCCCCGGCAGCCGGTGCAAGTCGACTGCCACTGCCGCCAGCGCGGCGTCATCCAAGCCAAGCTTCAGCGGGACCGCCTCAAACGGCCGACGTCGCGCAGAGCGCTCCCTGAACGCCTCCAATTCCCGGTCTGTTAGCGACAGACGCTCAATCAAAGCCTGGAGCAAAGCGTCAGGATCCTCGCTTCGCTCACGCACAATGCCCAGAAAAAACGTTGACTTATTAGCGGCCAGAACACGCCCTTTGCGGTCCAGAATCTGGCCTCGAGTGGGCGGGATCACCTCGACTCTAATGCGGTTTCGATCTGATTGCGTGAGGAAGTCTGCGTGTTGAGTAATCTGCAGGGAGTAGTAGCGGTAAACCAGAATGGACAACAGCAATCCGACGCCAAGCACTGCGACGATCAAGCGAGATCGGTTGATGCGCCATTCTCGACGCGTATCGCGAAGGGCATCAAGACTACCGAGCATCATTGGCCTCGGTGATAGGGGTGCCGGGCCTGCAGGGACCAAGCCCGATAAAGTTGCTCAGCGAGAATTACCCTAACGAGCGGGTGCGGCAAGGTAATTCGCCCAAAGGACCAGCGTTCGATGGCACGCTGCAAAATCGTTTGGTGCAGTCCGTCGGGTCCCCCGATTACAAAACTGATCTGCTCTCCATTCATCTGCCACTGGCCAAAACGTTCTGCGATCAACTCGGTACTGATTTCTCGGCCCGCCACATCGAGGGCAACCATTTGCCCTGATTTGCCCAGCCTTGACAAGATGGCCTTGGCTTCGTGTTCCTGATGTTGCTGGGCAGAGCTCATGCCGCGCTTGGCAGGAGGGACATCCAGCCACTCCACAGAGAAATCGCGGGGCATTCTGCGTGTGTATTCTTCCACCCCCTCGTTAACCCACGCTGGCATTTTCTGCCCCACTGCCAACACGCGCAGTCGCATCAGTCGCCCTGAGGTTCCTCTGCCCGCACGGACCACAACCGCTCGAGGTCATAGAAGCTTCGGGTAGCAGGTTGCATCACATGCACGACCACATCACCAAAATCGACGAGCACCCATTCGCCGACGCGCTCTCCCTCGACGCCCAGTGGCCGCAGCCCCTGCTCCTTGGCTTTCATCAACACGTTGTCCGCAAGAGATTTCACGTGCCGACTCGAGGTGCCACTTGCGATCACAAGATAATCCATGACCGAGCTCAGGCTACGCACGTCCATGACGACAGGGTCCAGCGCCTTGAGGTCATCCAGGGCAAGCCGTGCTATCCCGAGCAGGTCGTTCTCATCTGAAGCATCTACTGCAGTGGCTTTGGTCGTCATGACTCCCCGGGGCCGAAAAGGGCGTTGCTCTCAATATACTCCATTACCGCATCTGGCAGCAGAAAGCGGGGGTTGTTCCCCGAGGCAAAGATGTCTCGTATCTGCGACGACGCGATGTCGAGAAGAGGCTGCCGCAGCATGACGACACCCCCCGCCGGGCAAGCTGACAGCTCTGGACTCTCAATCCGATGTTGGCCTAACCAGTTTGTGACCTCCTCCGAAGGCGTGGCTGAGCCAGGACGATCCAGCACCGCGACGTGAGCCAAACTCAGCAACTCACGCCATCGAGCCCAGCGAGGCAAGGAGACAAGACTGTCCGCGCCAATAATCCATACCAGGGCGCGCGTCCCGCCGTACTGCGCACGCAAGGCCTCCAGGGTATCGATAGTGAACGATGGACCGGCGCGGTCGAGCTCTCGCGCATCTACGCCCAACCCCGGCACATCCGCGACTGCAAGCTCGAGCATCGCAAGGCGATGAGCCCCTGTTAGCATCGCCTCGGGCTTCAGCGGCGATTGCGCTGCCGGGACAAGATCGACGCGCAACAAGTTCAGTGCCTCCCGCACGGCCATCGCCCCGCGCAAATGGCCAATGTGCACCGGATCGAAGGAGCCACCCAGAAAACCCACGGGCCCACTCTCGTCATGCATCAGCGAGTCGCTCACTGGCGAATGTGGCCATCCCCTCGCACAATGTATTTTCGCGAGGTGAGGCCCTCAAGACCGACGGGACCTCGGGCGTGGAGCTTGCCGGTGGAGATGCCGATCTCTGCACCCAATCCGTACTCGAAGCCATCGGCGAAGCGCGTGGAAGCGTTGTGCATCACCGACCCGGAATCGACCTCGCGGAGAAATCGGTCCGCGGTGGACGCGTTCTCTGTCACGATGCTCTCGGTATGATCCGATCCATACCGCGCGATGTGTGCCATTGCCTCATCAACATCTTCGACTATTTTCACACTGAGAATCGGTCCCAGATATTCGGTGGCCCAATCCGCCTCGACGGCGTCTACCACAATCGCCGGCGCCGCCCGTCGCGACGCCGCGCAACCTCTCACCTCGACGCCTGCTTCCTGCAACGCGGCCACCAGATCCGGTAGGATGCTAGCTCGACCCCGTGCGACGAGGAGTGTTTCCATGGTGTTACAGGTTCCATAGCGTTGGGTCTTGGCATTCAGCGCAATCCGATGGGCTTTTTCAGGATCGGCATCCACGTCAATGTAAACATGGCAGATGCCGTCGAGGTGTTTCAGTATGGCGATCTGGCTCTCTGCCGCGACGCGCTCGATCAGACCCTTCCCGCCGCGAGGCACCACCAAATCAATGTATTCAGGCATGGTCAGCAGCGCGCCGACCGCCGCGCGATCCACCACGGGCACCACCTGCGCCGCTTGCACCGGTAGCTCCGCTGCCGCCAGCCCGGTGGCAATCGCTTCACCCAGAGCGGTGTTGGAATGGATCGCCTCCGATCCACCCCTGAGAATCACGGCATTACCCGCCTTGAGACACAGCGACGCTGCCTCGACGGTCACGTTCGGTCTCGATTCGTAGATCATGCCAATGACGCCCAGCGGGACTCTCATGCTGCCCACATCAATCCCGGAAGGCATGCGGCGCACATCGGTAATGTGACCGATGGGTTCGGGTAGCGCCGCTACCTGGCTGAGCCCCTCCTCCAGAACATCCAGACGCGCAGCATTCAGTGCCAGACGATCGAGCAAGGCTGGATCAAGACCGCTGGCTCGGCCAGCCTCGAGATCCCTCTCGTTCGCCGACAGAATCTGCTCCCGGTTTTCGGCCAAAGCGACGCGAATCTGCAACAGCGCCTCGTTGCGTTGCTCAACGCCGGAAGCCGCGACGATTCTCGCTGCCGCTCGGGCAGCACGCCCCATTTCAACCATCGTGGCCTGAATATCCATAGTCGTACGATAGTCGTGCGCTTGCGCAAATCAGGCTTCGCCTGACGCCTCTCCGGCACCTGCGGTGATCAACTCTTTCAACTCACCGGTGGTTTCCATGTCACAGACGATGTCGCAACCGCCGACCAGCTCCCCGTCAACCCAGAGCTGGGGAAAAGTAGGCCAGTTTGCGTATGCAGGCAGATTAGCGCGAATCTCTGGATTGCTCAGCACATCGACATAAGCGAATCGCTCACCACAGGACATGAGCGCCTGAACCGTGCGGGCAGAGAAGCCGCACTGGGGTTGATTGGGTGAGCCCTTCATATAAAGAATGACCCGGTTGCCCTCGATTTGCTCACGGATAGTGTCCTTGATGTCCATGCTTTGCTCCGTCATGGCGGCGCGCCGCCAATGCTGTCGTTGAATGTGGGCTGACATTGTAATACGAGCGCGGCATCAGGGCAGTGCTTGCACTCATAAAATATGCTGGCAGCGGATTTGACTCAGCACCACGCTCAGCTACTCTTGCACTCCGAGTACCGCACTGCGCCAATCATCATGCCAGAAGCGCCTTCTGCCATCATGCCAACCTATGGCCGTTTGCCCGTCACCTTCTCCCGAGGTGAGGGGGCGATCCTGTACGACACCGACAACAGGCCTTATCTGGATGGCGTCTCAGGGATCGCCGTAACGAATCTGGGGCATCAGCATCCGCAGGTCACGGCCGCGGTCATTGAGCAAGCGCAAAAGCTCGTTCATACCTCCAACCTCTTTCGTATCGACCTGCAAGAGTCGGTCGCCGAGCAACTCCGGGCCATGACGGGCATGGAGAATATGTTCTTCTGCAACTCAGGCGCCGAGGCCAATGAGGCCGCCATTAAACTCGCGAGGCGCTTCGGACACCAGAAAGGCATCGAGACGCCACATATGATCGTCCTCGACGGTGCCTTTCACGGTCGTACTATAGGCGCACTGTCAGCAACGGGTAACCAGAAAATCCGGCAGGGGTTTGGGCCACTGCTTGAGGGGTTTGTGCATGTGCCCCCCAATGATCTGAGCGCGATCGACGCACTGGCTGATAGCCGCACTGATATTGCTGCCATCATGGTTGAACCCATTATGGGCGAGGGTGGCATTCGCCCGTTGCAAACAGATTATCTTCAGGGTCTCCACGCGCGATGCGCTAAACAGGACTGGTTGCTCGTCTTCGACGAAGTGCAAACCGGTAACGGCCGTTGTGGCTCGGCCTATGTGTTTGAGCAACTCGGTGTATCGCCGGATGTCTTGCTGACCGCCAAGGGGCTGGGAAATGGGTTACCTATCGGCGTCTGTATGGCCAAAGGGGTCGCAGCTGAACAGCTCGGTCCCGGGGACCACGGCTCTACCTACGGAGGCAATCCTCTGTGCTGTGCAGCGGCTCAGGCGGTGCTGCGCACGCTCAGCGAGGAACCCGTTATGCAGCGCGCCGAGGCCATTCGCCATAAGTTGCTCTCCGCACTGAACAGCCACATCCAAGATCCATCTCTCATAGCCGAAGTGCGTGGCCGGGGTCTGATGATCGGCATCCAGCCCGCAACAGCAACCGATCAGATCGTTGCAAGAGGATTGGACAAAGGGGTGCTCCTTAACATCGCAGGGGGAGATACTGTCCGCGTCCTGCCACCGCTGGTAATGAGCGACGAGCAGGGCGAAGAGCTTGGTGCCACCATTGCAGCGGTTCTCAACGACATTGCACAACAGGATGACTGCGCATGACGGCGCCACGACACTTTCTCACCCTGATGGATCTCTCAGCAGATGAAATCCGGCTCCTTATCGACAGAGCGATCGCACTCAAGGCGCAGTGGCGCGCGGGTAACCCTCAGCGCAGCATGGAGGGCAAGGTCCTGGCCATGATTTTCACTAAAGCCTCGACGCGCACCCGGGTTTCCTTCGAGGCGGGTATGGCGCAACTGGGTGGCAGCGCACTTTTTTTGTCCGGGCAGGATACGCAGCTGGGTCGGGGTGAACCGATCGAGGATACCGCCAAAGTCATCTCCTCGATGGTCGATATGGTGATGATCAGGACCTTTGCCCACGCCGATGTCGAGACCTTTGCTCAGCACTCCGGCGTGCCGGTGATTAACGGGCTAACCGATGACTATCACCCTTGCCAAATCCTCGCGGACTTACAGACCTTCTTCGAAGTCAGAGGAGATATTCAGGGCAAGACAGTGTGCTGGCTGGGAGATGGCAACAACGTCTGTCACTCCTGGATGAACGCTGCGAGGCAACTCGACTTCGAGGTGGTGGTGGCCTGCCCCGAGGGCTACGACCCGGACCCCACGCTGTTGGGCGCCTGTTCTCAGTGGGTGCGAATAGAACGTGACCCCATCCGGGCCGTGCAGGGCGCTGACCTTCTGGTCACGGACGTTTGGGCCTCCATGGGACAGGAAGCCGAGCAAAATCAACGCGCCGCTAATCTGGCGCCCTATCAGGTGAACCGGCCGCTACTGGATTTGGCGGGACCCGACGCGCTTTACATGCACTGCTTGCCTGCCCATCGCGGCGAAGAAATCAGCGCCGAACTCATGGATGCCCCAGATACCGTCATCTGGCAGGAGGCGGAAAACCGGCTTCATGCGCAGAAAGCGCTGATGGAGCTGCTGATAGGCGGGTGACAAGTCCACAGTGGCAAGTGAGCCTCCCC
>Ga0181593_10003861_pt1 | contig 13677 bp, 9 predicted proteins | sample 071ome_19_FD_133756 | JGI IMG/M metagenome (GOLD analysis project Ga0181593, IMG submission 133756) | Coastal salt marsh microbial communities from the Groves Creek Marsh, Skidaway Island, Georgia - 071413AT metaG (megahit assembly) | ecosystem: Environmental > Aquatic > Marine > Intertidal zone...
AAGTTATCCTACCCGTGTACTACCGTTACAACTGCACGACCACGACCGAGCTTCTTGAAAAGCGCTACGACGATCGCCGAATTCGCGCCTTGATTGGCTTGTTATTCTTGCTGGGCAATCTGTTCATTTTTATCCCCGCAATGCTTTACGGCGGCTCTCTGTTCATTCAAACCATGTTTAACGTCGATATCCCGCTCTTGTGGATTGCCATTGCCTTTGCTCTCGTGGGGTCTGCGTATGCTGTGCTCGGCGGGCTGCGCGCCGTCGCTGTTTCTGATGCCTACAGCGGTGTGTTGCTCTTAACACTGGGCGTCGTTGTTGTGCTGCTGTCCCTATCGTCTATCGACTTTGATTTCTCAGGCATCCCTGCTGAGCGTCTGACTTTAGTAGGCGATAACAACTCCCCGATTCCTTGGCATACCTTGCTGACCGGCATGGTCTTCATTCAGATTTTTTATTGGGGAACCAATCAGACCATCACACAGCGAGCAATGGCCTCACCGACGGTAGAAGAGGGGCAAAAGGGTGTGCTCGCAGCTGCGGCCATTCGTCTGGTCGTCATTCCGCCGCTGGTGGTTATACCTGGGCTCGTCTCCTACAAGCTGTATGGTGACATCGGTGATGCTGCATTCGGGACGATCGTCGGTGACGTGTTGCCTCTGTGGCTTTCGGGAGCCTTCGCGGCTGCGATAGCAGCGGCTGTATTGACTAGCGTGAACAGTGTGCTGAATTCATCGACGACACTGTGGGTGTGCGATATCCACGAGCCCTTCATCAATGCATCAGCTGATCTCAAACGCCTGAATCTAGTTATTACGCTCGTGTTTGTCGTTATTGGGCTCGCGATGGTTCCCGTCTACGCCACGGCGGACAGCATTATTAATCTGGTGCAAGAGCTTTATGGACTGCTGAGCATGCCTATACTTTCGGCCTTTATTGTTGGCCTACTGTTCAGAGATGTTGCGGCGGGTGCCGCTATCATTGCGGTGGTGCTTGGGGTTTTACTCTACGGGTTCTTCTCATTCGTTTGGGCGCCACTTCACTACATCCACATGATGTTTTTCACCGTCATCTTCTGTGTGCTCTCGGCACTCACAGTCAGTCGACTCATTTTCGGAACACGGCCGGCGTTCGACCCGGTTATTCGCTTTAACTAGCTGAGATTCCTCGCGGCTTAAGTCGCAATTAGACTGCCTTGAGGTGGTAAATCAGCAACGAATCGGGCTGAAGAATGGGGAGCGATAAGCCAACAGACATTAGCCAGTCGCCGCTCCAATGCGTGTCGGTCAGTGCATCTTTGTGGTTTTTTTGTTTGGGACGCAAATCGGCTGGCCAAACCAGCTTCAATTCGTACTTACGGTCGGTGTCCAGCCCGATAAATCGGTACCGGTTGGGGAACGGCGTTGATGGCGTTTGTAACATTGCAAGCGCAGCCAGTGCCTCTGAATGATCGGGTGCGAGAACCATCCAGGCCTGTTCGCCTGCAGGCCGATCTACAACTTGATAGGTCCCCCCGTGAATGAGCTCGCGATGATATTTGTGAAGCGCAATGGCCTCGGACAGCACCTGATTATCGGCGTCAGATAACTGCCGAACGTCGGCTTCCACGCCCATGTGGCCCCAAAACGCGACGCCCGCTCTGAACGCCATGCTGTGTTGCCGACCGGTGATATGACAGGGGCTGGGTCCAACATGTGAGCCCATGAGCTCAGGTGGGAAGAGGTTCTGAAAGCCTCGCTGGACCTGAAGCCGATCGAGGGCATCGTTCGTATCAGAGGGCCACACCCGTGAGGTGTACTCGAGTATGCCAAGATCGGCGCGGCCACCGCCCGATGCGCACGTTTCGATGCTGACTTCCGGGTAGGCCTTTTTGACTCGATTTAGAAGTCGGTAGAGCGCGCGCGTTTGCCGGTGCGGCGCGTGTCGACCCTCCGCATTTCCGGCTTGATGTATGTCCCGGTTCATATCCCATTTGAGATAGCTAATGGAGTGCACTGCAAGGAGCGAGCTAATCGCATCGAATAGATGCGAGACAACGGCGGGCTGTGTGAGGTCGAGAACTAGCTGCTGTCGCGCTTCATTGAGGGGTACTCCCTCATGGCGCAGTACCCAGTCCGGGTGAGTCTCGAAGAGCTTGCTTTTTTGACTGACCATTTCAGGTTCGATCCACAGGCCAAACTCCATACCCTTTTCGTTACAAGCCTCAATGATGGGTGTCAGTCCGTTTGGAAACTTTTTCGGATCGACGACCCAGTCACCGAGCGCACGACGATCATCGGTGCGCCCGAGGAACCAACCGTCGTCGAGCACAAAACGTTCAATTCCCAGCGATGCTGCCTGGTCCACCAGTGCCAGGACCGAAGGCTCATCGACACCGAAATAGAGTGCCTCCCAGGTATTCAACTGCACGGGACGTCTTGTACTGGCAGGGTGTTGCTTTGTTATAAATTCGCGTCGAATCATCTGATGCCACTGGCGCGTCAGCCCGTTTTGTCCGTGACCGCTGTAACAGAGATAAAGACGAGGGCTTTGATATTCCCCGCCAGGCCCAAGCTCCAGCTCCCCGGGTCGTAACAGCTCTCCGGCCTGAAGCATTTGCCGCCCGTCCGCCAGCGACTCGACCCGAATCTGATGATTACCACTCCACCCTAGATGGACGCCAAGCACATCGCCATGGGTTGCGCTCGTTGTCTTCTCAAACAATGTGAGGGTTGGATTCATGTGATGCGATGAACGCCCCGTCCAGTTTTCTCGCACATAAGCTGAGCGGGTAATGGCGTGGCGCTGGTTTTGGAACTCATACGCCCATCTGCCAATGACTTCCTCTAACTCGGTTAAATGATCGGGCAGCGGTAGTGTCGCCACACAGTTATCGATAAACAGCGTCGCCTGATCACTAAGATTACGGACGCTTACCGATAGACACAGAACTGAGTGAATGGGATCGAGCTGTAGCTGATGAGTCAGTTCCACACTTGAGATTGCGCATTGGCTGGTGAGTTCTAGATTGAACTGAGATGCGTTGGCCTCAGCCAACTTGGGTGAGAGACTCCACTGTGTTGCGCTTCGATGTACCTCGAGTCCCAGGTGGCCTAGAAAGCCCTCGCCTATGGTCGGAGTCAGACTGATTGCAGGTTCGATCGGCAAAGAAGCCGGCGCCTCATGTCGATCGAGCTGGCTGAGCATCGATGCATTGACTGTCACAAGACGATTGCCAAAGTAGCCGAGCACGGGTTGGTTGTAGCGACAGTCGATAACCACGGATGTGGCGTCGTTGTGTAGATGGTAAAAGTCGCGGACGTTCTGGCTCACATTTGTCTCAAAGCGTCTGTTTAGGGTGGTGATACTATAACCTTCCTTAGGTGGATGGGTTGGATACGCACGCCGTCATATTAGGAGAGACCTAAGGCCTGCTCAATGTGCGCGTTGTTGTTCGGTCAACGGTAGGAGACGGTTTGATCTAGGCCAAAAGTCGTCTTCGCTTTACGCTCCGTATTGGTTGTCTTATCGGTCACGTGGGAGAAAACAGAAAAATGAAATATGTCTTGCCGGCGCTACTAAAAATCACCTGCCTTGTGTTAACCATTAGTGCCCCTTTGGCGATAGGGGCATGTGACGTTGATCGGACGGGCGTTAATAAAATTAGAGCTGATCAATGGCAAGGCTTTTGGCTCGGTCAGTCGATTGCTACTTGGACCGGAATGATTACGGAGATGGACAAAATAGGGGGAGAAGGTACGCACGGTCGCTTCTACACCCGAGACGATTGGGGTAAGCCAGATCAACCGGCGATCTGGAGCGAAACGCCGAGCGATATCTCGAGTCGTATTGATTTTGTGCTTAAGACCCCTGATGACGTTTGGGGGGCAGATGACGATACCGATATTGAGTATATGTACCTGTGGGCAATGTACCAAAATCAGACGGCTAAATTGACGCCATCCCAGATAAGTTCGGCCTGGATTCGGCATATTTATGATGAGTCGCAACCAACACCCTACGGTGAAGACCCATTGGGTTCAGCCTGGGCTCTAGAAAGTAATGGCGAGCGAGAAGCGGGTGTACAAAACCGCGAGCTAGTTACCTATGAAAACTTTCTTTGGGTATCTAACCAGAGAGCCCATACACTAATGTTGGAGGGATATTTGCCTCCGGCGACCGGTCATCCTAAAAACAATCCGCACGGGGATATGATCGATGCTCAGCTTACTACCGAAATATTTGGCTTGCTGGCACCGGGCAATCCTGATCTGGCACTGGATATCGCTTATCTTCCGATCCGAACGGTAGGCCATGGTGATGCGATTCTCGTGTCTGAATTTTATGTGGTCATGCATTCGTTAGCTGGACTCGAGTCGCGTGGTGAAATGTCTTCCGAGCGCATTCAGGCGCTTGCTGCGGTGGCTCGCGATCACTTGCCAGATGGCTCAACGCCAGCAGCTATTTTCGATTTTGTTGAGCATCAATACGATGCGGGCAGGTCATGGGAGCAAACTCGTGACGCTATTTATCAGCGATATCAGGTAGAGCAACGGGATGGTTATGACGTCACATCCAGAGGCCTATACTGTAATGGCTGTTTTGCTTCTGGCATTAATTTTGCCGCAAGTCTCGTTTCACTTTTCTACGGAGAGGGTGATTATAAGGAAACGCTCAAAATTGCGGTTTTGGCTGGCTGGGACGCCGACAATCCCGCTGCAACATGGGGTGGTCTTTTAGGATATATCCTGGGCCGAGAGGCAATAGAACGTCAATTTGATCGCTCGTTATCTGACCAGTTCTTCATTCACCGAACACGAAAAGGATTTCCGAACGATGGGGTCGATTCTTTTTGCAATATGGCAAAAATGGGCATTGAGGTATCAGACCTAGTTCACGTGTACTACCAGGAACGCCGAGCAAAATGAGATTGTTCAAGGTCGGATCACAATGCATAGGGTTACTAATTGGATGCACGCTAGCGGCCTACGACGTTGTGGCAAAGATGCTAGATTCTGAGACCACACAGATCGTCATGCTGGGTACGGGGACGCCCAATCCCTTCCCCGATCGGTCGGGGCCCTCTGTTGCCATCGTTGTGAATGGTGAGCCCTACTTGATCGATTTTGGTCCCGGTGTTGTGCGCCAAGCCTCAGCCATGTCACCCGAGTACGGCGGTTCTGTGGAGGGCTTGGCTGTTGAGAAAATAAAGCACGCCTTTCTAACCCACCTCCACTCAGATCACACCGTGGGTCTGCCCGATCTCATCCTGACAGCCTGGACAGTGGGTCGTGACGAGCCTCTGAAACTGTTCGGTCCTGAAGGTGCCAAGCACATGGCTGATAAAGTGCTGGAGGCTTATGAGGAAGATATTCGCTATCGGCTCTACAGTGAGCAGCCAGCTAATAACGAGGGCTGGCGTGTTGAGACCCAGGAGATCAGAGAAACGGGTCTAGTTTTTGAAGATGACAATGTGAAGGTGGAGGCGTTCCGCGTACCACACGGTAGCTGGCCAGAAGCATGGGGTTATCGATTCACAACACCAGACACGGTCATTGTGATTTCTGGTGACACCGCGCCCTCCGATGTGTTGAAGCAGTTTTCACAGGGTGCCGATGTGCTCATTCATGAGGTGTACAGCGAAGAGGGCTTTGCTAAGAAGGAGCCGCAGTGGCAGAAATACCACGCGAAGAATCACACCTCGACCACGGAGCTCGGGCGTTTGGCGGCCGAGGTTAAGCCGAAGTTGCTGATCTTGTATCACCAGCTGCTGTGGGGCTCGACGCACGAGACACTCATCGACGAGGTGAAAAGCGAATTCAACGGAACCGTGGTGTCGGCGCGTGACCTCGATATTTTCTAAGCACAGTTCTTAGCCGTTGAATGAACTGATCACAGCCTCCATCAGTGTAGCCGCTATTGAATTGTCGAGGGCTACCATCGATAGTCCAAAACAAATAACTCGATAACGCCAAGGGGGACCATGGCATGACACGTTTTTCTCATTTAGGTATGGCCTCACTTCTGGCCGTGTTGCTGATTGGATGCTCAACAGACGATGCACCTGAGCAGGGAGCGGCTGCGACAGCCGAGGATTCTCATGAAACCTACACGGCCGCGCAATTTTTCCAGACCACCAGCTACCGGATAGGCGGTGCGGGGCCGTATGCTTTTTCAGCCACGAATGGAGATTTGTTGGTGAGCTCCGATGAGACCGGTGTATATAACGCCTACCGACTGGATGTCGCTTCGGGGCAGATGACAGCGCTCACTCAGTCTGATGATCGTGGTGTGTATGTGGACTCATGGTTTCCCGAGGATGATAGGTTCATTTACCAGCAGGACGGTAATGGTGATGAGCTGACTCACGTATTTGTCATGACACCGGACGGTGCGGTAACTGACCTGACACCGGGCGAAGGTCATAAAGCAGGCTTTGCCGGGTGGTCCTCGGATGGCAAGAGCTTTTATGTCTTCAGCAATGAACGCGACGGCGCCGCTTTTGATATGTACCGCTATAGCGCCGCTGACTATTCACGTGAGGTCCTCTACGAGAACAGCGAGGGGCTCGATTTGGGCTCGATCAGCTCGGACGGCCGGTGGGTGGTGTATGCCCGCAATAACAGCAATGCCGACAGCGACCTGTTCTTGATTGATGTAACGGCCGATGAGCTGGAGCTGGTCAACATCACACCGCATGAGGGTGATATCGAGTACTCGGCGATGGGTTTCACACCGGATAACAGCCAGCTGATTTATTCTACCAACGAGTTCGGTGAGTTTAGCCAGGCGTGGACACTGTCGTTGGAGACGGGTGAGCGCGCACCGCTGATCACCGATGATTGGGACGTTATGTACGTTGGTTACTCACCAAGCGGTCGATATCAAGTAAGCGGCGTCAATAATGATGCGAGCACGGACGTCTCGCTCATTGATCTGCAAACGGGTGAGGCGGTTGTTCTCAACAATGTGCCCGCGGGCGATCTTGCTCAAGTCCGCTTTAACCGCGACGAGACGGCGATTGCCTTCGGGTTGAACCGCGACACTGCGCCTTATGATCTGTACCACATGCCCTTGGGTGGCGATGCAGTACAACTGACCAAGGCGTTGAATCCAGCGATTAATAGCGACTTCATGGTCGAGGGAGAGGTTGTTCGATTCGCCAGCTACGACGGACTGCAAGTTCCCGGTATTTTGTACAAGCCCCGCGAAGCTTCAGCAGAGAATCCGGCGCCTGCGATGGTGTGGGTCCACGGCGGCCCTGGTGGTCAGAGTCGAAAGGGCTACTCCGCGACGATTCAGCACCTCGTAAACCATGGTTATGCGGTCTATCAGATCAACAACCGTGGCTCTAGCGGTTATGGAAAAACCTTCTATCACCTCGATGACTTAAAGCACGGGGAGGCGGACCTGGGAGATGTGGTCGCATCACGAGCTTTCTTGGCATCTTACGATTGGATCGACGGAGAGCGCGTAGGCATCATCGGCGGATCTTACGGCGGCTACATGGTGGCTGCTGCGTTAGCGTTTGAGCCAGAGTCTTTCGAGGTGGGTGTGAACATTTTTGGCGTCACTAACTGGCTGAGAACGCTGGAGTCTATTCCACCGTGGTGGGGCGCGTTTAGAACCTCGCTCTACGCCGAGCTGGGTGACCCCGCAACCGACACAGATCGCTTGACTGCAATTTCACCGTTATTCCACGCGGAGAAAATTGTGAAACCACTGTTAGTTGTGCAAGGAGCGAACGATCCGCGAGTCCTGCAGGTTGAGAGCGATGAGCTAGTCGATGAGGTCCGCGCTAATAATGTCCCTGTCGAATACGTGCTGTTTGAGGACGAGGGACATGGCTTCAGGAAGCGAGTGAATCGGATTACGGCATCAGAGGCTTATCTTCAGTTTTTGAATCAGCACCTTTAAGGTGTCCATTTGATCGATTTCTACGCAAGGGCCGGCTAGCGGCCCTTTTTTCTTTGCGAGTGATAACCATGTCAGACAATCCTTCAAGCGGTCGTGACGATAAGCAGTTCCGGCAAATCGACGACGTGATTGACTATCAAAATCAGGATCTTGCAAGAACCTACGGCTTCACCAAGACCTAGGGTGAGATCAGTATTAGCAGCGAAGAGTTTGAGCGACAGCACCAGGAGCTGATGGAGCGGGGCTATATTATCCTCGAGCGGATTATCAGCGAAGAGCAACTCGCCGCTGTTCGGGCGGAAGCTGAGGCTCACCTTGGGCACTTCGGGCGCAATTCTTTCGAAGGTGAGCGGACTCAGCGCATTTACGGAGTGCCCCAAAAAATGCGCTCGGCTGATTGCTTTATCGAGCATCCGCTGGTGTTGGCGCACCTCGACGGGGTGATGCAGCCAAGTTACCTCCTTTCGCAAGCACAGGTCATAAACATCCAAGATCAGTCGCCTGCGTAGCCACTTCATACGGACGATAATTTCTATCGAGTACCGCGTCCGCGGCCCGCTTTGAGCGTGGCAACTGTATTCGCCATCGACGATTTCACCGAGGACAACGGGGCGACAGTTGCTATTCCTCGATCCCACGGCTGGGACGATGAGCGTCTGCCTAGCGACGACGATGAATTGGTCAAAGCGGTTATGCCTGCGGGTTCGTGCATCTTATTCTTGGGTACGCTTTGGCACGGTGGTGGAGAGAATTTCAGCGGAAGTTCGCGCTTGGCACTGACCTGTCAGTACTGTGAACCCTACCTTCGGACGCAGGAAAATTTCTTTCTTTCAGTAGCGCCTGAAACCGTTGTAGGTTTGTCAGAGAATTTAAAGCGGCTCTTGGGGTATTCAATTCACCCGCCGTTTATGGGCATGGTGAATGGCATGCATCCCAAACGGACATTGCCCGGCGCATTGGTCCTGCTGGCAGCTCAGAACGCCAAGGCCTGCCAATAAGGAAAATATGAGCGATACAACGTCAGAACCCTTAGCGCTGCGCGGGGCAAGCATCTCCTACTTCACTGGCAAGATGGAGAATTACTTCCGGTTAAAGGGCATTCCCTATCGGCTTGAGCCGATGAATTTCCCGAGCGAGGTAAAGCGCAATCAGGAGAGGATAGGCATCTCACAAATGCCGGTTGTCGGTCTTCCTGACGGACGCTGGATGACCGACAGCACCAAGATGATTCAGTGGTTTGAGTCCGAGTATCCGCAAAACCCTATTGTCCCCGAAGACCCCACACTCGCTTTTATTTGTTATTTGCTCGAAGACTGGGCGGACGAATGGTGGTGGCGTCCCGCAATGCATTATCGCTGGTACTACGAGGAGGGTGCGCGTTTTGCCTCAGGTCATTTGGCCCGTGAGGTGATGGATGGCCATCCTCTGCCGCTATTTGGACGGCGCGTTGTGTTGCGACGGCGACAGCGCCAGGGGTATACCGTCGGCGATGGTATCGATCGCGATGCTGTTGTGGGCGTTGAGACGGATGTTGCGGTGCTCTTTGCATCGCTCGAGCGCATTTTCGAGGCTAGACCGTTCTTGTTGGGCGACTATCCCACACTTGCCGACATTGGTTTCTCCGGTCCGTTCTTCCGGCATTTCGCCTTGGACCCCATACCGCTTCAGATACTTCGCCACACGGCACCGCGAACACTCGAGTGGGTGATGCGTTTGTGGAATAGCAGACCTGCATCGACTCGGGGTTCCCTGGTGGACGAGATCCCTGAGGATATCCGCGAACTTTTAAGGCACATGGCGCGAGGCTATCTTCCGTACCTAAACGCTAATATCGATGCTATTCGGAGTGGGGCTTCACGGTTTACCGCTAACGTTGATGGTGTGACCTACAGGGGCGCCAGATCATCGCAATATCGCGTCTGGTGTCTCGACGAATTACGAAAGCATTATCGACGTCTAACAGCGGTAGAAGTAGACAAAGAGACAGGTGCCTCTGGCCTTGAGCGCTTGTTGAGGGAGACTGGGATTTGGGAGCCACTCTGGGCTCAAGATGACTTGCCGCTGCTCAAAGATCAGGAGAGTCAGTTGCGGTTTTGGGCGGACAGCAAAATGACCAAGGTGAACGAATAGCGCTTAACGACGTACTCCTGCCCGTAGAGTTCCCGCAATAAAAGCGCTCAGTTTTTGAGAGCTACCCCAAAACGGGAAGTGTGCTGACGGTGATTGCAACGCGACAGGCGGTTAAAGCAACGCCAGCACTTTATCTAAGGGCATGACATCGACGTACTTTGCGTTGAGGTCGTAAAGATTTGCTTGGTGGGCGCTTGGATCACGATCCCCCGTCGCTTCCTCTGGAATAACGACCTTGAAGTTGTGCTGTAGCCCATCGACTGAAGACGCTCTCACGCAGCCGCTGGTCGTGAGTCCTGTCACCACAAGCGAGTCGATACCGGCGCTTCGCAATTGGCCAGCTAAATCAGTCCCATGAAACGCGCTGGCATGTGTCTTCTCAATGATGGCGTCTGAGGCTGAAAGAGGCAGCCGCGGATCGATATCACACCAATGCGCGCCTCTTGAGAGCACATTCAAGGCAGGCACTCGGGCTCGAAAAACAGACGCCTGCTCATCGTTGTCGTAAACCACAGTGGTGAGGTAGACCGGGCGGTTTTGCGAGTGGAAGACTTCCATTAGACGGCAGTTTGCCTCAACAACCGATGCCGCTTCGCTGCCCAACGGGCAGTCGGGATCGGTAAAACCCTTGATCACATCCACGATCAGAAGCGCCGGAAATTGACCGAGTCCCTGCGCTTCGCGTGCTAGTGCCTTGCGGCCTGTGCTCGACATTGAGCCACCTCTTTAAAACCAGGCCTTTATGATGCTACGTAGATTAGCGGAGTCGCAAGCGTCGTCTGATTAACTTGGTGGAAACCGAACAAAAGACTCAGCGATGTGCAATGTCATTTAAGTCAAGCCCCATAACAAATAAAGGAGGCGCTCAAGTGTCAAAGAAGTTCGATTTGACTCATGTACACCATGTGAACTTGTTTGTCCGTGATCTCGAAAGCGCGAAGTGCGCCTATGGCGCCAAATTCAATATTGATTTTATCGACGAGTCGCTTCCCTCACGCGGCGTTCTCACGTCGCGGTTTCGTGTTGGTGAATCGTGGCTTGTCTTGATCCAACCCATCGCTGAGGGTGAGCCAAGGCGCCAGCTTAGAGAGCACGGCGAGGGGTTGTTTTTGGTGTCGCTCGGCATCGCTCAGGCTGAAGATGCAGTACCAGCGCATTTCTATCATGACGGTCAGCCGGACGGTGCACTATCGGACCCGCGCGACGGGATCTCGAGTTGGCGGGTTGCAGACCCCAAAGTCGCTGGAGAACCCAAAGGACAGCTTCAGCTTGCGTTCCCTCAAAATGACTAAGTTATGTAGTCACAATTTCAATCTGCAGTCTAGTCAGGGCAGTACAAACAAAGTAGATATGCAGGCTTAGGATAATTTCTGTGCGCACTATCAAAGCTAAAACGAGCAGTGTGGCTACTCAATGTATTTCTGAGGTGAGTGAATAGATGACCGATATCGTCACGATTAAGGAGGTCGCTGCGCGCGATGGCCTGCAAGCGCAGTCCGTGGAGATCACACTAGAGCAGCGGCGAGAACTGATTGAGGCGCTGGCAAAATCGAATGTGCCAGAACTTGAGATTGGTTCCTTCGTCTCGCCAAAAGCGGTGCCGCAGATGGCGGGAACGGATGAGCTGGCGAGAACGTTGCCCAAGTCAGGCGCTAAGTTCAGCGCGCTTGTGCCGAACATGAAGGGCTACGAACTTGCGCGCCGTGAGGGGATAGACCAGATTGCGATCGTGCTCTCAGCGACTGAGCAGATGAACCAGAACAATATTCGAAAGAGCCTCGACGACACCTTTGCCATGGCGGGCGATATTTTGGCGCGTGCGCAGGACGAAAGAGTTGAGATTCACGCTTACTTGGCGGTTGCTTTCGAGTGTCCCTACGAGGGGAAAGTTGCCTCGTCAGTGGTGCTTGAGCAAGTCAGCGAGCTGATGCGCAACGCGCCGGCGAGACTTGTTATCGCGGATACTATAGGTGCTGCGAATCCCCGAGATGTGAAGTCGATGATGACGGAGCTCGTCAGCCAATACGGTGCTGAGCGACTGGGCTGTCACTTTCATGACACACGGGCGATGGGGCTGGCCAATGTCTTTGCGGCGCTCGATGCCGGTGTCCGTCAGTTCGATAGCTCTGCGGGTGGCTTGGGTGGGTGTCCGTTTGCCCCGGGGGCAAAAGGCAATGTTGCGACTGAGGATGTTGTCATGCTGTGCGAGAGCTCAGGTTTATCGACGGGCGTCGATATGGAGGCGCTTTTACAAAGCGTTGAGTGCTTGACGCAGATGATGGGTGCTCAGCAGGGTGGCCGCGCGCATTACTGGCTTACGAATAACTGGCAAAAGATCGCCAGCTAAACAAACAGATAAGAGGACATAAACATGTCATACCGTCTTGGCGTCGATGTAGGAGGAACGTTTACCGATTTCCTCTTGCTCAATGAGGACACGGGCGAGACCAAGACGGCTAAAGTGCCGTCGACTCCCGAGGACTCATCGATAGGTGTATTGAATGGTGTCGCAAAAATCTGCGATTCCTCAGGTATCGACCCCTCTGATATCAAACTGGTGATGCACGGAACCACGGTTGCCACGAACGCCGTTTTGACCGGGCGCGGTGCAAAGGTTGGTCTCATTACAACCTCAGGGTTTGAAGACACCTTGCAGGTGGCTCGCTCGTTTTGCCCAGGTGGCCTCGGCGGCTGGGTCACCTTTGTTAAAAAGCCTTTGTTGGCACCGCTTGAGCTCACTATCGGTGCAAATGAGCGTATCGCCGCTGATGGCAGTGTCGTTACAGGGCTTGATGAGGGCGCTTTACGCGAATCGTTGAAGACCGGCATGGCAGGCGATATCGAGGCGCTCACCATTTGTTTTATCAACGCTTACATCAACGGCGAGCACGAGCAGCGTGCGCGTGAAATTGCGCAAGAGTTCTTCCCGAATATACCTATCTCAATCTCGAGTGAAGTCGTCCCGGAGATGCAGGAATACGAGCGTACTGAAACGACCGTTGTGAATAGCTACGTTCGTCCAGAGGTTGCGCGATATGTGAATAATCTGCAAGGTGCGCTGAACGAGCGCTTGGGCGACGACACACAGTTGTCCATTTTGCGCTCCGACGGTGGCCTCGCATCGAGTCGCGCTGCCGCTGAATCCCCCGTTAACCTTCTGATGTCAGGTCCAGCGGGTGGCGTTACAGGCGCGTTGTTCTTCTGTACGAAAGCCGGCTTTAGCAATATTTTGACCTTCGATATGGGTGGCACCTCTACCGATGTGGCTCTCATCCAAAATGGTCGCGCCCGCGTGCGTCGAGAGACCTTCGTTGGCGATGTGCGTGTTCGGGCGCCGTCTGTTGACGTTCGTACTGTAGGCGCAGGCGGTGGTTCAATCGCCTTTGTTCCAGAATTAACCAAAGCCTTGCGCGTTGGCCCTGAGTCCGCGGGTGCGGTGCCGGGTCCCGCCTGTTACATGAAGGGTGGTGAGGCGCCGACGGTTTGTGATGCCAACGTGGTTCTTGGCTACCTACCTTCAGATGTTCAGCTCGGTGGCGATATGCAGATCAATCGGGATGCATCTGTCGCCGCAGTTCAGAGTGTCGCAGATGCCATGGGCGTTGACCTGATGGCGGCTGCAGAAGGCATCATCAAGATCGTTAACGAATC
>Ga0181593_10003866_pt1 | contig 13666 bp, 14 predicted proteins | sample 071ome_19_FD_133756 | JGI IMG/M metagenome (GOLD analysis project Ga0181593, IMG submission 133756) | Coastal salt marsh microbial communities from the Groves Creek Marsh, Skidaway Island, Georgia - 071413AT metaG (megahit assembly) | ecosystem: Environmental > Aquatic > Marine > Intertidal...
CTGGTAATGGCCTATCCGAGCTCTCTAGCTGTAGATGATATATCTGTATGTGTGCGGTGAAATGGGTACATGACTGTTACCGTATAGGAGGTATTTTGTGATATCTGCCTGCCATAAATTCAGACAGGCTGCTATCTATCTCATCTGAATGATCCCAGCCTGAACTTGGAAATGACAGCATGCCGCCTAACAGGCCTTTTTCTGGCCGCCGACACATCACTAGCCTGCCATCTGGCCGGCTGATGATATAGGCTTTGCCATCTCTTACCGGCTGATGTTTTTTCGCTTCACGAATTGGTAGTACCGAAGGGTCCGGCAGTTGTGATGCAGCACATGAATGTTGCAATGGGCAGCGCTGGCAGTCTGGTGTTCGGGGCTGGCAAATATCATTGGCCAGATCCATTAATGCTTGCGGAAAATCTGAAAAACGCTGTTTTGGCAAACTATGTAAAAATGCATCTCGTAAAACAGGCTTTAATTTGGAGATTGGCTGTGTGAAGCCGCCAAAACGTACCAGAATTCGTTCGATATTTCCATCAACTACAATTGCCGGCCTATCAAAAGCAAAGCTCAGAATAGCCCCTGCCGTATAAGGTCCAATGCCCGGAAGCGCTCGTAAATCTGCTTCCGTTTCAGGGAACTGGCCATGATATGTTGAAACAATAATCCTGGCTGTTTTATGCATATTCCGTGCGCGCGCATAATAGCCAAGCCCTGCCCAGTTTGCCAGCAACTCATCCAAATCTGCCTCAGCCAATGCAAATATATCCGGCCATTTTGCGGTAAATTTTTCAAAATAGGGTATCGCGGTGGCTACACTGGTTTGCTGTAGCATCAGTTCGGACAGAAACACATGATAGGCAGGTGCGAGATCAGGCCATCTGTGACGCCATGCCAGATGCCGGCCATATTTATCATACCAGGCCAGCACCGCATCGCTATCAAAGCCAGAAAATAGCCTCTCTAATTCGGTATGATGACCAGATTGAGCAGATAATAAATGGTCTGGCATTATAGAAAATTTTCAAATGTCATAAGCTGGCATTTCTGTTGGCATTTCAAGACAGTTTTAATCGCGAAAAAAGACTAGCATTTTTTATCGTCAAATCAAGTCACCTCCATTTTGCTACATCAACAACAGCTGTAAAAAGGTTTATGATAAAAGCAGAATATGCTAGCGTCATTGCCATGACATCTGAGCGCAACAGCCCCCCCTTTGGCAGAACCAGCACCCCGCGCCGAAAAGGTATGCGAAGCCTGTCAGGACTAACCGAAACATTGCTTGGACCTGCACTTCGCGGGCGAGTGGCTATTCTTGGTAAAATTATCACTCACTGGCCAGAACTGGCTGGTGAAGCGGCTAGCTGGTCACAGCCTATTGATATCCAATTTTCAGGCAAGCAGAAATCAGACGGCGTGCTGGTACTGTCAATCAGAAGTGGCACAGGGCCGCAAACCCAGATGATGACCAGAACTTTGTGTGATTCGATTAACAGCCTTGCAGGCTATGCGATGGTGAGCCGAATAAGGCTGGTGCAAAATCTGCCAGCACCTGTTTTTGAAGAATCAGCACCAGACAGCGTATCTGATGAGGCCAGCTTTGATGAGGTGGCACAGAGCAAGCTGGAACATAAACTATCTACAATTAATAGCCCTGAATTGCGCGCAGCCCTGCTAAAGCTTGGCCAGACGGTCAATAGCAGACAAAAAACAGACTAACCCCTTTTGTCTGCTTGCCTTATATTCGCCAAAAAAATACACTATTGATGGTGTTTATGACACCAACCATGTATGACATGGTTCGACATACCAACACTGGTCAATTACTTTTGGCGCTTTGGCGCAACTCGAACAAAGAACAGGAATCTGGGCCAATATTATGAAGAACTCTATCTCCAGACGTCGCTATCTATCATTAATCGCCGCAGGGGCTAGCACCATGATGCTACCAGCCCCCTCATTTGCAAAAGCCAATATTACAACCGAACATGCCACAAAAGTTCGTGCGCTTGGCAGTGCAGATGCCCAGCTTGTTATTTCAGAATTTTTCTCGATGACTTGCGGGCATTGTGGGCGTTTTCATCGGCAAACATTCCCCAAAGTAAAATCAGAATTGATCGAAACTGGCAAAATCAGGTTTGAGTTGCACCCCTTCCCGCTAGACGGGCTGGCATTGCGTGCCCATGCACTTTGTCGTGCCTTACCTGAAACAGCCTATTTTGCGATGGTGGATACATTGCTTGCCGAACAGAGCAAATGGACCTCCGCAGAAGAACCGATTGAGGCGTTGCGCGGATATGGGCGGGTCGCTGGCATTTCAAGTTCTGAATTTGATTCTATCATGTCAGATAGACCCTTTTTAGAAGCTATTTACCAGATAAGACAGGATGCGTTTAAAGATTTTGCAGTTGAATCAACACCAACCTTTCTTGTAAACAAGACCCATAAATTTAGCGGTGCGCTAAGCTATGATGAATTTCTGAAAGAGCTTGAAAGCTTTTCCATCTAGAATGTGAATGTGCACGCGCTTTTAATGCTAAATTCGATCACTTCCATAATCAGGCCATAAGATTTAATGATTTTCCGCTCACTTTCCATGACTGGTTTTAAGTCTTTTGCTGAAAAGACTGAACTAGATATTGAAAATGGCCTGACAGGGATTGTTGGGCCTAATGGCTGCGGTAAATCAAATGTGGTAGAAGCCCTGCGCTGGGTGATGGGAGAAAGCAATGCCCGCCAGATGCGTGGTGGCGAGATGGATGATGTCATTTTCAATGGCACAGATAAGCGTCCAGCCCGTTCACTGGCAGAAATTAGCCTGATGCTGGATAATCCCGAAAAACGCGCACCAGCAGAATTCAACCAGCATGATGAGCTGACAATTACCCGAAAAATAGAACGTGGCAAAGGTTCGCAATATCAGGTGAATGGCAGGCCAGCCAGAGCGCGAGATATCCAGCTTTTATTTGCAGATACTGCCTCTGGTGCGCGCTCGGCCGGAATCGTCTCGCAAGGGCGCATCGGTGCGATTGTTGGCGCAAAACCAGAAGACAGACGAAGCCTGATAGAAGAAGCTGCCAATATTAAGGGGCTACACCAGCGCAAACATGAAGCTGAATTGCGTCTTAAAAATACCGAATTGAATCTTGAGCGGGTCCAGGATCTAATTGACCAGCTCACCGAACAGAGAAACCAGCTTGCCCGTCAGGCAAAACAGGCCGCACGCTATGCGTCAGTTGCAGACAGAATACGCAAAGCAGAGGCCCAGCTATTACAGGCAAAATGGCAATTTGCCGATGCCGAACATCTATCATCTCAACAGGCATTATCAGAACAGAACCAGCAGGTGCAGCATGCCACACAACAGGCCGCACAGCTTGCCACCATTCAGGCAGAAACAGCCGCTACACTGCCCACGCTTAGGCAATCAGAGGCTGAAGCAGCAGCAGAGGTACAGCGCCTGCGTCTGGCCATTGCCGAATATGATAAAGAAGCCGAACGTGTCCGGCTTACCATTGCGCAGATTGATTCTCGTTTGCGCCAGATCGATGAAGATGCCGCGCGTGAAGCCAATCTGTTTGAAGATGCCCAAAAGGCCCTGACAGGTCTATCGGCTGAAACAGATAGCCTGAAAGCAGATATTGAACATACAGCACCTGCCCATGAAGAGGCTAGACAGGCCTTGCAAAAGCTGACACAGGCCAGCCAGCAGGCAGACAGGCTATCTGCTGAACAGACAGCCCGTTTTCAGAATGCAGAAACCACCAAAAGACAGCTTGAAGCCCAGATAACCTTGCTGAATCAACGCATTCATGAGGCAGATACAACGCTAGGCGAGATTAATCTGGACAGGCTGGCGATGGATATACAGACAGCAAGCGCCCAGTTAGATGAGGCGCATCAAAATGCCCAGAATGCTGACACCCTGCTTACAGTGGCATTAGAAGCACAACAGACCGCCAATGACGAAAAGGAAAAACAAAGAGAGGCGCTGAATATCGCAGAAAGTCAAGTGATGCGGCTTACAGCCGAAATTGATGCCCTTGCCTATATTCTGTCAGAAAGCCAGCCTGATGATGCGTCACCTGCGGCAGATTCCCTGAAGGTAGAAGAAGGCTATGAAGCTGCATTATCTGCCTGTCTTGGCGCAGATATGCTATTGCCATTTGATTCAGGCACAACAGGTTTCTGGCGACAGGATATATCGTCTATTGCGCCTGTTCCCGAGCCCAAAATAGGGACACCTTTAATCCGCTATATTTCGGGAAATGATATATTACGGCAGGCAATTAGCGGTGTGAGCCTGATCAGACCGGATGATGACCCGCTTTTGCTTCAACAACAGCTTAGTTATGGACAGGCGCTGGTGACTACAGAGGGCCATCTATATCGCTGGGATGGGCTGGTGCGCACACATACAGCGTCAGCAGAAGCCGAACGTATTCGCCAGAAACAACGTCTGGCTGAACTTAGCGGCGAAGCAGCGACGGCAAAACAGGCACAAGAAGCGCTGAAATCCGCCTTTGAATCAGCCGCAGAGCAAGCTGAAACCGCCGCTCAGGACAGCCGCTCGAAACAGGCCGAACATAAACAGGCTGAACTGGTAGTTGGCGAATTGCGACGCACGCATGAAAAGGCTCTTCTAGCCCATGAAGTCGCAGAAAAGCGCCATCAGGATATTCTGTCATTATCTGCATCTGCACGTGAAGACCTGAAGCAGGCACGCATTAATTTTGAGGAAATTGGCGATATTGCCAAACTTGAAGCAGAAGCAACGGCCGCATCGCAAAGCGCAGCCGAAAACAAACAGCAGTTAACAGATGCACTTCAGACGGAAGCGGCACTGGCACAAAAAATTCAGGGCGCAAATGCCAGATTGCTCTCCATTGATGCACAAATCAAAGACTGGCAAAGCAGACAGGCACAGACTGATAGCCGCAATGCCCAGCTAGCCGAACGCAAGGCTCAGACAATTTCAGAAGCAGAACAGCTAGCTGAACGCCCCCAGCTGATCGAACAGGAAAAAAACAAAACCCTTGAGCTTTGCACAGAATCAGAAACCCGCCATCTAGCACAAAGCGATAATTTACGTATCGCAGAAAATACCCTGCTGGAACAGGATAGAGCCGCAAAAGAGGCAGAGCGCGCACTGGCATCAAGTCGGGAAACACTCATTAGATGCGAAGCACGACAGGAGCGTGCGCAGGCAGAAATAGAGCATCTAAGCCAGCAAATTGCCGAAAAGCTGTCTTGCAAACCTGAACAGCTAGCAGAAATTGCAGGCGAGATAAAACAGGATAGCCCCTCTCTTGAAAAGCTGGAAATGACTGTTCAACGCCTGCTTCGCGAGCGCGAACAGATAGGCCCTGTCAATCTGAGAGCCGAAGTTGAAATGGCAGAGCTTGACCAGCGCATGAACGAGTTGCAAAGCGAATGCGATGATTTGCATGAAGCGATCAGCAAATTAAGAACTGCCATCAGTTCGCTCAACAGAGAAGGCCGCATGCGCCTGCTTGACAGTTTTGCCGAAGTTAATGGCCATTTCACCAATCTGTTTACCACCTTGTTTGGCGGTGGGCATGCCGAGCTCAGACTGACAGAATCAGATGATCCTCTGCAGGCAGGGCTGGAAATTATGGCAAGTCCGCCAGGCAAAAAAATGCAGTCGCTTTCCCTATTATCAGGTGGTGAGCAGGCATTAACGGCACTGGCCATTATTTTTGCTGTGTTTCTTACAAATCCTGCCCCTATCTGTATTCTGGATGAGGTCGATGCGCCGCTTGATGATTCGAATGTTGAGCGTTTTTGTGATTTGCTTCGCCAAATCGCCCAGCAAACAAACACACGCTTTCTGGTTGTCACCCACCATCGCATGACAATGGCGCGGATGGACAGGCTGTTCGGGGTTACAATGGAACAGAAGGGAATCAGCAGAATTGTATCTGTTGATTTGCAGACTGCCGAAGATATGCAGGACCAGCTTTACGCATAAATAATCAGCCTCAAAAACAGGCTTTTTCGTGGCATGAACGGCAAAATTGCGACCTCTCGTCACAGCTACCATGCTAATCGTGAAAATCAATAGCAAATCCCTTGACAAATCAGGCCTTCTCGCACTAGGTTACGGCCAATTTCACAGTTCTTTCCAGTTGCCTTTATCTTGCTGCTGGAAGGATAGCTGGAAAAGACAATGAAACAGATGCTTAGGGCATGATTGATGAGCGCCGGCAATAATGACCGTCCAGAACAGCCTGATGCATCTTCTCTGTCTGAGCGTATAGCCAGATGGGAGGCCAAACAAAGCGCATCCGTTGCTACACACAGCAAAATGGGCGTGCCTAAGAATGGGTTTGCATTGGCTGGCCGCGTGACGACAGAGCTTGTTTCTGGTCTGGTGGTTGGTGCCTTTATCGGCTTCTGGGTTGATAAATGGCTTGATACAACACCGCTTTTTTTGGTGGTGTTGTTTTTTGTGGGTGCTGTTGCGGGCATGTTTAATGTCTGGAGAGCGCTATCTGGCAAAGGTATGGCCGCAGGGTATTTTGACGAGCATGAAGCTGGCAAATCGCCAGAACAGGCTGAACAGAACAGAGGAGAGAGTTAGGTGCATTCACCGGTAGAACAATTTACCATTAAGGTTCTGTTTGCGCTGAACCTGTTTGGGTATGATATTTCCTTCACCAACTCGGCGTTATTCATGGTGCTGGCCATTGCTGTAAGCTGTGGCTTTTTAGTATTTGCGATGCGCCCCGCCTCAATTGTGCCTGGCCGCATGCAGGGACTTGCCGAAATGATGTATGAATTTGTGGCAGAGATGGTGCGTTCTAATGTTGGCAATGAAGGCCGCCCTTACTTTCCGTTCATCTTTACGCTATTCATGTTTATCCTGTTCTCCAATTTGCTTGGGCTTATCCCCTACAGCTATACAGTTACCTCACAGATCGTTGTAACCTTTGCGATGGCACTATTCATTTTTATTGGGGTTACCATTATTGCGGTCGTGAAGCATGGATTTCATTTCTTCAGCTTCTTTATTCCCTCTGGCGCACCAAAAGCGTTGCTGCCATTGATTTTCGTCATTGAAGTAATTTCCTATTTTATCAGACCAGTTAGCCTGTCTGTCAGATTATTTGCAAATATGCTGGCAGGCCACACAATGCTGAAAGTATTTGGCGGGCTGGCAGTAATGATTGCAGGGGCTGGTGGCGTGTTTGTTGCCGGTTCAATTCTGCCACTGGTGGCTATCATCGGGCTTACCGGACTTGAGGTACTGGTTGCCTGTCTGCAGGCCTATGTATTCACAATTTTGACTTGTATGTATTTGAATGACGCGATACACCTGCACTAGCAAAAAAAGCGAAGTGCAAACTCGCAAAATAGAAGGTTTTTGATCACAGACAGATAGTCTTATCAAAATAATGTGAACTGAATTCTCTAAACACAATGGAAGGATAATGAGATGGACGTTGAAGCTGCAAAAATGATCGGTGCTGGTATTGCTGTTGTTGCACTTGCTGGTGTGGGCGTAGGTATCGGAAATATCTTCTCAGCATTGGTATCATCAATTGCTCGTAACCCTGCTGCACGTGACAATGTGTTCGGCATCGGTATTCTGGGCTTTGCCCTGACAGAAGCGATTGCGCTGTTTGCGCTTGTTATCGCGCTGTTGATGCTATTTGCTCTGTAAGATATCAGACGGCTAGCACCACACTAAATGCGACAGATCGTACTTTTGTATGATCTGTCAGACATTGCCGTTGGAGGCATATCCTGCATCCAGCATAAGCGGCAAAAATTATGATGGTAATTGCTGTTTTTGACACTTTTTATCTTAATTCAGGCCTGCCCTGTCAAAATGGCAGACAGAAACAAGATAGCTGTCGAGGAGCCAGATAAAATGAAGATGACAATGATGCATAAACCCATTGCGGGCCTGATCGCGCTGTTATTGACAGCCAGTCCGGTTCTGGCGGCTGGTGATGGCGGTGGTCTTCCACAGCTAGATTTTACAACTTGGCCAACCCAGCTATTCTGGCTGGTGGTAACATTCGTAATTGGCTATCTGTTGATGTGGCGTGTTGTTGTGCCAAAGATTAGCGTTGTTCTGGATGAACGGCGTGAGCGTATCAGCTCTGATATTGAATCTGCCAAACAGACAGATGCAGAAGCAAAAGCCATGAAAGCTGATTATGAGGCCGAACTGGAAGATGCGCGTAATAAAGCTGCCGAAGCTGCAAGACAGGCGGTAGCGGCCGCCAAAGCAGAATCTGATAAAACAGAAGCTGATCTGGCCGCCAAGCTGGCCAAGAAAGTCAAGACAGCAGAAACCAAGCTGGCATCAGCACGTGAAGAAGCTCTTGCGAGCATTAACGATGCTGCCCAGTCTGCCACGATTGATATTGTTGCCCAGATTACTGGCATGAAACTAAGTGCTGCAGATGCTAAAAAATCGGTATCCGTAGCAGCTAAACATCTGGCGAAGGAGGCATAGCATGCATTTTGATGAAGCCGCATGGGTTGCGTTAGGTTTCCTTATTTTTGTTGTGCTGGCATGGAAACAGGCCTCAGCTGCATTAGGCTCAATGCTTGATTCACGTAGTGAAAAAATCAAAGCAGAGCTAGATGAAGCTCGCAAACTTCATGAAGAAGCAAAAGCAGAGCTGGATAATTTCAAGGCGTTGAAAGCTGAAGCAGAAAAAGAAGCGCAGACAATTCTGGCAAATGCGAAAGCGGCTGCCGAACGTATCCGCGAAAATGCCGCCACACGCGCTGAAGAAACCATCGCACGCCGTGAAGCGCAGGCAAAAGCAAAAATCACTGCTGCTGAAAATGCCCTTGTTGCCGAATTACGGCAAAAAGCATCTGAGCTTGCCATCAATGCTGCACAGCAGGTCATCACAGACAAGCTTGATTCCAAAGCGTCCCTTGCGCTGGTAGAAGATTCAGCCAAACAGATAGCGGCAAGCAAATAGCCCGCTTCGGCTCGCTGTTAAACAATCAGGATGATTAAGCCGCCTTATGTTATCAGACAGGCGGCTTTTTTATTGCTATCAGAGATGTCAGCTTTGCTAGTTAATCTCAACTGGCTTAGGTGTTAGCGCAATCACCGCGCGTGCGCCCTGTTTTAAATCAAGCTCAAATTCTGACACAGGATATAGCGTATCAACATTCTTTGGAAATGCCATCTTGAACGCTATGCTTTGCACATCATAGGGCTGGTCATTTTCATCAAGAAGAGAGATTAGAAACGGAACCTGAACACGTGCGGGCTCAATGCCTTCGTCAAGCTGGCGCTTTAGCTTCAAGCCTGCATCAACCGCCATATAGATTTTGCCCTTTTTACTGTGGCATTGAGCTGAAACACCATTTAGCCGCACTTCAACAGCCTGCATCGCATCTTCATCGCTTGTCATGATATCAGCACGCATGCCTTCTTTTGGCGCAGATAATAGATCGCTACAATCTTTCCATTCCGGCCTTAGGCTGGCACAGCCTGAAATAACAGACAGGCTAGCAATCGCAAATGCACATATTTTCACTTTGGAAAGAGAGCGGCATCCCATTATGATATTCCTGTAGCTGGAGGTGATATTCAGGTAAAAGACCCTATCTTTAGGATGTTATAGCAGTCTTTGCATGCTTCTGCTACAACTTAACAACGTGGAAATCGTCAAGCTGGACAGAGATGAGTCGCACCGTGCTAGGAATAGATACAGATCGTAAAACAGTCATTTTGGCCGCACCAAGAGGGTTTTGCGCCGGTGTTGAACGCGCTGTCAAGATTGTCGAGATAGCGATAGAAAAATTTGGCGCCCCTGTCTATGTCAGGCATGAGATTGTGCATAATAAGCGGGTGGTGGATGATCTGGCCGCAAAGGGTGCTGTTTTTGTCAAAGAGCTAGATGAAGTGCCAACAGGCGCACCAGTTGTGTTTTCTGCACATGGGGTAGCAAAATCGGTGCATGAGCGCGCGGACGCGCTGAAGATGATTGCGATTGATGCTACCTGCCCGCTTGTTACCAAAGTTCATAATGAAGCGACAAGACATGCCAGACATCATAAACATATTCTACTGATAGGCCATGCTGGCCATCCTGAAGTGATCGGCACAATGGGACAAGTACCAGAAGGCAGCATCAGTCTAATTCAGACCACCGACGATGCCAGAGCTATTATGCCACCAGACGACACAGCCCTTGCATTTGCAACCCAGACCACCTTGTCTACAGATGAAACAGCTGAGATTATTACCATCTTGCAGCATCGTTTTCCTGAAATTACAGGGCCACGCGGCGAAGATATCTGCTATGCCACCACTAACAGGCAGAATGCTGTCAAGGCGATGGCAGAACATTGCGATCTGTTTCTGGTGATTGGCGCGCAGAATTCATCTAATTCCAAGCGGCTGGTAGAAACAGCCCTAAAAGCAGGCGCACCACACGCCATGCTGATAGCAGATGCCACAGAACTTGATATGCAGGCTATTGGCAAGGCAGACAGAATAGCCCTGTCCGCAGGTGCGTCAGCCCCTGAAATTCTGGTAGAAGAAGTGCTAGAGGCAATTAAACAACATTACCAGATAGAAATTGAGCATCATAATCTTGTTGAAGAAACAATGCATTTCAAACTGCCTGCACTTCTTAGACAGGCCGAAGAGAGATAGATGGCTGTCTATACCCAGATTGATGATACAGCACTTGAGCAGTTTCTAGCGCGCTATGAAACAGGAACTTTGCTAAGCATTGCCGGCATTGCTGAAGGTGTTGAAAATTCCAACTATCTATTACGCACCGATGCTGAAAACTATATTCTAACCCTATATGAAAAGCGGGTGAATGAAGAAGAATTACCCTATTTTATTGGCCTGATGCAGCACCTGTCAGCCGCAGGCCTGCAATGTCCAGTTCCGATTGCAGATCAGAATGGCGTGATTTTACAGCAGCTTTCCGGCCGGCCAGCAGCAATGGTCAGCTTTCTGAACGGCACTTCAAAACGCTTTCCTAATCCTAAACAGTGTTTTGCACTTGGCCAGACGCTTGCTCAATTTCATCTATTATCTGCCGACTTTGAATTGACCCGCAAAAATGGTCTAGGGCCTGATGACTGGCTAGCCTTATTAGAATCAATAGATAAAACACCAGAAGATATGCCAGAATCCCTGCTGGAAATGGCAGCGGCCAAACTTTCCGAGATACTGGCAAAATGGCCGTCTGGCCTACCATCAGGGGCAATTCATGCAGACCTGTTTCCGAATAATGTGCTATTTGTAGGCGACGAGTTAACAGGGGTCATTGATTTCTATTTTGCCTGTAATGATCTATATGCCTATGACCTTGCAGTATGTCTCAATAGCTGGTGTTTTGATGCAGATGGCAGTTTCAATATCACTAAATCCACTGCCCTGATTAACGGCTATCAGACAGGCAGGCCATTACAAACAGACGAAATAGACGCATTGGCTACATTATGTTCAGGGGCAGCCATGCGGTTTTTCCTTACCCGCCTATATGACTGGATACACACCCCAAAAGATGCGCTGGTTAAACCACTTAACCCGCTTGAATATTGGCAGAAATTACGTATCCATGAGAAAGCGCAAAGCCCGCAGGCCTATGGTATCTGGTAAATGATGGCAGACCAGTCACCCCCTTTAAACCTGTTCACAGATGGCGCTTGTCTTGGCAATCCCGGACCTGGCGGCTGGGCAGCTATATTGCAATATGGCGAGCATGAAAAAACACTGGTTGGCGGCTGGGATGATACAACCAACAACCAGATGGAATTAATGGCAGTAATTTCGGGGCTGGAAGCGCTAAAGCGACCCTCGCATCTGACCATTGTCACAGATAGCCGCTATGTTATGGATGGTATCCAGAAATGGCTGGCTGGCTGGAAACGGAATGGCTGGAAAACTGCCGCAAAAAAACCTGTTAAAAATGTGGAATTATGGCAACGCCTTGATGCTGCCCTGCAGCCTCACACGGCACAATGGCAATGGGTGAAAGGTCATGCAGGGCATAGCGAAAATGAAAGATGTGACCAGCTAGCCAGCGAAGAAGCTAGCCGCCGGCACATTCGCCTTCAATCGTCTGATTAAAGCTCTGATAATAGATATTCTGCGCTGGATACTTCAAAAGCGCCAGGTTCTTCAACAAAGATTTTGTGAATAACGCCATTTTCGGCGATAAATGCGCAACGTCCGGCACGATAGCCCATAATAGGCCCCATATTGACAGCGATGCCAAGTGCCTCAGCAAATACCGCTGTGCTATCGGCGATCATATCTATTTTGCCTGCTGTGCCTGACGCATCTCCCCATGCTTTCATCACATGGGCGTCATTGACAGAAAGACAGGCAATCTTATCAACACCGCCTGCCTTCAGCTTATCAAACTGCTCAAGATATCCGGGTAGATGCCGCGCAGAACAGGTAGGTGTAAATGCACCCGGCACAACAAACATCACAACTTTGGCATCGGCAAAATAATCTGCCGTTTGAATAGCCTCAATCCCTTCTTCAGTTTTGATATGGACTGTGATATCAGGAATTTTGGCACCCGCATTTAATGTCATGATAATACCTCTTAGATAATAAATTCTGTTTAGATAGTTGGCTTATATCGCATTAATTCTGTTTTGCAAGCCTTTCCAGCGCGGATATCACACTATCGATGCTCAGAAGCTCTGGCAGGATGATAACCTCTCTTCCTCCCGAACCAAACAGGATATTGAACGGAATACCAAATCGTTCATGCTGGATCAGAAATTCTGATATTTCAGGATTGGCTACTGTCCAGTCTGCACGAATCAATTCAGGCTGATAGCGTTCAAAGGCGGTAAGTATCGGTTCTGAATCAAGTACCAGTTTTTTATTAACTTTACAGGTAATACACCATTCCGCTGTCACATCCACAAACACAATACGGTCTGATGCCAGCGCCTGAGCCAGCCTTTGTTTTGTAAAGGGCGTATATGCGCTTGCTGCTTCTATCTGTCTGGTTGAGCCAGCAGATGAAAGATAGGGGGTGATGACAGAAGGCGCAAATACCGCACAGAGCATAAGGCCGGCAATAAATAATTTGCGCATAGATGTATCTGGTTGCCTGAGATATAGGCTAGCAGATACCCCAAAAAGCAGTCCCAACAGCACCAGACTTGCAATGTTTCCAGCTTGCAGATAGACAAGCCAGACAAGCCAGATAACAGTGCCAGCAAGCCCCATTCCCATCAGCATCTTGATTCTGTTCATCCAGCTTCCGGGACGCGGCATATGCCTGACGATTGCCGGAAATAACGCACATAACAGCCAGGGGCTAGCCAATCCAAGCCCCATCATCATCATCACTGCAATCAGTGTTATCGGCGCAGAGGTAAAGGCAAAGCTGATAGCTGTCCCTACCAATGGGGCAGAACAGGGGGTTGCAAGGAAAGTGGCCAGAAACCCTGAGATAAAATCTTTAAATAACGGGGAACGAGCCTGAACGGGCTGAGCTGCAAATCCGGGAATTGGTAATGAGATTCTGTCATACAGGCTGAGCGCAAATATGGTGATGATAACAGACATCAAACTTAAAAAGAATAGATTTTGAAACTGCACACCCCAGCCAAGCTGGCTACCCGAAACAGACAATATAGCAAAAATACAGCCAAGCATAAGAAAACTGGC
>Ga0181593_10003869_pt1 | contig 13662 bp, 10 predicted proteins | sample 071ome_19_FD_133756 | JGI IMG/M metagenome (GOLD analysis project Ga0181593, IMG submission 133756) | Coastal salt marsh microbial communities from the Groves Creek Marsh, Skidaway Island, Georgia - 071413AT metaG (megahit assembly) | ecosystem: Environmental > Aquatic > Marine > Intertidal...
GCAGAGGCGGAGGCGATCCAGACCGAGGTCTATGAAGTCGGGAAACGCCACGACTTCGAGAACCTCAAGGATTGGTTCGGATGCTTGTACGAAGTACTGCTCGGCCAACCGCAAGGCCCGCGCATGGGATCGTTCATTGCGCTGTATGGTGTGCAGGAGAGCATCGATCTGCTTGATCGGGCGATTGAGGGCCAAGATTTGGCGGCTTAGCGGTATTCGCTGTGTATCTTCTTAACTCGCATTGTGCACATCGAATAATTCTATTCCCGCGGCCGCTTCGCTCTCAAAGAAGTCCAGATCCTCCTTACTGAAATAATTTATGTAGTCGCCCACGAGGCCGCGGCGAAAGAGCACGGAACTCGACGCCTTTTCTGCATCGGCATTCCTTGAGATGACCATATCAATGGTTTCATTTTTGACGGGCAGCCCGACATGTTTAGAGAGTTTTGAAAGCGTGGATTCAAACGCGTTGTGATAATTTTCGTATGTCACGATGAGTACATTGTCCGTATTGGCCCAAGCGTTTACATGGTGGGCCCAGCAGGCCGGTGGCGTAAGATCATTCCTGTAGGATTGCCTAAGAAACGTATCAAAGGTTACGGACCTAAAAGCAGCGGTGTGACGCCTGCGAAATTCGAAAAAAGACACCATGACGTCGCGGCCATCGCGCAGCACATATATAACTCGGCTATTTTCGCGAAGCGCTATTGCATAAGCGCGCGCTTGCTCGTCACCGCTTAGTTCTTCCATATCAGGCAGGGTATGCGTTTTAATGATGGGGGTTGTGTTTGCGGTCCGCTTTGATTCGAATTCTTCCAGAGTTAGGTGCTCTTTGTGTTGGGGCAATAACGTTTCAAGCGTCACGAAGGAAGGTCCGGCACCGACTAGATTGTTGATAAGAGAATCGATCGTCAGGTGCGTGCCCGACCGTCGGTGGGAAGCCACCATGATATTTTTTTCAATTGCAATCACACCGTTCGCCCCAGTTTTCGCTGTCTGTTGCCGTTGTATTGAAAAATGCGCGCGAGCGCTACGCTTTCAACAGTATGTCCAGTTCGTTCTTTTTGTCGATCAGCGCGCTTGGCGAAGGCTTGGGGGCATCGTATTCCAGGAGTTCGAGTATTTTCTCCATCGGTACGCGGCCATTTTTGTCGAGAAACGTTTTTTTGACGATGGCGACGGCAGCCGTTTCGCCGTTTGCGACCATGGTGTGACGGTAGTACAGCCACTTGTCGTCCCAGGAGATGATGCGGGTCGTTAAATGGAATTTTTGCAGCGGTTGGATCGAGCGGCGAAAGCGGACGGTCGATGAGCCCAATACCGGATATAGGCCGGCGGTCAGAACGCGTTGCCAAGCCCCGCTGCGAAAAAGCATATCCATACGCCCCAAGTCCATGAAGCTGGCATAGCGCGTGTTGGTCATATGCCAATTAATGTCGAGATCCGTGAACCAACACCGGTAGTGTAGCGTGGTCTCTTCGGTCATCGCGCAGCGCGGGCCAATGCGTGCGTAGATGTACATCCACAGCACGCGGAAAATCATTGTCATGGGTTAGTCCAGCGCCAAACGGTGGCTAAGCAGCGACGGCCGCGCCGAAGAGTTCGTCGTCAACGTCCATGATGCTTGAGCCGCCCGCCAAGATTGAAGACAGTAGCGCACCTGTCTGAGGCAACAATTTGCTCATGTAGAAACGCGCCGTGGCAATCTTGCCCTTGTAAAACCCGGTCGGATCATCGGTTTTCGATAGAGCCAGTTTGGTCATGCGGGCCCACATGAAACCCACAGCCACATAGCTCATCATTTTAAGAAGATCTGTGGACGCGGCGCCGGCTTCGTTAGGATTGGACAGCCCTTTCTGAGCCATCGCGCCAACGGCCTGCTGTAAACGTCCGAACGCTTTTGCGAGGGCCAGTACAGTTTCTTCCATGGCCGGGTCGGATGCGTTTTCTTCGATGAACGTCTGCACCGGATGGAAGAACGCACGCAGGTAGCGGCCATAGTGGGCGCTCATTTTGCGGCCAACGAAATCCAGCGCCTGGATGCCGTTGGTGCCTTCGTAGATTTGGGTAATGCGGGCATCGCGCACGTATTGTTCCATGCCGTGCTCGCGGATGTAGCCATGTCCGCCGTAAATCTGCACGCCGAGGTTTGCATTCTCGAAACCGGTGTCCGTGCCGAATGCTTTGATCACTGGAGTGAGTAGCTGAACGAGGTCATCGTTCTTTTGTTTTTCGCTTTCATCAGTGGCTTTATCGGCTTTGTCCTGTGCCATAGCCACCCACATCACCAGCGCGCGCATACCCTCGGTTAGGGCCTTGATGGTCAGGAGGTTTTTACGTACGTCCGGATGGACCAGGAGCGGGTCCGCCGGTTTGTCTGGCTGAGCGGCGCCTTTAAGCCCACGGCCCTGCAGGCGTTCGCGGGCGTAGGCGAGGGCGCCTTGATAGGCCGCCTCGGAAAGCCCCAAGCCTTGCACGCCAACGCCGAGGCGCGCCGTGTTCATCATGGCGAACATGGCGCGCATGCCTTTGTGTTTTTCGCCGACAAGCCAACCTTGCGCTTCATCGAAGTTCATGACGCATGTGCTGGACGCTTTGATGCCCATCTTGTGCTCGATGGAACCGCAGGCCACGCCGTTGCGCGGGCCGACACTCCCGTCGGGTTTGGGTAAGAACTTGGGCACGATGAACAGGCTGATGCCCTTCACGCCCGGCGGGGCGTCGGGAAGCTTGGCCAGTACAAGGTGGACGATATTTTCCGTCAGATCATGTTCGCCGGCGGAAATGAAGATCTTGGTGCCGGTGATCTTGTAGCTTCCGTCGTCCTGCGGGTCGGCTTTGGTGCGGATCAAACCCAAGTCCGTGCCGCAATGAGGTTCGGTGAGGCACATGGTTCCGCTCCAGGTGCCCTCGGTGAATTTGGGAAGATAGAGCTGTTTCTGTTCGTCGGTGCCGTAGAGGGTTAGCGCGTTGAAGGCGCCGTGAGTGAGGCCCGGGTACATGCCAAAGGACATGTTGGCTGAGCAAATCATTTCCTCGACCAGCATATTAAGGGCTTTCGGTGCGCCCTGGCCGCCGTAATCAGGGTCTGCGCCAAGGCCTGTCCAGCCGCCCGCGGTAAATTGATCGTATGCGTCCTTGAACCCGGTCGGCGTACGTACGACGCCGTTCTCGAATACACATCCTTCCTCGTCGCCCGAGCGGTTGATTGGAAAGAGCACTTCCGCGGCAAGCTTGCCCGCTTCTTCCAGCACCGCATCGACAACGTCGGGCGAGAAATCCTCGTATCCGGGAAGGTTTTGCAGTCCATCGCCGTCGAAGAGTTCGTGATAAACGAATTTCATATCGCGGAGGGGTGCCGTGTATGTGGCCATGGCGGTTCTCCTTACTAATTCCGAAGCGGTTTGCCGGTATCGAGCATGTGTTCCATGCGCGCGAGCGAAGCTGGATTGCGCGCCAGTTCCATGAACACATTGCGTTCCAGCTTCAGCAGGTTTTTCTCGGTAATCGTTTCTGTGTGATCGGTCTCGCCGCCGCTGAGCACGCTAGCAAGGGCGGTGGCGACGACTTTATCGTGCGGCGTTGCCTTGCCTTGCAAGACAAGTGCATCGAGGGCGAGTTTCAGCCCCGCTGCCCCGCCCGGGCCCGGCAAAGAAATTTCGGCGTCTTCCGGCGGCGTATAATTCTCGGCAAGTTTGAGGGCCTTGGCTTTCGCGTCGGCCAGCAAACGGTCTCGGTTCATGGTGATGCCGTCCTCGCGCCGGAGGATTCCCATTTCTTTTGCTGACGCTGCGGAACGCGACACCTGCGCCGTGCCGATCAGCTCAAAGGTTTTGGCGACCGCCGGCATGGGGCCGCGGGGCAATTTCGGGTTGTTCTTGAACCGCAGCAGCATCTCCTTGCAGCCGCCCCAGCCGGGGATCACACCGACGCCGACTTCGACAAGTCCCGTGTAGGTTTCGGCGTGGGCCTGGATTGTATCGGAATGCAGCAGAATTTCGCAACCGCCGCCAAGGGCCATACCGAGTGGCGCGGCAACAACAGGAAAGGGGGCTTGCTTGAGGGCGAGATATGTTTTCTGTCCGTCTTCCACTTGGCTTTCAAGCTCGCCCCAGACGGCAATGTTGGCAGCGAACAGCATCAAGCCGACATTGGCGCCCACTGAGAAATTCGGGCCTTCATTATGGATGACGAGGGCTTTCCATTTCTTTTCCTTGTCGTTCTTGAACAGCTTGAGGACGTCCTTGTAGGCGGCCATGGTCATGGGGTCGAGACTGTTGGCGCGCGAGGTGAACTCAAAACACAGAACGCCGTCGCCAATGTCCCAGACCTTTGCGGACGGGTTTTTGATAATGGGTTTCGCGCCCCGTTTGATGTCGGAGAGCTTCAAAACGCCGTCCGGGCGAACAACGTCCGTGTATTCGCCCTTAGTGGTAAGGTACTGAAGCTTGCCGCCTTCGGTTCGATAGAAGCTGCCTTTTTCTGCGGCCAGTTTCAGTAACGGCGGCACTTCTATTTTTTCGGCAGTGAGTTTGTCGGCAAACCATTTGGCCCCCAGAGTGTCGATGATCTCGAAGGGTCCCAATCCCCAGCCGTAGCCGTCTTTCATGGCTTCATCGACATCGAAGATGGTGTCGGCGATTTCGGGCACGAGGCCAGCCGTGTAGGTCAGGCCCTGACTCGCGATTTTCCAGGCGTATTGGCCGCCTTTGTCTTCGTGTTCCACAACGGCTTTGAGGCCACCCTTTTTGGCGACGCCCAGGCTGTCCAATTGCGCTTTCACGCTGGGTCCATATTCGGCGGTTTTTAGATCGATGCTTTCCTTGATGCGTTTGCCGCCTTCTTTTTTAAGCCGATAGAAACCGGAGGGCCCTTTGCGCCCAATCCAGCCGTTCTTGATCATTGTCTTGAACGTCTCCGGCTCGCCGGCAATGCGGGCGTAATCATCGGTTTTGGGCAGCAGTGACAGCATGGATTTGGCGATATGCGGCATAAGGTCCAAGCCCACCAAATCGATCAGGCCGAAGATGCCGGTCTTCGGGATGCCGAATGGGCGGCTTGCCACTGCATCTGCTTCCTCCACCGTGAGATCCAAGTTGAGGGCCTCGACGACGCAGGTTTGCATCCAATAGGTGCCAATGCGGTTGGCGATAAAGCCGGGGGTATCTTTGCACAGCACGACGCCTTTACCGAGATTAACGTCGCCGAAAACGCGGATGGTATCAACCGCGTCCTTTCGTGTTTTCTCTCCACCGACAATTTCGAGTAAACGCATGTAACGCGGCGGATTGAAGAAGTGGGTGATCAGGAAATCGGGAACCATGTCCTTCGGCATACCGCTGGTCAGTTCCTTGAGCGGAATAGTCGAAGTATTTGAAGAAACGATAGACCCCTTTTTCCGTTTGGGTTCGATTTTTTTGTACAAGTCTTGCTTTATGTCGAGGCGCTCGATGATGGCTTCGACAATCCAATCGCAATCGGCGAGAAGATCGAGGTTGTCCTCGATGTTCCCGGTTGTGATCATCGCGGCGTTGCGCGGCGACATGAATGGCGCTGGCTCGGTCTTGAGCATTTTTGCGACCGCGCCTTCGGCGACCGCATTTCTGTTGCTGCCTTCTTTGGGAACAATGTCCAAAAGGACAACGGGAATTCCTGCGTTGGTGATGTGCGCGGCGATGCCGGCGCCCATGACGCCGGCACCGATCACTGCCGCTTTCTTTATCTCGGCCATGACCGCGCCTCCCTAAAGGGCTTCTAAAATCGTCGCGACGCCCTGGCCGCCGCCGATACACATGGTGGCAAGACCGTATTTCTTTTTCTCGCGCTTCAGCAATGAAGCTGCCTTGCCTGTGATACGCGCACCCGATGCCCCCAGTGGGTGGCCGATGGCAATCGCGCCGCCGTCAATGTTGGTTTTGGAAAGATCAATGCCAAGATCCTGAACGACGGAAAGACTTTGAGCTGCGAAGGCTTCGTTGAGTTCTATGATGTCTATCTTGTCGAGTTTCAGACCCGCGCGCGCCAGTGCCTTCGACGTTGCTTCGACCGGGCCAATACCCATGATTTCTGGTGCGCAGCCGGATACGGCAATGGAGACGATGCGCGCCAAGGGGGATAGGCCGTTTTTCGAGGCATAGTCTTCCGAGCAGACCAAGACCGCGGAGGCGCCGTCGGTCAACGGTGAAGACGTGCCAGCGGTTACGGTTCCCGTTTCCTTGAACGCGGGCTTCAGTCCCGCCAATCCTTCGGCCGTCGTGTCTGGGCGGATACAGCCGTCCGCATCGACCATACCGCCTTCGCCCTTGACCGGAATGATCTCGTCTTTGAACTTGCCGTCGGACTGGGCCTTGGCCGCGCGTTTGTGACTTTCAACAGCGAATGCTTCCTGTTTGTCTCGGGGAATCTGGTATTTTTCCGCCAAGTTCTCCGCCGTCTCGCCCATTGAGATGTAAGCGTGGTGCCCTGCGTTGACGAGCTCAGGGTTGGGCATGGGGTTGAATCCGGCCATAGGAATGCGGCTCATGCTCTCGATGCCTGCGCAGACGAAGACCTCTCCCGCCCCCATCTTGATGGCGCCAGCGGCCATGTGAATGGATTGCATGGAGGAGCCGCAAAATCTGTTTACAGTTTGTCCTGCCGTGCTGTTCGGTAAGCCGGCGAGGAAAACGACATTGCGCCCCACATTGAGACCCTGCTCGGCTTCGGGAAATGCGCAACCCATAATCAGGTCTTCGATGTCTTCAGGCTTAACTTTCGACTTTTCCAAAAGCCCTTTCACCACCGTGGCAACCATATCGTCCGGCCGCGTTTTTTTCAGTGCGCCTTTGTTGGCCAGAGTGAAGGCGGAGCGATTGTAGCCAGCGATTACGACGTTGGTCATGTGTGCGGTCCCTTCTTGCCGTATCTCGATCAGATGTTATGACGCATTATTCGATGCTGCGTGTTCTTCTTTGAGTTCTTTTTTAGACAGTTTCCCGATGAGGGTTTTGGGAAGCTCATCCCGAAATTCGTAATATTTAGGCTGTTCAATGGCCGAGATTTTGTCCTTTAGGAAGGCTTTGATCTCGTCTTCCGATATGGTTTCCCCTGCTTTTGGCTTGATGAACGCTTTGGGTGCTTGGCCGCGGTAGGGATGGTCCACGCCGATCACCACAACCTCTTCAACAGAAGGGTGTAGGTGTATCGCTTCTTCGACCACGCGCGGGTAAATCTTGTACCCCGAGGCGTTGATCATGTCCTTGATGCGATCGACGATAAAAACATATCCCTCGTCATCCATGTAACCCACATCGCCCGTATGAAATGCGCCGTCTTTCATCGCGTCGGCTGTTTCCTGTTCGCGGTTCCAATATCCACTCATGACCTGAGGGCCGCGCACGCAGATTTCGCCTTTCTCGCCGATGCTGAGAACGCGGTCGTCTTCCAACGACCTGATCTCAACAATGGTACCGGGCATGGGTAGTCCGACAGAGCCGGATTTGTTTTCACCCTCAGTGGGGTTGGTACACACCACCGGTGATGTTTCGCTCAACCCATACCCCTCTACGACCACGCATCCGGTTCGTGCTTCGAATGCCCGTTTGACTTCCGTAGGCAGCGCCGCACCGCCCGAAATACAAAGTTTGAGAGAGGTGAGGTCGTAGCTCTCTACGTCCGGGGAATTGTTTATGGCCGTAAATATAGTCGGGACAGCCGGAAACAATGTTGGCTTCTTGCGGTCAATTGTTTTCAGGCAATCTTTTAGATCGAAGCGCGGCATCATGATAATTTCGGCGCCGTATTCCATTCCGCAAAGCATTACAACCGTCATCGCGAAGACATGAAAAAAGGGAAGCGCGGCCAAAAACCGTTCGGACCCGTAAATAGGATCGCTATTCCAACATGCAACCTGCCGCGCATTTGCGGTTAGGTTGGCATGAGTCAGCATTGCGCCTTTGGGGAGCCCAGTCGTGCCGCCGGTGTATTGCAGGACGGCGATGTCTCGGTGGGGGTCGATTTCGACAGGATTAAAATCGGCGGAATTGTCGATAAGGTCGTCCCACCATATTTGACGATCGTCGTCTTCGATATCGGCTACCGTTGATCGTTTGAACAGATTAAAGAGAATCGATGTGCCCAGCGGCAACGCTTTTGACATGGAGCAAACAATTAACGTTTTGATTTGCGTTTTTTCCAGTAGCTCTCTGGCCTTTGGGTACATGGCCGTCAGGTCCATGGTCACCAGTACGTCGATTCCGGCGTCTTTGACCATGACCTCCAATTCGCGGGTCGTGTACAGGGGATTCATATTGACGATCGTGGCGCCGGCCTTGGTCGCGCCGAAGAACGCGGCGATATAGTAGGGCGCGTTGGGGAGTTGCAGGCCAATACGCGTGCCTTTTTTAACCCCTAAGTTCTGGAACCCCTTGGCGGCTTTCGCTACCAATTCCCCTGTTTCGGCATAGGTCCAGTGCCGGCCCAGGAATTCCATACAGTTCTTTGATTTGTATTTTCGAACTGCATCATCCAGCAGGGTGTATATGGCCGCAGACGGCAACGGCGTGTCCCATGGCGCAAAATCCGGGTAATTCCTCAGCCAAGGAAAGTCTGGGCCCATCGCGACTTCGGCAGCCATCTTAGTCCCTACAAATCACCAATCGTTGACGGTCGTCGTCGGTCTTGGAAATTATGAATCCAGTAAGCTTGAAAGTTTCAGCGCGATTCCTTTGGAGCCGAAGACTTTCAATTTTCCCATGGTGAATGCCACCATAGGATTCAGCTCACCTTGCATAAGTTTCTGCATGTTTTCCGATGAAAGAACTAAGGTCGTCTCCGCATCTTCATCCGCTGGACTTGGAGTTATGACGACTTCGTCACCCGTCGCATCCAACATGATTTTTCCATCATCGCCCAGATCGAACAACACTGAGTGGTTAAGCTCTTTAAGTTTTTCCGCCTGAGCTTTCATCTCTGACACCAGATCATCCAACGTCATAATTAACTCCAATGTCTTCAAACTCAGGGGCCTGCCTCATCACTGCTACCGGGCTAAATTCCAGTAGGCAATGGTGGCGCGTAAAGCCCAGTCTAATCCGCAATTCGAGTTATGGCGCTGACCGTTATAACTAATATCTGGAAATTCGCGCCCTAGTTAATAAACTACTTTCTCACAATTACCGATACGTGCGCCGCCGGGGCCGCCCCTTAAAGGTGGTGAATTTGCCCCCAAAAGGACTCCGAAGACCCAGAAATTCAATCATTTCATACAGTTATTTGACCTTGGGAAGGTGACAAGATAGCTTTAATCGCGTAACAGCGGGGATGGTGCGGCACCGATGGGGATGCCGTCCGCGGTCGCGTGGCCGAAGCCTCCGGACAGGACAGTTTTTGAGATGTCAGATACCGCCAGGGCTGATTTCGGAGGAGGGGAGGCGTCGCCGCCAAAGCCCGAACTTTTGAGAGCGCTTGTTGAAGCGATGGGCAAGTGGCGGCAGGCGCCTGAGGCCGGCACCAATCTCGTCGTCATAAGTGTCGCGAGCGCACTCCCAGAAACAAAACGCGGCGAAGAACTCGTTGAACAGATGAGTCTGGCTATGGCGACAATTGCCGTGAAGCGGTCAGGCAAATGTTACCAGGTATCGAATTGTGATTTTGCAATCCTCGTTCGGGTGACCGAGACGGGGCTTATAGGCATGGTGCGCGACCTTAAGGTCGAGATGCTCCGGACGATCGAAAAGGCGTATCCTGGAAGCTTCGGCACGATTGACCAAAGCCGCTTGGTATTAAGCTACGATCTTACGAACAACTATCGGTCCGCCGCCGACCGCATAGCCAAATACGCTGAAATTGCTCAAAAGGCCGTGGAAGAGGCTGACGCGCAAGAACGTCAGCTTCGTCCGCTAACGACAGCGGACATCAAAAACGTGATGCGGGCATATGAAAAGTTTGGGAACGAAAAGTTCATTAAAGCTTTTGTACGCACGCAAGACGTTATGCTCAATGTCAGTGGGAAGCCACCAGAGAGAATTCTCTCCGAGTATTTTATCAGTATGGATTTGCTGAGGAAGCCGCTCATAGTGGACGTTGAAATGCGCGGGTCAGGACGCTTATTTAACGAATTCACGTTGGTGTTGGATCAAATTCTTCTGCGTGCGTTCAACGAAATGCACACAACAAACCAACGCTGCTCCGTGAACTTGAACGTTGAAAGCGTGTTTACCGAAGCGTTCGAGGAGTTCATTGACCGCACCCCAACCGAAATTCTGTCGCAAGTGGTGTTTGAGTTTCGCCAATCGAACATCGTTGAGAATTTCGACGAGTTTCAGGTGGCACGCGGCCTCATTAATTCCAAAGGCGCGCATATTGCTGTTGATCAAATTTTTCCGCAGACCGTTGGTTTGGTTGATGTGGATTACATTGGTGCGACAATAGCAAAGATTCACTGGCGCAACGGCGCAGAGGAAATCCTGCGCGAGCGCGAGCGGGCTATTAAATATATGCTGGATTGCAACGTTCTTCCCGTACTCATCCGGGTGGACAACCAGCGCGCTTTGGAAGTGGGTGCAAGCATGGGCATTCACATGTTCCAAGGTTTCTTGATTGATGACATGTTCAATAAGGACGGCGAATAGCAGCTACCTGCGCTGAATTAGGCCCTGCCTCTAGATTGGCACGTGAATAGCGCCTACGCTATCAATCCCCAGTATGATCGAAGTTCAAATCGCGGCGCGGTATGCGTATTCAATCCAAATTATTCCTGCTTTTACTAGCGATTGCGATTATTCCACTGCTCGCGTTGAGTTGGCGTAGCGAACGAGCGATCCAGGCCCTGGGCGATGCAATCGTTGATCGGGGGCGGGATAGTGTCATTCAAGGGATTGAGGGTCAGCTCAATCAGTCCATCGCATATGCGTCTGACTTACTCACCGCGCAGCAAAGACAAGTTGAATTCGCATTGAGGCTCCAGGCCTCGGAAGCTGGAAGGTTTTTGACAGCGCCGGCAGTTTCCCGCGACCGCAATACAAAATTTTATATGGCGCAAGATTTCGATGATCCTCGGACGTGGCCGCCGGACACGGAGCTGACTCTGGATTACGCGATTACTTCTCCGGAAGGCTCATACCAAGCTGTGCCGGTATCTCGTGAGCACCAAGCATTCTTACTGACAAAGGGCGGTAACCTGGCGACGATGAGGCCTGTCATGCTGCAGCTTTCAGGGCTCAGCGAAGTCTACCGCGAGCTCAATACGACAAGCGCAGGTTTATTTTACTGGCAATACGTAAGTTTGAAATCCGGTCTTCATTCCACCTATCCCGGCCATGGAGGATACCCGGCTGGTTATGATCCAAGCGAAAGACCGTGGTTCAAATCGGCGCTGCGCGAGGGTGAGTTAATTTGGACGCAACCATTCATAGATGCCGCCACGCGAAGGTTGCTGTTAACCGCGGCCATGCCGGTCCAAACCCGTCCGGGCAATCAAGTCGGCGTTACGGGCATTGATATCGATATCCTCAAAATTCTTGAGGATATTCATGACCGCGTGCCTTTGGAGACGGATGCCGAAATATACATCGTTTCGGTGGCGGACACTGATGGCTCTTCTTATGTGGCGGGCCAATCTGCCGGCGCCGCATCTATCAGGGCGGTTGCGTCTAGCGCCTATCGAGATACAGGCATGGCTTGGGACACGACACCGGAGACGCCGCTGTTGTTGAGCGATGCCGAGACAGGCGCCAGTTTAGTGGCGGAAGATTTGATTGCAGGCCGCGATGGTACGCGGCGGATGCCTCATAGCGGCAGGCCGTCGCTTTGGGTGTACGGTGGGCTTGAGCAGATCAACGCGGCGCTTCTTTACATTGTTCCCGTGGATGAAATTGAAAGCGCCGCGGATCAAGCTCAGTTCGCAATCAGTGGAGCAATCGCTGATCAAATCCAATTGGCTGGGATTGCTTCGATTACGCTCATTGCTGTGGTGGCCGTATTGGCCATGGTTGCATCCCGCTCTGTCACGGGACCACTTAGAGCGCTTGCGACAACGGCTCGCGGCCTCGCGGGTGGAAACCTAGATGCCCGGGCCAACGTAAAAAGTGGAGATGAAGTCGGAGACTTGGCGAAAGCATTTAATTCCATGATCCCCCAGCTTAGAAGTCATATCTCCGTAAAGGAGTCGCTGGCGTTGGCCCGTGAAGTTCAACAGAAGCTATTGCCGGAAACAGCGCCCAAGATTCGAGGTTTAGATATCGCCGGCCGATGTGTTTATAGCGAAGACGTTGGTGGAGACTATTATGATTTCGTTCCATTTCGGCAAAGACATGGTGTTGAGCGCATAGGCGTCGTCGTCGGAGATGTCGCTGGTCACGGCGTGGTTGCTGCGTTGACGATGACATCGGTCAGGGCGCTGCTTCGCAGTTTTGCCGGAGATGGTCGGGATCTTCTTTCTGTAATCGATGCGCTAAATGATCACTTGGCGGCGGACGCAGCCGGTGGCCGGTTCGTCACACTTGTATACTTCGTAATTGATGCAAACGCGAAATCAATGCGGTGGATTAGCGCCGGACATGGCCCAAACCTTTTGTATGATCCGATCACGAAAGATTTTGAAGAATTGGAAGTAAACGACATTCCCCTTGGAGTGCAGCCCGATTGGAAATTCAATGAGTGTATTCTGCCGAAATGGCCGTCAGGCGGCATCTTGATCCTGGGAACCGACGGAATTTGGGAGACGACCGACCCGGAAGGAAGAGCATTTGGTAGAGCTGGTCTGATGGAGGTTGTCCGGCAAGTTGCGCATTTGCCTGCAGAAAGCATATGCGAGAAAATTGTTGAAACGCTTCGGCTGTTCTCCGGCGCGGCTGTGCAGCGAGATGACATCACGCTCGTGGTCGTCAAATTTCTTTCTGACTAAAGCACCTTAATCCATGCCATTGCATCTTCTTAAATTGGCGGTTGGCATTGACGACGTTGAGCATTTGCAGAAGCGGCAACGTGCGCTGCGTGCCAAAGATGGTACGTTGAGGCACCGGACCCGCATGACACCTCGGCGTCAGTCCGAATTAATGGACGGTGGGTCGATGTACTGGGTCATTCGTGGCAGCATCCTAGTCCGCCAACCCTTGCTGGCATTGAAAGAAGACAAAGACGAAAAAGGCCGGTCTCTTTGCATTATTGAGTTGGAGGATAGGCATATCCTCGTGCGTCCCACCGCAAAGCGTCCATTTCAAGGTTGGCGTTATCTGCCCGACAGTTCCGCGCCGCCCGACCTTAATCTTGCAAAGGGCGGGAGTGTTGACCCCGATATGCCGAAAGACATGAGGCAGGAGTTAAGCCGCCTCGGTTTAATCTAGGGCTAACAAACACAGCCAAGCGATTACGAGAGAATCACAAGGGGCAACCCCACAACCATTATGATCATTCCCATGATTTTTACTGGTGTCGCCGGTTCGTTAAACATTGTTCTTCCCAGTACCAAAGACCCCAATATCCCCACCGTGCGTTTGATAAGTTCTACAACAGCAACCAGAGTAGTTTGGTAGGCAGCCAATTGAAACGCGTATGCAAGTCCTGACGACAAGACTGCACCGACAATCGGCCGTGCTGACATGCGTGGAATGGCGAAGGCATGTACTCCTCCACGCCATGCAACCCAAACGGCCGCGGCCGTAGCGATCAGTGTTAGCTGAATTA
>Ga0181593_10003870_pt1 | contig 13658 bp, 11 predicted proteins | sample 071ome_19_FD_133756 | JGI IMG/M metagenome (GOLD analysis project Ga0181593, IMG submission 133756) | Coastal salt marsh microbial communities from the Groves Creek Marsh, Skidaway Island, Georgia - 071413AT metaG (megahit assembly) | ecosystem: Environmental > Aquatic > Marine > Intertidal...
CACCCATTGTGGAGTCAGCCAATGTGGCAAAAGAACCTGAACCGAAATCTCTCTCCTTAATTTTACCTCGCTCAAATTGAATTTGACCTTCCACAGAAAAACGGGTGAATGGAACTGCTTTGAGCCTATTTTTATTGATTGGCTTTTTCGTCTCTAGACATACTCCGTAAGTACCATTGAAAATTCGGTCAATCGCATCTTCAATTTCCTCCAGTGCCTCTTGATCGTTGGCAACCATAGATAAAGCAAGATCTCGATCAAATGTTTCAGTGCCAGCATCACTAGAGTTAATCGACAATTCGCCCGACTCCCGGGCAGAGGCACCGATCGTCTCGCTTGACCTTTCGCCAAGCGATCCTTTAAGGGCCGAGCGCAAAGACATAAGGGCCCGAAAGTAAGGCATCCATTGTTTGGGGACTTTAGATTCATCCCACAAAGGTCTTCCCACAGCAACTGAAGGCCCGCCAAAACCAAGTATATCATCAATCGAGGCGGTGGTGAGCTTCTTAACTTTAGAAGATTTTTTTTCTTTTACTTTTTCTGCTTTGGTAACTTTTTTTTCAGCACTTTCTTTAACCGCTTTCTTTTTAGCACCAGGTTTCTTCTTCGACTTTAAGAAACTCAAAACATCGTCAAACGAAAAGGCAGTGCTCTCGGCTTTGCTTTCTTCACTGGTCGACTTCCCGAGAGTCTTACTGACAATTTCCTTCACCTTGCTAATCGTAGTCGAATCTTTTTTCGGAGGGAGCCGTTTTTTAACGGTCACCTTACTCTTTTTCGATGGAGTCGCTTTTTTAACTACCTGCTTGGTGGGCTTTTTTACGGAAGCCTTTGGAATCGCTTTTGCCTTGGTGGTTTGGGTCGCAGTTTTCTTTACTGAAGTTTTTTTAACGGAGGATGTTTTCTTTACTGCGATCGGTTTAGTCGCTTTTTTAGCCACGGCCTTGGCTTTGGCCGGTTTGGGTTTAGCCGTTTTTGTCTTGGATGAAGAAGTTGCTTTCTTTTTTGCGGTCATGAGGGAAGATTTTAGGCAGGATATTATTTCAAGCAAGGTTGGCAAGCACTTCGGCACACCGGGGGGAAACTTCACCCCACGGCTCCACTTGGACGAGCTCAGGAACCCACCTCCAGCTTCTTGGGCAACGAACACCAGGGGCATGCCGAGCGAGAACTTGTTCACTCGCTCCTTGAGGCAGTTGATTTTTAGAAACCTTTGAAACGATAAAGAGTTCAGCAAGTTGATCTGGGTTAAAGCGTTTCAATACCTGATCCGTTGGGCTATTCTCTGCAAAACTTATTTCTACTTCTGCATCCAAGGACTGGCCAATCTCTTTTTTAACGCGAAGGTGCTCCAAGGCTTCATTTATTTTTAACTCCTTCAATTCAAGAAGATACTGAATATCTTTTACTGCCTGCGTATTTTCACTTAAATCAATCACTTTGGGCCAGTCGTGCAAAGCAATACAATCCTCGCTGTGTTCATCACCACAATGAAGAAAAGACCATGCTTCATCGGCAATAAAAGGAGTAAAAGGGCCCATCAAGCGGGACAAAGTACGAAGAATAAAAAGTAGGGCAGACTGGGTGGACCTACGTAAGACATCGTTTCTCCCCAAAGTGTAAAGGCGGTCCTTGATAATATCATGATAAGTAGAAGACAGGACAGATGAACAAAATCGATTCATCGATTGAATGGCACGATGAAACTCATATATTTCGCATGAATGAGTAACCTCATCGATGAGTTCGTTGGTCTTACTTAAGACCCACAAATCGACCGCGGACATTTCTTTGAGCGGAACATTGTGATCACCCTCAGAAAAATCATGCAAAGCTCCAAGTTGAAACCTTATGGTATTGCGTAGTGTACGATATGACCGAACGGTTTGCTCTAAAATTTCATCTGATAAGGGGATATCCTTTCGAAAATCTTCAGAGCATACCCACAGGCGCAAAACATCTGCACCGTATTTTGTCACATATGAATCCGCCGTTTGTGGCTTGCCATCGCTTTTGGAAATTTTCTTACCTTCCCCGTTGACCACAAACCCATGGGTTAAAATTCTTCGGTAAGGAGGCGATTTTCTGGAAACTATACTCGTCCACAATGAACTTTGGAACCATCCACGGTGCTGATCACTACCTTCTAGGTATAAATCGGCTGGCCATGAAGTTGAATTCGATTTTCCAAGAACAGCTCGATGACTGCACCCTGAATCAATCCAGACATCGAGCGTATCCTGTCCCTTGGTTACTTTCCGGCCCTTCCAGGAATCAGGCAGTTGAAACCCCTCTAATAACTCCTCGACAGATTGAGAAAACCAAAGGTTACATCCTTCTTTAGAAATTTTATCGGCCAAAAATTGGATAAGATTAGAATCGAGCAGAGCATTCCCATCTTCATCAAAAAAAACGGGGATGGGAACTCCCCAGGAGCGCTGCCTTGAAATACACCAGTCTGGTCGGGATTCCAAAAAACCATTAATTCGATTTCTTCCCCATTCCGGAGTGAAAGAAACCTCCTTAATCCCTTCCTGGCATTTTTGCCTTAATCCTTCTTGATCCAAAGATACGAACCATTGATCCATGGCCCGGAAGATAACCGGAGACTTACTCCGCCAACAATGGGGATACTGGTGATGGTGATCTTTATTCGCTAATAAAGCACCACAAGCTGAAAGGAGAGAAAGAACAGCGTGATTTGCCTTGGATCCATCACTCTTTTCGAGAACGGATATACCTACCAATTCCTGAGGTACCTGACCATCGTCGATATACTTGCCACCATCATCCAATGGACAATAAATATCCAATCCATGTTCCAGTCCGGTTAGGTAATCATCCAAACCATGACCCGGAGCAATATGAACGCAACCCGTACCCGTATCCATCGTGACATACTCGGCAGAAACCACGGGACTCTCGCGATCAATAAAAGGATGGATCGTGATTTTACCGGCTAAGTCAGATCCCTGACAAGTGGCAGAGATGCAAAAATCATCCATCGCACACTCCTTCGTAAATGCTTCTACCCGCTGTTCAGCAATCCAGTATGTTTGACCAGAAAAGGACACCTGAGAGTATTTTTCTCGGGGATGAACCGCGATCGCAAGGTTAGCGGGCAAAGTCCAAGGTGTGGTAGTCCAGATGACCAAAGAACCATTTTCTTCCTCTTTTAGATTAAACCTTACATAAATGGATGGACTAACATGATCTTGGTACTCGATTTCCGCCTCAGCTAATGCAGTCTGGCAGGGAATAGACCAATAGACAGGCTTTTTGCTTCGATAAACAAGTCCCTGTTCCACAAAATCAGCAAAAGTACGAAGGATTTCTGCCTCATACGCAGGGTTCATGGTACGATATTCTTTTTCCCAATCAGCGAGGACTCCCAAACGCTTGAACTGTCCACGTTGTGTTTCGATATAGGATTTGGAAAACTCCTCACATTCTTTGCGAAGTCGAACCGCATCAAAATCGACCTTGGAGTTACGTAATTTCTTGGTTACTTTATGCTCAATGGGTAACCCGTGACAATCCCAACCAGGGATATAGGGGGTACGATATCCTTGGGCAGATTTGAATCGTAAAATGGAATCCTTGAGAATTTTGTTGAGTGCGGTTCCTACATGAACATCTCCATTGGTAAAAGGCGGTCCATCGTGTAGCACAAAAGCCTCTCCCGATGAACCTTTATTTTGCATCTTGTGATAAACTCCTAATTTCTCCCAATGTTTCATTCGAGCAGGTTCCCTTACCACGGCATTTGCACGCATGGGAAAGTCGGTTTGAGGAAGATTTAAGGTTTCCTTTAAATTGTCCGAGGAGTTCATCTAAACTTAGAAAGCATACGAAGGGTGAAAAAGATGTATTAATAAGCCGTCAAGTCAAGGGCGGATGCCTCCTTATTACCCGAATCTCCTTGCCTTTCGAACCGGAGCATCCACCCTATTTCAAAATTTCTGTGGTATGTATGAATTATTAGAAAGTTGGGTAACACCCCTACTTGATCAGTCCTTAACACTGTATATTTTTATTCTCACAGCCTCTATCCTTGCTGGTTTCTACACCCTGATTAAAGGGGGAGACTGGTTAAGTGACCACTCTTCAAATCTTGCCTGTCAGTTGGGTGTACCTCCGGTCATCGTCGGCTTAACCATTGTATCCATTGCCACATCCACGCCGGAACTCTTTACCTCAATCTCTGCTTTAAAAAGTGAATCTCCTGGATTAATTCTTGGCAATATTATCGGGTCGAACATTGCCAATGTTGGCTTAATCTTAGGAATTGCTCTACTTTTAGGCCAGGTTTCCACCCACAATGCAGTTTCTATTGGTCAAAGGTATTGCCTCCTCCTTGTCACAGTTAGTTTTTGCTTGGTCCTATTTTGCACCAACAATAACGAATTTGGTTTTTATCCTGGTATTATTTTTCTCGGTTTCATCTTGGGCTATTTGATCGTTCTTTCATTTCATGGGTTAAAAGAAAATAAAGCTAAGAAAAATATTCAAAATTTCGAAATTACTGAAAACTCAGTTTCTTCTGGTATCTTATTTTCCCTCGTTATGCTTTTGATCGCTACTCTTTCCTTATGGATTGGTGCAGATTCATTAGTTTTTGGTTCCAAAAGCCTTGCTCAGCTTGGAGGAGTGCCCGAAGAACTCATTGGATTTACATTGCTGGCGATCGGTACCAGTCTACCAGAATTGGCGGCCTCCATCAGCCTAGTTAGAAAAAAAGAAACCGGAATGCTTTTGGGAAATATCGTCGGGTCCAACCTTTTCAACATTGCCCTCATCGGTGGACTAGCAGGCGTAATGGGCCCCGTTCAAGGAAGTTCTCCTCATGCCTGGATCGATTACCTGTTTCTCCTTCTCACCACAGGTATACTCCTTTACTGGCTCAAAGGTAAGCTCATGGGTAAGAAGGAGGGTATTATACTCTTGATGATTTATCTTATCGCAAGTGCAAGTACTTGGATCCTAAACTCTTAAACTTCCTTAATATCGTATCTCTTTTCCCACCCAAAGGATGGAAAAACAAAAAAGTAAGGCTAGGCCTTTTCCCCTACCTGAAAACGAAGGAATTTTTCCACTCTCAACGGAGAGTTTACTTCTTTGCCCACTTCATCGACATATTGCTGAATGGATTGGTCGGGATTTTTGACAAAAGGTTGCTCAAGCAGACAGACTCCAGAATAGTATTTTTCAAGTTTTCCAGTAACAATTTTCTCAATCGCTTGTGCGGGCTTGCCTACTGCTTGTGCATTCGCAATTTCTCTTTCCTTTTCTACTAAGTCGGAAGGTACTTCTTCTCTTGAAACACAAACCGGAGAAGTCGCGGCAATGTGCATGCAAATATCCTTGGCCATGGACACGACACGATCGTGGCCGGAAACATCGGTCGAATCGGAACCTATAGAAAGCAAAACTGCTACCTTGGCCCCTGTATGAACATATGATTCGACCAGTCCAGAAGATGTTGGGGAAAGAGTTTCAGAACGGGATATTTGGATATTCTCACCAATTTTGGCTACTTGTTCTGTTCTTTTTTCCTCAAGGTCGATCTGAGGGTCATTAAGCAATTCACTCGCAATCGAAGTGGAAAACTCGACAAAGTCTTCATTTTTAGCAACGAAATCAGTTTCGCAATTCACTTCCACTAAAATACCCTTCGAACGATCCCTTGAAATGGACTGGGCAATCACTCCCTCACTCGCACTTCGACCCGATTTTTTGGCAGCTGTCGCAACCCCTTTCTTGCGAAGGATCGAGACGGCCTCATCCATATCGCCATTACTATCCGCTAAGGCACGCTTGCAATCAATTAGACCTGCTCCGGTTTTTTCACGCAAGGCCATGACACTATCTTTAGTTATCGACATTTTGAATACATTGAAGGTTATATCTTTAAAAGAAAGGGAATTACCGGGTTAGCTCTTGGCTTCCTCAGCCACCGATTCTTCCGTTGTAGAATCCGCGGAATCCTCCACATTTTGAGCATCCTCATTGTTGGATGACGATTCGGTTTCCGTTTTTTCAGCTGTAGTTTGGGATTCGATCACATCGTCTCCTTTTTTGCGGTCATCAAAGTCAATCTCTTCATAGCCTTCAGGAAGGGTAACCTCTGGCTCGTCTTCATTTTCAAGAAAATCAGGTTCCTGAGCAACTGGGGTAATGTCTTTTCTCTTAGTCGGGGCTTGCACCCGTTTCGATGATCCCGACTGGATCGCATCCAATATAACATCAATGATTATACGAATAGACTTCGTTGAATCATCGTTTCCAGGAATGGGATGAGAAAGAACGGAAGGATCCGAATTACTATCAACCAGAGCGATCACAGGTATTTTGAGACGGTTGGCTTCCGCAACAGCGATCTCTTCGTTGAAAGAATCAATCACAAAAAGAGCACCCGGAAGACCCTGCAAATTTAAGAGACCTTCAAAGTCGCGGTGCATTCTTGCCATTTGACGCTTGATCGCTGCACTTTCCTTACCGTGCATTTTATCCAAGCTTCCGTCCTCTTCCATGCGAAGGTATTTTTTATATTTCGCAATACTGTTGGACACAGTTTCATAATTGGTAAGTGTCCCTCCCATCCAACGATTGACACAAAAGGGCATATTGGTAGCCGCAGCTAATTCTCTAATTGGTTCAATTGCCTGACGCTTCGTTCCTACAAGCAAGACTTGCTTACCAGAAGCCACAATGTCCTCGATCGATTGGGCGGCTTTCTCCAAAAGATCATAGGTTTTTTCCAAATTAATAATGGAGATGCCATGTCTATTATCATAGACAAATGGTTTAGATTTTGGGTTCCAACGCCTAACTTGGTGACCGAAGTGAACACCGGCGTCTAAGAGATCCTTAACAGTAACGTTCATAATGTTGTAAGTTCAAAGCCCTTTTCGAACGAGTAAAAGGGAGAAATAATTTTCTTTTGGTGTAGGTTAATAATTGAGAATTGGGAGCAGGGGCAGGATTTGAACCTGCGACCTTCAGGTTATGAGCCTGACGAGCTACCAGACTGCTCCACCCTGCTACAGAAGCGATTCAACCTAACGAATCAACCAACTAGTGCAACCTAAAACTTTTTTCTCGCCCCATATTATACCCTCTTTAAAGTGAATGCCATGGTCAATTTAAGGGATGTGGTTAACTATTGTGACCAACGTATCCACCGAGATGAAGTTTCTGACTTTGAGGGGGCATTCAATGGATTACAACTTGAGAATAATGGAGAAATCTCAAAAATTTGTGCAAGCGTGGATGCGGGCCTCGTTCCTTTTCGCCTAGCGATTGAAAAAAAGGCTGATTTTCTTGTTTGTCATCATGGAATGTATTGGACACCCCCTAACCCACTGACTGGGTCAAACTACGAAAAAATCAAACTCTGCATCGATGCCAATTTGGCCCTCTATGGATGTCATCTCCCCTTGGATTGTCATCCAGAAATCGGTAACAATGCCCTTCTTGCCAATAAACTTGGGCTTGAGCCATGCGGGAGCTTCCTTCCCTTTGAGGGAGTGGATATTGGACTGATTACCACCAGTTCATACGATCGAAAAGAACTCGTTGAACGACTCACAGATTTATTTCCCAAGGGCTTTCATGCTATGGAGTTTGGAATGGGTAAGCCCGAAAAAATTGCCATTCTCACGGGTTCAGGTCAAAGTGCTGTCGATCAAATACTTGCTCAAGGTGCCGATACACTTCTCACCGGAGAACTCAAACAGCACCACTTTAATTTTGCTCAGGAAATGGAATTAAACCTCTACGCATGTGGACATTATGCAACGGAATGTTTCGGGGTAGATGCACTGGCCCGGGAGGTCGCCCAAAAGTTTGACATTCCTTATGAGTTCATTGATACCGACTGCCCGCTTTAAGCCCATTTCTAAAACCTTACCCCTTCGTTATCTTTTTAAAAAATGAAAAAAATAGGACTACTTAACGGCCCGAATCTGGATCGACTTGGTAAAAGAGAGCCTGATATTTATGGATCGGAAACACTCGAGGAAATCGTTCAGAAAACCCAATCTCTGGGCACGACCTTGGGGTGTGAAGTCCAAGCCTATCAATCCAACCACGAAGGATCTTTGATTGACCAAATTCATCAATGGGCGGATCTGGGTTTTTCAGGCTTGATCATTAACCCTGGAGGATTCACTCACACTAGCGTAGCCCTTAGGGATGCAATCGTGGCATCCGGACTAAAAACCGTAGAAGTACACCTTTCCAACATTCATGCCCGGGAGGATTTTAGGCACAAATCCCTAATTTCCGGAATCGCAAAAGGTGTGGTTGCCGGGTTGGGCTTTAAGGGATATCGATATGCCTTGGAATATCTGGCTGAGGATTAAACCAAATTAAGCCGCACCATCCCCGATAAAAAAATCATTTCCCTTATTATCCGTAATAATAAAGGCGGGAAAATTTTCGACTTCGATCTTGCGGATCGCTTCCATCCCGAGATCCTCGTATTCAAGTAATTCAACTTTTTTGATACAATTTTGGGCAAGCCGGGCAGCAGAACCCCCGATGCTTCCTAGGTAAAATCCTCCGTGCTTCTTGCAGGCTTGAACGACCATTTTCGAGCGGTTGCCTTTGGCTAGCATGACCATGGACCCACCTGCTTCCTGAAACTTGTTTACAAAAGCATCCATCCTACCAGCTGTGGTCGGACCAAAAGAGCCAGATGCATAGCCTTCTGGCGTTTTTGCTGGCCCAGCATAATAGACCGGATATTGCTTAAAATATTCGGGTAACCCCTCCCCCGCATTTAACCTTTCCCTTAGACGGCTGTGAGCTAAATCCCGGGCAACAATTAATGGACCATTGAGAGATAGCCTCGTTCGTACAGGATACTTAGAAAGTTCTTTGAGCACATGTTCCATTCCCATATTTAAATCGATCTGTACCGCTTCCTGGTCCGAATCATCTGCATCATCATATGCGGGTAGAAACTTAGAAGGGTTGGTTTCCAATTGTTCAAGGAATACACCTTCTTTGGTGATCTTGCCCAGTGCCTGCCGGTCGGCCGAGCAACTAACTCCAATCCCAATAGGCAAACTTGCACCATGCCTGGGAAGACGGATCACTCTAACATCGAGGCAGAAGTATTTTCCCCCAAATTGGGCACCAATTCCGCGTTTTTGGGTCAAATTCAATATCTTTTGCTCCATATCTGGGCAACGGATCGCATGCCCAGCAGGACCTCCCTCGGTAGGTAACCCATCCAAGTAACGAGCACTGGCCAGCTTCACGGTTTTTAAATTTGCTTCGGCAGAAGTTCCTCCTATCACCACAGCTAAATGATAGGGAGGACAGGCGGCTGTACCAAGGGCAGCAATCCGCTCATCTAGATACTCAAGAAGTAATTCCTCTTTGAGTAAGGAAGGCGTCCCTTGATGTAAAAAAGTTTTATTGGCAGAACCGCCACCTTTGGCCATGAAAAGAAAATGATACTCATTGCCATCTGTCTGGTATAAATCGATCTGAGCGGGTAGATTAGATTTAGTATTTTTTTCTTCAAACATGGCCAGTGGAGCAAGCTGAGAAAACCTTAGGTTGTCTGAAGCATAGGTTTTTTCAATGCCTAGGGATAAGGCACTCTCGTCTTGCCCAGGAGTCCATACTCCCCTTCCTTTTTTGGCCATAATAATTGCCGTGCCTGTATCTTGACACATAGGCAGGATTCCCTCGGCTGCAATTTGTGAATTCCTCAAGAGATCCAGGGCAACAAAACGATCATTTGCAGAAGCATCGGGGTCACTTAAAATAGCCTGCAATTGCTCCAGGTGACCAGATCTGAGGAAATGTGAAATGTCATGAAATGCAACCTCAGCTAACTTTTCCAAAGCCTTAGGTTGAACTTTTAAAACAGGTTCGTCGCAAAAGGATGATTCCTCAATGCAATCTTCCAAGCCTTCTATTTTTTTCCAACGAGTATCTCGAAAAGGATTGCACGGAAATATATTAGAATGATCAAAAGAAGACATATGAATACCGCTTAAATGAACAAGTAACCGAAGTCGAGAACTCCTGGTAAAATTTAATAAACTAAGAGATCAAGGAGACCGAGGGTTTTCGGTATGGGCATCTACTTCCTCTGGAATCGCTCCATCGACTTCTGCGATTTGAGATTCTTCGTCTTTTATAAGCACAGACCTTTTTTCTACTTTGATCGGAACCGTGATGAATTTTTGATCTCTACGAACAACAAAATCAACCACCGTACCTGGCTTGGCAAAAAAAGAAGCGTGAGCCAAATCTCCACGGTTTATAACTTTTACAGATCCAATCTTGGAAATAATATCTCCTTTTTTTAAAGCGGATTTAGATGCTGGTGAACCATCAACAGTTTCTTCCACAACAATATCAAAAGAGTTGGATTCATTGAGCTTACGAGAAACGGTCACCCCGAACCAACCATAGTCCAACTTACCTGAAAGCAACAAACCATCTCGGATGCGCAGACAAGCGTCGGCTGGAAGAATAAAAGAGGAACCTAAATCAGAAAGAGCGGCGTGGGCAATTCCAACAAACCTTCCATTTAAATCAAATATCGGAGCACCGATCTCTCCAGGCCCTAATGGCACACTCGACCGTATCATCTTCGTAGGGAAAAGATTCGCACCAAATGAAATTTCCTCACTCTGAAATAATCCAATGGTGGGACCGACTTTAAATTCGAGGGCACAAGTTAAACCGACGAGAAAAGATCCCGGAATAAGGTCTTCAGCTCGATCAGAAACCGATAAAAATGGAAACTCCTTACTTGCATCAATGACCTTGAGCATAGATACATTGCATAGATAATCATGACCGATTAATTGGGCTAAATAAAAGGATTGCTCATGTTCAATCCAAACTTGATCAGCATTGCGCAGCAGCCCGGTGGTTAGAACATGACCATCTTTGCTGATAAAAAAACCGCTACCCATTTTGAGAACACGATTTGTTTTATCAACGGAACTCTCCTTACGGATAGCTTTAACGCGGACGATGCAATTTTGGGAATTCGCGTAAATATCCCTTATCCTGTCTTGCGTAGAAAGAGAAGAATGCAGGATAGGAGAACCTGATAACCCAAAGGTAACGAGCAACAATAACCCAATGCTTGAAATAACAAGCCGTTGCATCTAGCTAGAAAGTGAACCGTTGGTTTTCTGCTTGGTTTCCAGAAACATGAAGTTCGGTGTGATTAAAATTGTTTTTCACACCTGCGACAAAGATCTGAGCATTGGCAAAAGAATCGAATGATTCTAAACGAGCCAATTGTACAGCACCCTGCTTTTCGATAAACTCGTCTTGTTGGATGGAGGCTAAAATATTGTTTGCAGATGGAACGGGGGATTGGGCTTGAACCTGTAAATTAGAATCGGCCGAGTTGCGTGAAAATTCTTGGTTTAGAAAATTCCAGCTTGTTAAAAGTAATGCAACCACTGGAACGACCGAGTACAGACCTGCTTTGCGAACTTTGGCAACCCGATTCCTTTGACTTAGTGATGCCATAGTCTGTCCTTTGACACGGTCTTGAAAATCGCTCCAAAACTCATCACTGGGAACATCCAGTTTTTTGGATTGGAAAAGGTCTTCGATGGTAGGTTTATCCTTCATTGTAAAAAAAGTTCTAATTTATATATTCCGAAAGGTAAGATTGTAATTGTTGCTTTGCGTAAAATAAACGAGACCGGACTGTACCTTCTGTACAGTTCATAATTTTAGCAATTTCCCTATGTCCGAGTCCATCAATCTCAAATAAAACCACAATTGTTCTATGTTTATCAGACAATCTCGACAAAGCTTCGTTCAATTTTTCATGTAATTCATTATTGAGAGCTTTCTTTACAGAGGTTGAAGAGGTGGAGGAAACCGCTTCCAAGTCCTTGGATATTCCCCCATCTTCACTGGCCTGATCGAAACTGAAAAACTGACGGATTTTCCTTTTTTTAAGGTGAGTCAAAGTAAGATTCACACCGATCCTGTACAACCATGTATAAAAGGAAGACTTTTCTCTAAACTTGGCGAGTGAGCGAAATGCTTTGACGAAAGATTCTTGGGTTAAGTCCGCCGCATCCTCCGTATTCATGGTCATATTGTAGATCACGGAATACAAGCGCTGCCTGTAGCGTATAATTAAAGAATCAAATGCAGATAAGTCTCCTTTTTTTGCACGCTGTACGAGAGTGAAGACATCATTTATATCATCAGATAATTGATCGTCCGCTGCCGTGCTGGAAATCGAATCTTCATAGGTCTTACCCATGAGATTTAGGCTAGAAGAAAATGGTTTAAACAGCAAGGAAATTACTTGTTTTCAAGGATGAAACTTGAGCAAACTTACCAGTAAAATTATTGAGGAATTGATTTAATTGAGACCTTATATCCGTGTCAGTAATCTCATCGACCATGGATTTAGTTCGCTTAAAACTTTCATCAAGGTAATGGATACACTGGGGAAGAATTTCATATTTTTCAACTAACCCAACGAGTCTAAAGCGGGTAAAATCGGATGCATTTTGGGAATCTTTACAAAACAAAAGATCGTCTAAATCTGTAATCTCGGAAGCGGATGCTGCTTGATAAAGCAATATCATCGGTAGGGTGAGTTTACCGGTCGACCAATCAGAACCGATCGTCTTATCACTGCGTTCCTGTGTTTGGAAGGCGTCAACTAAATCATCATAGATTTGATAATTAATACCCAAAGAAAGTCCAAATTCTCCAGCCTTACGGATAAATGAATCATTTGCACCAGATAGGTATGCACCTATCTCGCAGGAAGCCTTGAAAAGTTCACCGGTTTTGTCATTGATAAAACCCTTATATTCTTCAATGGATAAGTTTGTTCGCCCCCTTGAAAAGGTTTGACGAATCTCACCGGAACAGGTTTTACGAGTTGCTTCTGCAACAATTGAACAAATCTTGGTAGTGGGAAAGCGGGATGCAAGTTCTAGTGCATAACCAAAAAGAGCATCACCTAGAAGAAGGGCCGCATGCGAACCAATCTCTTGATGCATCGACGGAAGCTTCCTTCTTATCTCTGCCCCGTCTAAAATGTCATCATGGATCAAAGTTGCTAAATGAACAAGTTCCAAGATGACCGATGCATTTAAAACAGAGTCAGATACCTCTCGATTACAACCAGAGAAAAGATAAACAAGAAGTGGGCGAATTCTTTTACCGCCCGCAAGGGCTGCTTTAACCGCATAGGTTTGTACTTCGGAGTCTAGATCAGCAAGGCAATCTTTGAGACGACCTTCAAATAAGTCTAAAAAGTGGGCAGAGTCTGCACGGGGAGTTAAAACAGCTACGGGGCTCATCTATCAACAAACTAATGTAAAATAGACGATTAACAAGTTTTGAGATATGAAAACCCCAAACAATTACCAGTCACGTTTTTTGTGACGATTAGCTCTCGTACGTTTGCGCCGCTTGTGCTTATTCATCTTCAAGCGACGCTTCTTTTTTAGGTTACCCATTAAGTGTAGAATTATAGATTAGAATTAAAAAAATAAAATAAAAAGACCCGCGTCCACCGTTAGGAAGACGCGGGTCGCAAGACTGGCAACAACTTACTCTCACACAGCAGCGTGGCTGCACTACCATCAGCGATTGAGGGCTTAACGAGCGTGTTCGGGATGGGAACG
>Ga0181593_10003871_pt1 | contig 13656 bp, 9 predicted proteins | sample 071ome_19_FD_133756 | JGI IMG/M metagenome (GOLD analysis project Ga0181593, IMG submission 133756) | Coastal salt marsh microbial communities from the Groves Creek Marsh, Skidaway Island, Georgia - 071413AT metaG (megahit assembly) | ecosystem: Environmental > Aquatic > Marine > Intertidal zone...
AACCGCCTCACGAACCCTGACCCGAACGCGGGTGGTATCCTCCTCGATACCTACCTCGACGCAGACGGCAACGCTCAGGGTAACGCGGACCTCATCATCCCTTGATGAGCTGACGCGCCCAGCCCAGTTGGGCGCTTGAGCAGATCAAGCCCTGTCCTCTCTGAGGGCGGGGCTTTTTTTTGCCATCGTCATGCTTACCTGCATAAGTCTATACGACCCAGGCGCCTCTTTACATGCCTTGAGCGTCACGTCAGGCAGGTTGTTCGTTCTTAATGAGGAGGGCTCTCGATGTCTCTGTGGGCAGGCTTCGTGTTGGTCCCCCTCAGAGTTGAGACCTAAACGAACGCTCAAGAATCAAATAGTATATTCGATCGAATCATTTTGAACTGCATGAGAGCGCTTGACTTCAACGTGTTCGATAAACCACTCTGTTATCATTCTCATTGACTTAACAACTCACCTAAGAGGAGCTTAGATATGCCCCGATTAAGTCAACATAACCAACACCTGAGGTGGATCATATTCTGCCTCTGCGCTTGTGGCTTAACCTTAGTCGCTTGCGAAGGGGAGACGATTAATGGAGACTTGATGGGTGTTCAACCCCCCACAGGTGCAGTACCAGTAAGCAATGGTGGGGATCCTGATGACCCTGATGACCCCCCTCCTTCTGGGGTAGACGCAGGCGAGGAGGCTGGAGCGGGTGTCATGGACATGGCAGGGACGCCTGGTGGGGCAGGCGGTGAGCCTCCCCCTCCTGGGCCGATGGAGGTCTGTCGTGAGGAGCCTGACGTTGAGGCCTTCGCTGCGTCAGTTGGTCCCCGCTTGATCACCTCATGTGGTGGGAGTGGCTGTCACTCCTATGACACAAATCAACCGCCCCGCTTCCCTGCCTCGGTTCAAGACTTCAGGAGCCCACCCCTTACCACTGAGCAGGCTCAGGACATGATTGACTCGTTCATGGAGCCTTATGTTGTCGCTGGTGAGCCTGAGGAGAGTACGCTGTACACGTACGCTTATGGAGGCCACGCGTCTTATAATTACTTTGATGAGCTGGTCTCTTGGATCGACTCAATGGTCGTCTGTGAGACCGTCTATCCTGAGGAGCCCGAGCCAACCCCCGTCGGAGGTACTGAGGTGATGGGTGGGATGATGACGCCTCCACCTCCACCACCACCTCCACCCAACCCCACAGAGGTGTTCTGCTCGGCGCTCCCCTCTGGTGACCCACAAGGTCGCCCAGGTTTCTATGAGACCTTCAGAGACAGCGTGAATAACACCCTCGTCTTCTCGTGTGGCGCGAGCGGATGTCATGGGCAACCTTACCCTGGCTACTCGTTTTGGATCATTGACTCAAGCGACCCTTGTAGCGTTCAGGCGAACTTCATCATGGCTCAGCTCTACGCGAACTTTAACCGCCCGCTCAATTCACCGCTCCTCACCTACCCGATTGACCCTGAGCACGGTGGTGGTGGGCGCGTCTTCCCTGATGGGAACTCAGATCCGAACTACAACGCGATCTATGATTGGATTGTGCTCGGTCAGCAGTAAACGTTGACGTTGAGGGGGCTGGTTATCACGCCTTCGAGCGCCAGATCAGGTTCTTGACGCCCATCGGTCCATCGTGAGGGAAGTCGACCGCAGGCGCGCAGACACGCTCGAGCTCGATATGGCTCGGCAGGGCGCTCCCTACTAGCTGTACGAAGCGCGCGGGGCTGATCTGTCTGTGGTTCGTGGCGGTGAAGAGCCGACCCCCTGGCGCGAGCAATGGGAGCGCGAGCGAGACGAGCTCAGGGTAGTCTTTCTTCGCCGACCAGCGGCGCTTTGTCTTGCCTACGCTGGTGCTCGGTGGGTCGAGGATGATCATATCAAAGCGCTCCCCTCGCTTCACAAGGCGCCTCAGCCAGTCGAAGACGTCCCCAGAGCAGAGGCGGTGACCTTGGGAGCTGAGCCCGTTGAGCTCAAGGCTCTCATGTAGATAGGAGAGCCACCTTGAGGAGAGGTCGACGCTCACGGTCTCAGCTCCAGCGCAGGCCGCGGCGACCGAGAACCCCCCCGCGTGCGCGAAGGTGTTCAAGAGCCTCATCCCCTCTTGGAGCGGTGGTGCCTGAGTTGGGTGGCCCTCCGGTGATCGACCCGACAGCCACGCGCGCTGGGGTCGCTGGTCGAGGAATAAGCCTGTCGAGAGCTGTTCACCAAGCCTCACTCGGTAGCGGACCCCCGCCTCCCACACCTCATGGTCTAACGGAGCGGGCTCTCCTCGCCAGAGCTGTGGTGATGACTGCTGTCCTCGAGAGCGGTCAATCAAGGCCTCAAGCTTGTAAACCCCTCGTGCGTTGGCGGGCAGTGGGCCAACGGGAGCGCCCTCATCATGGATCGCCCACAGCCAGTCACCATAGCGATCTAGACGCCACCCTCGCGCGCCATCCGCCTCTCCATGGACCAGCCTAAAGCAGTCTTGGTACCCTGGGACAAAGAGCCCCTCTCGGCTCCTCTGCCACAGCGGAGCGTCACCCGTGTACGCGCTTGGCAGGTATCGCTGAAGGTCTACAGGTACAGGCGCGGTGAAGCAGTGTCCGCCCACGCTCAGCTCATAGGCATGCAGGAGCGCCCTTGGCGCCCTCAGGTCATACGGGTCTCCGTAACGCCCATCCCCTCGAATGGGTGTCCCTATGGAGGCTAGATGTGCACGGATCTGGTGAGTACGACCTGTGTATGGGGTCACCTCAAGCGCGCTCCAACGCCCCTCTGTCCCCCCTCCCTGAGTGAGCCTCTGATACCTTGTCTCTGCGTCTTTTTTAGGCTGAGCTGGGACAGCGCCGGTGATCGTCCCGTGAGGAGGCGTGGCCCCCTCTACCACAGCGAGATAGCGTCGCTTACCTGGGCGCTGGGTTGCCTCTTGAAGCGCGCTCGCGCCCTCAGCGCTTAAGCTGAACGCGATCACCCCGCTCGTGCTCACGTCGAGGCGCTGATGAACCCCAAGAGGCTGACTGAGCGCCTGGCCTTCACGTAGCGCCTGCGCTGTAAGCCATGAGCAGAGGTCAGGGCGCGCGCCCGTCCCATCGCTGTGGGTCAGCCAGCCCACAGGCTTATCTACCACCCAGAGGTCTTGATCTCGATGGAGGGTGCGAGGCGCCCCACTTGGCGCAGGGTCTAGCTGTAACGGGGTTGGGCCACGAGCCGCCGCGCGCTGATCGGGTCGCCTTGGGTTACGACGGCTCTTCGAGCTCTGTGAGCGAGCGCGATCCGGTCGACCCCGCGATGGCTTCGATGCTCCCCTGCCCATATCCCGCTCCTCTGGGCCTCCTATAGGCCTCGCTTAGACGTTAAAGAGGAAGTGGCAGATGTCTCCATCTTTCATGATGTACTCTTTACCCTCTGCGCGGATCTTGCCCGCGCCCTTAAGCGCCGCCTCTGTCTTATACTCCTCGAGGTCCTCAAGGGTGTACACCTGAGCGCGAATGAAGCCACGCTCAAAGTCAGTGTGGATCACGCCCGCTGACTGGGGAGCGGTCGCGCCGAGCGGGATCGTCCAAGCGCGGATCTCTTTTTTACCCGCGGTGAAGTAGGTCTGGAGCCCTAAGAGGGCATAAGCAGCGCGCGCGAGGCGGTCGAGCCCAAGCTCCTCTACCCCGAGGTCGCTGAGGAGCTCACGGCGCTCTTCCTCATCCTCGATCTCGCTCGCCTCCGCCTCAAACTGAGCGCAGATGATGATGTGGTGGCTGTTCTCAGACTCGGCGTGAGACGCGACACGCGCGCTGTAGTCGTTACCTGACGCGGCGCCGTCCTCATCCACGTTACAGATGTACAGCACAGGCTTATAGGTGAGGAGCCCCGCCATCTTGAGGCTCTTACGCTCCTCCTCGCTCCACTCTCCAGCGCGCACTGGGCGAGCGTCCTCTAGGAGCACAGAGGCGCGCTCGAGGATCTTGAGGAGCTCAGCGGCCTCACGCTCTCCGCCACGGACTCGCTTCTGTAAGCGAGGGATCTGACGCTCTACCGAGTCGAGGTCAGCGAGGATCAGCTCGGTGTCGATCACCTCGATGTCACGGATCGGGTCAACCCCCCCCTCGACGTGGACAACGTTGTCCTCATCAAAGCATCGAACCATGTGTAAGATCGCGTCCACGTTTCGGATGTGGCTCAAGAATTTGTTCCCAAGCCCCTCACCCTTGCTCGCGCCTCGGACAAGGCCCGCGATGTCGACGATCTCCACCATGGCGGGGATCACGTTGTCGGTTGGGATGTGGGTCTGAATACGCTGAAGGCGTGGATCGGGGACCTTCACGATCCCCACATTGGGCTCGATGGTGCAGAACGGATAGTTCGCGCTCTCAGCGCCCGCCGCCGTGAGGGCGTTAAACAGGGTTGACTTCCCAACGTTTGGTAAACCGACGATCCCAGCCTTCATGGCGCGCTCCTAGTGCAAAGTGTTGTCAGCGCGCACTTTTAGGGCAGATCCCCCTAAATTGCAAGCCCTCTCACGTCGCCGACCCCGCTTCAACCTCGCTCGGGGTGTAGTGAAGCACCATCTGTGGGAAGGGGATCTCGATGTCCCACTCCTCAAAGGCCTCCATCACCCGCTGTCGATAGATCCTCGCGATGTTCCACTGCTGACCCGCCGTGACCCTGAGCTTCACTCGATAGGTCACCGCGCTGTCATCAAAACGCTCGAGCCCCAGCACCTCACAGCTCAAGACGTGTCCGCCATGGACCGGGTCGATACAGAGCTCATCCCCTACCGTGCGAAGACACTCAATCACCCGCTTGGGGGGGGCGCTGTAAGATGCCCCAATATCCAGTCGCGCTTGAGACCACTCGCGCGTGCAGTTGCTTACCATCCCTACCTGCCCGTTTGGGATAAAGTGAACGACCCCATCCTCATCACGGATGATCGTGAGCCTTAAGGTGATCTGCTCAATCTTCCCAAAGGTGCCTTGTATCCTGACGATGTCACCGATGTTGTATTGATTTTCTAACAAGATAAAGAACCCAGCAAAGAAGTCTCTGACCAGCTCTTGCGCGCCAAAGGCGAGCGCGAGGCCTAAGACACCCGCGGAGGCGATGATCGGGGTCACGTCCACTCGGACCGCCTTAAGCAGATAGATCCCTGTCAATGTCCAGATGACGAGGTTGCTCGCGGCCCTAAAGACCTGAAAGAGGGTCGCGCTCCGCTCCTCACGCTCTTGGCGCTCTCGCTCCGTTTGTGCTCGATCGGTCTGCTCTCGTAAGACGTACACGAAGATCCGCTCACCAAAGTGACTCACAAAGCGCATCAAGAGGAGCGCGATGAGCGGAATGAGGCAGAAGGATAAGAGGATCCCAGCGCCCGCCTTGAGCTTCTTCTGGAAACGCTCATCTCGTATTCGATCGATCTCTCCCACCTGGTCATGCCGTTCACCCTTCACGAGCCCCCGAGCGCGGCTCCCTAAGAGCCGGTAGAGCGGACGGACGAGCTGTTCATGCTCAGACTGGAGCCTCGCCATGCTGTCCTTGACCTGGCCTACGCTCCGCTCGAGCATCCCATGTGTCTCAAGGGCCTCTTTAATCCGGCTCAATGTCATCTGATAGGCCTGATGCAGTGACCAGGCTCGCTTAAGCTCAAGGAGCGCCTTCTCCCTCGCCTCCCCCTCAAGGGCTGGCCCTCTTGGGGGGGCGATCTTGAGGGACCCACCCTCAGAGTTATAAGCGCTCAGCGTGGCGAGAGAGCCCTGAGGGTCAAGCTGAACCATCACCCGCATACGCTCCGCGCTCACCTGCGCTCTAAGGCCTTCAGGGCCTCACCCATGGAGTCGCGAAAGCTCTCAAGAATCGGTCGCTGAGCCTCCACATGCCCTACAAGCTGAGCGCTTTGTTTAATACTCTTATCTAGGAGCTCCTGCTTACGCTCGAGTTTGGTCAGCTGAATATAAAGGCCCTCCAACAGCTCATCGAGGCTCTGTGTGTCCTCTGAGTTTACGAGGTCCCAGATCGCCTCATACCAAAGTTGGTCTTGAGCGATACGGTTCTTCAAGGCGTGGGCTTTTTGATCGATCTCGAGCTTACTCAGCGGTGGGGGGGTCGGGTCATCCTCTCGAGTCAGCTCCTGTTGGAGCGCCTCTCGTTGCTCAATTAGGTCTAGGATCTGACTTAAGAGGACGCTCCACTCTTCAAGGCTCGACTTGATGGGCGCGTAATTGGGCTCATAGGTGAGCCACCTCTCCTCACGCTCATGCTCCTCGCGTAGCCCGCTGATGTTCGTCACCTTCAAGGTGTTCACCCATGTAAGGCTTCGGTGTTTCTTCATCGCTGTGGTAAGCTCAAAGCTCTGCTGTTGGGCATGCCTGCGCTTGAGTAAGGTCGCGCTCCGCCAGATCTGCCTCGCGCGCTCTCCACGCTGATTGAAGAGGCTCGCGAGCTGCGTAATCAGCTCAGAGCGCTCCACCAAGAGCTGGTTTACTTGGCTCGTGAGCTGCTGTCGCTCCTGATAATAATTTACTCGTGGTGGGATCCTCGCTCTGAGCGCGTCTGTGAGCGCGCCAACCTGGTCGGGTAGGCTCACGCTCTGTGGCTCATTCGGCGTCTCATCACTCTCGATAGAGCCTGACGGAGTTGACCCCTTAGGCTCGAGTAAAGCGTACAGGGGGGCTGCCCAGCGCTTAAATTCAAGGTCTGAGGCTGGGTATTGTCTCATGAGAGGGTCACTCAAGCGATCCCGTAACGCGACGGCGTCCCTCAGCTTGATACTCAAGTGCTCATAGCTCGCCTCAAGGGTCTCAACCTTTTGTTCAAGCGCGCTGAGCTGAAGCACATCAGCCTGATATGTGCTCAAGAGCTTCGGGGTGTCGTAGGAGTCGATCTCCTTAAGAAAGTTGAGCCAAATGAGCTCTTGCTTAAGGCGCTCGCGTAGCCCTCCTTCCCCCTCAAGCTCACCCTGATGTCGCTCGATCGCCTCTTGGTCTTCTCTTAAGGTCGCTCGCCAGCGCTCGGCCTCCTCAGCGGTCAGCGCGCGATCTGCTTGCCAGCGCTCTCGTAGCTGATTCAGCGCGCTCAACGCGCTGACTGTTGGTGAGTTTTGCGCGTATCTCACGAGCTCTTCGTGACTCCAAAACACAGGTTCACTTAGCGATCTGATCCGCGCCTCGATCACGTCATGAGCGAGGGTCGCTTTAAAGCTCACCTCACGAGCCGTGAGCGCCTCATCAAGCTCCTTGAGGTACTCATCATGAGCTTCAAGCGCTTGTTGGGTTGCCTCTAAGCGACGCTTATGGAAGCGCATAAAGCGCTCCGAGGTCTCGACAGAATACTGGAGACGCGCAGCGGTCAGGAAAGAGTCCTCCCCCTCACCGCTTGGCGGAGAAGGGAGCACTGGTGGCTTCAGAGCTTGGAGCTTTGCTCTGTGTCGCTCATCATAGAGCCCTTTCAACTTCATAAGGCTCTCAAGTCGCTCATCTAAGAGCGCCTTTGCTTGCTGGTCCTCATCGACCTTGGTCGCTCTCAGGCCAATCAAGGTCTCTAAAGAGAGGTCTTCGATCTCGCCCTCAAGCTCTCTTCTGAGTAAGTGCTGAGAGAGGAGCTCGGTGACGAGGGTTGAGCGCTGATCGAGCTCCTCTTGACGACGCTCATACTCCGCTCCTTCAACCTCAAGCGCCTTGGTGAGCTCAGAGAGCTGGGCGCGCCACGCCTCAACCTCGCTGAGCTCTGTAGCGACGATCCGCTCTAGCTTTGTCAGGCGCTCATGTCGCTCGCTTAAAGATTTAAGATCGAGCTCATCAACCTCCTCGGTCGGAGGTCCCTCTAGCTCGTTGAGCGCCTGTTGACTGAGGAGCTCCTCAATGAGCTCTAGGCTCACTCGCTCTTGGTCTAGGAGCTGGCTTAAATAAATCTCTAAGCCCGAGATGTGCTCCTCTAGACCTTGTGACCGCCTGCTCGCGTTCGCCTTCTTCGCGTCTTCAATCAGCTTAAGCTGAGCGCGGAGCGGCTCAATCCCTGCCCCCTCTCTCACCTCGGGTACATTGACCTCCCACTGCGTACGTTGCGCGAGTAGCTCCTGAAAGCTCCGCTGACGCCCCTGATAGCTCGGGTCTGCTTGACGGCTGTTCACGACACGATCACGGAGACGTTTAAGCTCAGACCACTGCTGGAAGGGGATCCATATCTTTAAGCTGTTGGTGAGCTCTTGGCTCTGGGTGAGCCTGTCTCCCTCACTGGGCTCCTCTTTGCTCGCCTCATCAGGTTGAGCGCTCTCACGCGCTCGATCTTGCGCTGTGTTGACTGGCGTGGGGTCCGCCTCACCCTCTCGCTCAGGTCCGGGCTGTCCAAGGAGCGTGAGGGGCGCGTCGATCGTGACCCAAAGCCACCCACTTAGGAACCCACTGAGGATGAGTAAAGAGCGACACATGCTCCATGTGCTTAATGTGCTTAACTGTGAACGTCGAGAGGGTGTTCTCATCAATATAGGCCTGCGCTCAGGGGTTGTTTTCATACGCGAGAGGTGCTCATTTGAGGATGAGCTTAGCGCTGTCTAGACTGAAACAGCAAATCACGTCGAACCTCTCCTCTACCCTCTCTCACAGGTCTGTGGATTAAGCATGTCAAACCACTCACTGAACAAGACCATTGTACATGTGCTCTCAAGTTATGAGCTCGCCCCTGTTCAAGGCTACCACCCGATCACAGACGGGATCATTCACCAGACGTATCAGGTTGAGTTAGAGGAGGGCGCCCCACTGATCCTCCAGAAGCTTCATCCGCTCCTAAACACCGAAGACACGCTCGCCGACTTTGAGGCGGTGACTCAACATCTCGCACGCGAAGGCTATGGGGGCCCTAGGCTACTCCTCACACGAGATGGGTCTCGAACCGCCTCCGATGACTCCGGAGGCCGATGGAGGCTGAGTAGCTATGTCGCTGGACACACGAGACCACACATTGAGAGCCCACAGCAGGCAGCGCTAGCGGGTGAGGCTCTCGCGACCTTTCACCAGGTGATGTCGAGCTTCACGTACGCTTTTAAGTCCCCTCACCCCGGACATGACACCCGTGGACACTGGGAGCGTCTTCGGTTGGCGAGCCAAGCCCCTCAGCATCAAGCGCGTTGGGGAGAGATTCAAGGGCGCGCCGAGCAGATCCTCTCGGCGCTCGAGGGCGTGATCTTACCCTCTGAGCTCCCTCGGGTGGTCGTTCATGGCGACCCAAAGGTGACCAACATACGCTTCCAAGAGGAGCGCGCGGTCCTCATTGACCTCGACACCTGCGCTCGACACACGAGGCTCGTTGACCTAGGAGACGCCCTTCGCTCTTGGTGTGACCTGAGCCGTGAAGGGAGCAGCACGCCCGATGGGAGGGTGTTCTCACTCGAGCGCTGTCAAGCGGCCTTAGACGCCTACCTGAAGGTGAGCGACCCGCTCACTGCGCTTGAGCGTCTCTGGCTCCCTCGTTGCTGTCGCACCATCACGCTTGAGCTCGCCTCTCGCTTCGCGCGCGATTATCTTGAGGACCACTACTTCGCCTTTGACGCCAAGCGCTTTGGCTCTCGTCGGGCGCACAACCTCCACCGTGTTGAGTCAATGTGGCGACTCGCTGAGGAGATGAGAGAGGCTGAAGAGGTGATCCGTAGCTGGATCTGAGCTCAAGTTTACCCGCCCCGCTCACCTCCCGTTTGCTCTAAATCTCTAACTTATCTTGCTTATCTGATCCGGCGCACTCTAGCTCACTCTAGACCTCGCTCAAGCGCCTTATTTCTGCTTGACAAGCTCATCTAGGGGAGGTAGGTTTCACGCAGATTCCGCTCAGGTAGCTCAGCTGGTAGAGCAAGGGACTGAAAATCCCTGGGTCGGCGGTTCAAGTCCGTCCCTGAGCACTCAAGCCACCTCCTTGGTGGCTTTTGTGTTTTCTGAGCCTCAGGTGAGGGCCTGGAGCCTCGCTTGGGCCTCCACAAGTGAGGCGTGCGCTCCCTCTAGCGCGTTGATAGACTCTTGGATATGGGCGTCCGTCAGGGCAGACCACGCGCGGTTTAAGCGTCGCTCCCCTTGTGAGATCGAGCCATAGAGCTCAGCGAAGGTCGCGACGCCATGTTTCGCGCGGACCCGCCCTCGAGCCTCAATTAAGCGCTCTAGGTCTCCACGCTGGAGGAGCTGAATACGCTCTCGTAGGACCTTTGCGCCGTCGCTGTCCTCAGAGTGGAGCGCCTTTGCGCCTTCATAGAGCGCCTTTAACTCTGCCGTGATCTGCGATAAGAGGACCCCAAAGTCTACAGCCTCGACCGTCGATTGACCCTCTTCACTGGTCTCTACCTGCTCATTTCTCCTGGCGATGACGGCCCCAAAGATGATCAAGAGGCACCCCAAACCAAAGGGGAGCGCTGAGCTACTGAGCCAGTCGCTCAGTCGCTCTTGAGGGGCCTGCGGGGGGGTCGCGTCGAACTCCGCGCTCACCTTCGAGAGCTTGAGCTTGATCGCGTCAGCCTCGCTGTTCACTTTGAGCTGTGCGTCGAGCTCCGCTCGCTGAAGTTTGAGCGTCTCTCGGTGCTTTGTCGCCTCTTTGAGCTGTGCGTCGAGGTCGTCTCGCTGAAGTTTGAGCGTCTCTCGGTGCTTTGTCGCCTCAGGGAGCTGACCTCCAAAAGCTGCACAGAGCGCTACACCTACGGCGATTAAGAGCAGGCTGAGTGTGTTCTGGATCGACATTAGGCACCTCCTTGCGCGAGTCGGATCAAGACGGCGGTGATGTTCGTGAGCGCCTCACCAATGATCAAGCCCGCCGCGAAGGGGATCAGGTTGTCTGCGAGCCAGACCTTGCTCTTAAACTTCGCGAGCGTCATCGCTCCCAGACACCCAATCGCGTAGGTGACCGTGACGTCAAATGGCAGGTACATCGCGAGCCCTACAAGCACGCCAAGGCCACTCACGGGGTGCAGGCCTAAAGCCAAGCCAATCGCTGACCCTGCGAGGTATTTCTCAAGGGGCGCGTCTCCCTGCGCTAAGCCGTTGAGGATCCCTTGGAGCGCGTCCCCTTGTGGCGCGCTTAACCCAGAGGCCGCGCCAGGGCCAAAGCCCCCGCCGTCCCCCCAGAGTAACGCGAGGACGCCGATCGCGACAGGCACACCAACCCAGCCCACCATGAGCTGAGCCAGCTGCTGTCGTCTGGGTTGGGCGCCAATTAAGTGACCTGCCTTGAGGTCGGACATCATGTCGGCGCACTGCCCTACCCCGATACAGACCGCCACCCCAAGGGTGATCGCGATGACGCTGTTCCCCCCAGAGACGAAGAACATGAGCGTAACCCCAATCAAGGACATCCCTGAGAGTGGGCTGATGTCGGTCATGCCAGTCGCTTGCGCGACGACGAGCCCCGCGAGCACTAGCCAGAGCGCCCCTACGATCGCGACAATGAAGGCCTGACCATAACCAAGACCTCCCGAGATCAGCGCGGCGAGATAAAGTAAGGTGAAGGCGCCGATCGCCGCCCCCCCGAGCGCGCGGGCGCTCAGCTCCTCTGCGCCCCCAACTGCGCCAGCCTGGGCGGCGCTCGAGAGCCCCTTAATCGCGCTCTTAAGGGCCGGGAAGCTCGCGATCACCCCAGAGAGCGCGCCACCGATCAAGATCCCGATCCCGAGTGGCCTGAGCATCTGACCATATAAAAATCCACTCCTCGCCTCATTGTACTCTGGGCCAGCTACGAGGCCGAGCTCCGTGGCGCTTGGGAGCCAACCCATCGCGCTCGCGACAGGGCTAATCACCCACCAAGCCAAGACTCCACCCGCGACAAAAGGGAGCCCGCTCGAGCTCGCCAAGAGCCCTGCGCCGACGCTCGCGAATGAGACGCCAATTATCAGCGGGGTGTACGCAGGTAGGCGGAGCGCGCCCCCAAGGTCTAAGGTTGAGGTGCCGGTCAGCTCAGCAGCGGAGTGCGCGATCGCGGCGATGAGGAAGCCCGCAAATAAGAGCTGAGCCTGCTTCGGGCCTGCTCCGGGTGACTTCAATAGGCTCGCGACCGCGATCCCACTCGGGAATTTAAGTCGCTCTAGCTCCACCATCTGCTTGCGGAGCGGGATGATCACCACGATCCCGAGAAAGGTCCCCGCGAGCGCTGAGAACATCACCGCAGGGACACTGAAGTCCGCGCCCATCAAGTAGAGCGCAGGGACGGTAAAGGCGACGCCGGCGCTCGCGTTATTGACGCCCGACGCCACGGTCTGATTGATGTTGTTCTCAATGATCGTGCTGTCTTTGACGACGTTCCTGAGGACACCAAAGCCTAGGATCGCCGCGACGGTCGACCCACCAAGGCTAAACCCTAGCTTCAACGCGATGTAGACAAACGCCGCGGTCATCGTCGCGCCAATACATACGCCGATGAGGATCGACGCGACCGTCAGCTCTCTGTACGGTTTAGGGGGGAGCGAGGTGAGCGCCTCGCTTGAGCTGTCTCCGCTCATATAGATGCTCCTACGTGTTAATTAAGAGCCTCCTACATAGCATGTTTCTCAAGTAGAGTGGATCAGTCTCAGCCTTAATTTAGCGCGCTACTTCACCCATCATCTGGATCAAGGCTTGGGTCAAACCCTCTGTGTTGTGTGGCTCAGCGATCGCGTCCACTCTGACCCCACGCTGAGTGAGGTAAGACGCCACGGTAGGGCCAATCACACAGACCTGAGCGTGCTCCATGGCGACGCGCCACAGGGGCCTCTGTGAGCCCTCGCCTTGTCTGAGCTCATGACGCGCCTCACCCTGAGGCGCCCACTGACTTATGAAGCTAGACACCGTGGAGTCTGAGGTGAAGGTTAAGGCTCGCCTCACGCCTCGCGGAGGAGCGCTTAAGAGGTGACGCTTGAGGGACGGGCTGAGCCGGGCGTGGAGCGTTTGATACGCTGGGATCAGCTCGACCTCTGCGCCCCTCGCGACGAGCTGTGGGATCAGCCACTCTCTCGCTTTGAGGGCGCGTGGGAATAAGACGCGCGCGCCGTTAAGGTCCTCATGAGAGAGCGCCTCAAAGAGCCCCTCTGCGACAAAGCGCCTCGGCGTCACCGTGACCTCAACCCCTCGTGAGCTTAGGTAGCGGGCGGTTTTGTCTCCCACACACGCGACCTTTAAGCCCACTCGGGTGAGGTCATGAAGTGTTTCACCCCCATCTCGACCTGTCACCGTAGCTAAGGCCTGTAAGGTGAAGCGAGCGGCGTTTACGCTCGTCAGCAGGAGCCACTCCGCGTCGAGGCCCTCTTCTAGAGCGCCCTTGAGACGCTCAAGGCGCCTCTTGAGCGCGTCAGGATCCGGCGGTGGAGCGAGCTCAATCAGTGGCGCCTCAATGACCTCTGCGCCGAGCGCCTTCAGCGAGTTGACCAGAGGCCCTGCGCTGTGTGTAGGGCGTGTGACCACCACCTCCGCGCCGAGCAGAGGGCGAGCTGAGCGAGCGTCCCCCTCACCCCCGCTCATCTCTCTTCAAGCCTCAGCTCGAAGCGCCTGCAGGACCTCAGCGCCTCCCGCATCGAGGAGCTCCCGAGCGAGGGCCTGCCCCAACGCCTCAGCGCCCTCTCCTGCGCCGTCGCCCATCTTCACCCCCTCAAAGAAGGAGACGCCGTCAGGTGAGCCGATAAACCCTCTGATTCGGAGTGAGCTCCCGTCTGCGGTCACGCTCGCCCCAACGGGGACACGACAGTCACCCTCAACCGCCGAGAGGAAGGCC
>Ga0181593_10003873_pt1 | contig 13654 bp, 9 predicted proteins | sample 071ome_19_FD_133756 | JGI IMG/M metagenome (GOLD analysis project Ga0181593, IMG submission 133756) | Coastal salt marsh microbial communities from the Groves Creek Marsh, Skidaway Island, Georgia - 071413AT metaG (megahit assembly) | ecosystem: Environmental > Aquatic > Marine > Intertidal zone...
GTGTAGATCACGTTCGGTGACTGTTCGAGACCTTCGTAGAAGGTCGGGTAGTAGAGCATGCCGTTATACTGTTCAAATACAGGCAGGGCTGCTTTACGTGATGCCGAGGTCCAGCAGCCAAAAACGGCAGCCACTTTATCCTGCACCAGAAGCTTTTTGGATTTTTCAGCAAAGGTTGGCCAGTCGCTGGCGCCGTCTTCCTGAATGTATTCAATCTTGCGGCCAAGCACACCGCCCATCGCGTTGATCTGTTCGATGGCGAGCTTTTCTGCTTGTACAGAGCCAGTTTCACTGATCGCCATGGTTCCGGTTACGGAGTGAAGGATACCCACTTTGACCGTATCATCGGTGACCGCGAGTCCGGTGCTGTTCACTTCATCAGCCAGTGCCGGGACACTGGTGTGTGCAAGCATCAGAGCTGCAGGGATTGCCAGTAGGTTTTTGAGAAAACCGCGCCGTGCTAACGCAGTATTTTCAAAGTTGAGTAGTCGCATAGTCAGGCCTCACTTAGGTAGGTTTGTGGTTGCTGTGACCTTTTCAGATTGCCTGTGACGATGCTGAAACCATATTCGTTGAACGCTCCAGAGACCTACGTCATTTGACGCATAGGAGTTGGCACGGGATGTGATTAAAGTAAGTTGCCAGGACGCGACGACCGACACATGGACCTGATTAGCCGACTTCCTGGAGATACAATGGCCGACCCTCAGTTGCTGACCAGCCGCCGGAATTACAACCGCTGGGTTGCCAATCAGACGTTGGAAGACTTTGCCCTGCGCTTTACCGCAAAAAGTGCGCGTCGCTGGTCGGCAGCCCGCGTCTCTAATACGGCACTGGGTGCGATTTCGTTTCTGGCACTGGAGGCTATTGGCGCTGCCATTACGCTGGTGTACGGGGTACATTCCGCCATCCTCGCCACCATGGTGGTCTCTGCGATCATCTTTCTGACCGCGATCCCTATCAGTTACTACGCCGCGCGTTATGGGGTGGATATTGACCTGCTCAGCCGCGGGGCAGGCTTTGGTTACATCGGCTCTACCGTCACCTCTCTTATCTATGCGTCATTCACGTTCATTTTTATGGCGCTGGAATCCGCGATCATGGCATCGGCGATGGAGATACTCTTCTCCGTACCGCTGTGGCTGGGTTACCTGGTCAGTGCATTGATTGTTATTCCGTTGGTAACGCACGGTATCACCCTGATATCGCGCTTTCAGTTGTGGACCCAACCGGTGTGGTTACTGCTGCAGCTACTGCCCTTCGTATTTATCCTGTGGCAGGAAAGTCAGTCGGTGGAAGAATGGCTGACCTTTGATGCCGGAGTTGCACCGTCGCAGGGCGCTGAGTTTAATCTGATCTATTTTGGTGCTGCCTCGGCGGTTATCTTTTCTCTGATTGCTCAGATCGGAGAGCAGGTAGACTTTTTGCGTTTTTTACCCCAGCCCAAAGAAGGAGAGCGATTACGCTGGTGGACAGCGATGATCATTGGCGGTCCGGGATGGATCATCATGGGTGCCATTAAAATCATGGTGGGCTCGTTTCTGGTGGTGCTGGCGCTGAATCATGGTCTGGGTGTCGATGAAGCGGGTGATCCCACGCACATGTACTCCGTTGCTTTCGGGTTTATCACCGATTCCCCGATGGCGGTGATGGCTCTGACGGGGATTTTTGTGGTGCTGTGTCAGGTAAAAATTAACGTGACCAATGCGTACGCCGGTTCCATTGCCTGGTCCAACTTTTTCTCGCGCTTAACTCACAGCCACCCGGGTCGGGTTGTCTGGGTATTTTTCAACGTCATGATCGCCATTCTTGTGATGGCACTGGGCGTTTACGAGTCGCTTGAGCATATTCTCGGTATTTACTCGAACGTTGCCGTGGCCTGGGTCGGTGCGTTGGTCGCCGACCTGGTGGTGAACAAGCCTCTGGGACTGAGCCCGAAACACATCGAATTTAAACGGGCGTATCTGTACGACATCAACCCGGTTGGTTTTGGCGCCATGATACTGGCGTCACTGTGCGGTATTCTTGCTTTCGTCGGACTATGGGGTGACGTCGCTCAGGCGCTGTCGCCCTTTATTGCATTGTTTACCGCATTTATTGCGGCGCCGGTCATCGCGATACTGACCAAAGGACGTTTTTATCTTGCTCGTGAAGTGATTCCTCTGGTTCCTGCGACGCAGACTCTGCAATGCACAGTCTGCGATAACGAATTCGACACAGAAGATATGGCCAGTTGCCCCGCTTATAATGGCCATATCTGTTCGCTGTGCTGCACACTGGAATCCCGTTGTCATGATCAGTGCAAAACCGAAGCACGATTCAGTGAGCAGGTTGAAGCATTGATTACCGCATTATTACCGCATTCTCTCGCGGCTAAACTCAATCCAAGGGTTCTGCAGTTCACAGGTTTTCTGACGATTATCGGCAGTATCGTTGGCTTGTTGTTCTGGCTCGTATACCTGCAGACGCCGTTACAGGAAGATGTCAGAAACCTCTTGGGTGGCAGTCTCTTTCAGGTCTATGTGTTGTTGCTGATTATTGTTGGCGTTCTTGTCTGGCTGTTTGTTCTTGCCAATGAAAGCCGCGAGCTTGCCTTGGCTGAGGCCACCCGACAGACCGAACTTCTGTCGCAGGAAATTGCGGCGCACGAACTCACTGATCTTGCTCTGCAACAGGCGAAAGAACTGGCAGAGGCAGCGAACCAGGCTAAGAGCCGTTACCTCGGAGGCATAAGTCATGAGCTCAGAAGCCCTCTGAATTCTGTGCTCGGTTACGCGCAGCTGCTGGAGAAAGGCGAAGGGCTGAACGACAAGCAGCAACGGCACATCAGTCTGATCCGCCGTAGCGGCGAATACCTCGCTGACCTGATTGAAGGCCTGCTGGATTTATCGCGCATCGAGGCCGGGCGACTGGAAATACGCCGGGATGAAGTGAATATACAGCGTCTGCTTAACGACCTGGTGGAAATGTTCCGGCTTCAGGCAGAGGCCAAAGGCATCACCTTTACCTACGATGCGCCAACCTACTTACCTCAGCGTGTGCGCACCGATGAAAAGCACCTGCGCCAGATACTGACGAATCTGCTGTCTAATGCCGTGAAATACACGCAGGATGGTGGCGTGACTCTGAAGGTGAGGTATCGCAGTCAGGTGGCTGAATTTATTGTCAGAGATACCGGGCCGGGCATCGAGCAGGAAGAACTGCAGCGAATTTTTCAGCCGTTTGAACGTATCCGTAAACCGGGATTACCGCAGCAGCCGGGTACGGGTCTGGGGCTGACGATCAGTCAGCTGCTGGCCGATATTATGGGGGGAGAAATTACCCTCGAAAGTCATCCCGGTGAAGGCAGTGTGTTTCGTCTGAACATGATGCTTTCCAGTATTGTGTCCGAGTCCCCGGTGGTTGCTCCTGCGCCAGTGCACAAAATCATCGGTTATCAGGGGCCGGCCAGGACGGTGCTGACGGTAGATGATGAGCCGTCGCATCGCGGATTGATCAGCGAAACACTCGCGCCGCTCGGATTCACCGTACTCGAAGCGACGGATGCCGACAGCTGCGAAGCCATTCTGAAAGAAGCCCGGGACAAGGGTGACGATATCGATCTTCTGCTGCTTGATATCTCCATGCCGGGCCGCACAGGCTGGGAATTATTGCAGAGCCTGCGTAAGTCCGGTCTGACCGTGCCGGTGATTATGGTGTCGGCAGACGCTGAAGACCGCGTTTCTGCTGCGGGCCGGGGCGCAGATCTTGAGCGTGGTTCGCGATTAAACGATGACTACGTGATTAAACCGGTCAAGGATCAGGTGCTGATGGACAAAGTTGCGCGCCTGCTCGATCTGACCTGGAAGTACGAGGGAGAACAGGTGGCCGCGACAGCCGAGCCCGGCAGCGGCATTGTTGAAGAAGGCCATCTGCGTGAAATGATTTCAGCGGCACAACTGGGCTATGTTGCTGGTCTTGAATCCATTCTGAGCGACCTTGAGGCCAGCGATATTGATCCGGTATTTGTTACACAGTTGCGTCAGTATGCGACCTCCTTCCGGTTTAACGACGTCATTCGCATGTGTAAATCGCGACTTGAGTCGCCCGATGGTCCGATACAGGAGGTACATATATGACTCCTGATAAGCAGCAGGGCGTTGTACTGATTGTTGATGATACGCCCGAATCTCTGGCCTTCATGAACGAAGCTCTCGCCGCGGTAGGCTATACGGTGCTGGTCGCCATGGACGGAGAGCAGGCCCTCAATATCGCCAGACTGATGACTCCGGATCTGATACTGCTTGATGCAGTGATGCCGCGAATGGATGGCTTTGATACCTGTCGTGCTCTCAAGGCTGATCCGGTTACTGAAGACGTACCGGTTATTTTTCTGACGGGGCTGAGTGACAGCAGTGACGTCCTCAAGGGGCTTGAAGCAGGCGGTGTCGATTATCTCACCAAGCCCGTCAATCTTGATGAAATGCTGGCCCGTGTGCAGGTTCATCTGAGTACGGCCATGCGCACCAAAAGCGCCCGACTGGCACTTGAAGAAATGGGACAACCGGCGTTTGCCTGTGACATTCATGGGCAGATCATCTGGGCGACACGATGTGCCGAAGAACTGGTAGAAAGTACCGGTCGCCCACTCAGTGAGTGGCAGGCGGTACTGAATGAGCAGTTACCCTCATGGTTGATGCGTACGCCGGAACGCAACGCCATGTTGCGTATCAGTGGCTCGTCGGTGGAAATAGGGGTTCGCTATCTCGGTCGCCCGTTGCCAAGTGAGTATCTGATGCGCTTCGTATTGAACGAAGAAGAAGCGGCACGGACAGTGTTGAAGAAAACATTCGATCTTACTGATCGCGAGACTCAGGTATTGTTCTGGCTCAGTCGTGGGAAGACGAATCAGGAAATTGCTCAGATTCTGTCGATGAGTCCGCGCACTGTGAATAAGCACCTTGAACCAGTATTCCGCAAACTTGGAGTCGAGAACCGTACGGCTGCCGTAGCCACGGCATTAGCTGTATCCGGGCAACAGTGAGTTGATGCTGGTTGACCATCCTTACAGGGCTGGCTACCTTGAGGGCGTATTTCATTAATGAGTCACGATTATGAAACTGTACGATAACCCTCATGCTCCGAATCCACGTCGCGTGCGAATGGTCCTTGCCGAAAAAGGCATCGAATGCGAAAAAGAAACTCTCGATCTCGGCGCCGGTGATAACCTGAAAGAGGATTTCTGCGCTAAGAATCCCTCACGCAAAGTTCCTGTACTTGAACTGGATGATGGTCTTTGTCTGGCGGAAACTCCAGCCATCTGTCGTTATCTCGACGAAGTGTCTCCCGGAGAAAGCCTGTACGGTACGACGCCGAAAGAGCGCGCTGTGATCGATATGTGGGATCATCGTATGGAGACCGCGTTACTGTATCCCGCCATGTTCGGTTTTCAGCATATCAGTGGTTTTTTCAAAGATCGTATGACGCCGGTCGAAGACTGGGGCAAAGAAAGCGTGAAGAACTTTATGAAAGGGCTGCCGTTGCTTGAGACTCAGCTGAGCAATAACGACTGGGTTGCAGGCAGTCGATTCTCTATCGCCGACATAACCGCACTCTGTGCCATTGATTTTGTCCGTATCGTAAAGGTCCGTGTCGGTGATGAATATCCAAATATTCAGCGCTGGTACGCGGCGATGAAGGCACGCCCGTCTTACGGAGCCTGAATCAGACGTTACTGAATGGGGTTTCCAATGCAGGGCGCATTGTTGCTGCAGATGAAACCCTGAATATCGCTGAAACTATTCTCACCATTAAACGACTAACATAAGACGAGATTTATACACGTTTCTATTTAGTCCGGGAGAATTCATGAGTAATTATGCAATCATCAGTGCCAGTCATCGCAACGGCGCCGAAAGTCTGCGCTTATCTAACGAACTGAACAGCCGTTGTTTTGGCGGTGACGCCACGGTGATTGATCTGTTTGCGGCGGACCTGCCACTCTGGAACGGCGAGCGAGAAGCGACGGACGCCGTTAAAGACGTTCAGAGTAAAATCGAGGCTGCGGATGGACTGGTGTTTGTTGTGCCTGAATGGCATGGCATGGCCCCGGCGGGTTTGAAAAACCTGTTCCTCTGGTGCAATCACCCTCAATTCGCCCATAAACCCGCTTTGCTGGTTGCTGTTTCCGGCTCCGTAGGTGGTGCGTTTGTGGTGGCAGAATTACGTGGCAGTGGTTATAAGAACTCCCGCTTATTGTGGTTGCCTGAGCACCTCATCCTGCGCAGTGCATCGGAACTCTGGCAAGGTAAGGGCAGTGAATCCGATGAATATCTCGACAAGCGCGCGCGGTATGCGGTGGATCAACTGAAAACATACACCGAAGCGCTGGCGCCGAAGCGTGAATCTCTGACTGCTGGTCTGGATGACTTTCCGAACGGTATGTCGTAACCGTTAACCTCCTCCGGTAGACGGTTGCCTTCGGCTGCGAAGTTGACCTGCATCAATAGAAGGTCAGTCTGCTGAAAGGTGCGCTCAACCGCGTTGGCGGCGGCGCACCTTTTTTATTTCCCTCCGCATTTCCCTGTCACCCGCACAGATACTGTTTATTAAGCTGTTCCCCGGTGCGTTCAGAGCCGTTATTTCCTTCCATTTTCCTCAGTGGCGTTGAAGATGCAGCGCCAGCCGTGTCCGGATATCACCTTATGCCGGTCTCTTACTGTCGTAGGATTGTCTGACAATCAGACATTACTAACGACAAAGGCAAGCGATGTTCGGTCTTTTTAAATCAGCAAAGCCTCATACCCTGACCATTGAAGGGGTGGGCGACTTTACGGTGAATCCAAAGGAAACCATTCTTAGTGCAGCGCTCCGTCAGGGAGTGCGTTTTCCCTACAGCTGCAAAGTCGGTGGATGCGCAACCTGCAAATGCAAACTGAAAGACGGTCAGGTGAAAGAGCTGACGTCATCAGCCTTTATTCTCAGCGCTGAAGATATTGAGCAGAAATACATTCTCGGGTGTCAGTCGCAACTGAAGTCGGATGTAACGGTATTTGTTGATGGTCTGTCTGATGGTACCTCGGTTGCAAAGGCGCACGAAGGCGAAGTAACTGCGATAGAAAAACTCACTTCAGACATCGTCAGCGTGACCGTCTCTCTGGAAGAGGAGGTGACTTATATTCCGGGCCAGTACGCTCTGTTTTCAACGCCTTCAATTTCGTCTGGCCCTCGTAGTTACTCATTCGCAACACCGCCAGCGGGCAACCACGTGAAATTTTTTATCCGCGAAGTACCGGGTGGTGAGATGTCCGGCTGGGCGAATCACCACGCCGTTGTTGGCGATAAGGTCACGGTGGATGGCCCTTACGGTGATTTCTATTTACGGCAGGACTCTGGTGACAAGCGTGGCGGAGAGATGCTGATGATTGCTGGTGGCAGTGGCATAGCACCGGTACTGGCGATTCTGGAAGACGCCATGAATCACAAGATCGACCGCGATGTGACCTTCCTGTTTGGTGCCCGTACCGAAAAAGATCTCTGTGCAATCGAAGAAATCTCCCGAATTTCTCGCAACTGGTCCGGACGCTTCCGTTTTATTCCAGTGTTGTCTGAAGAGCCAGAAAACAGCCGTTGGGAGGGGCGTCGCGGTTTGGTCACCGACGTCATCCCGGAATTAACTGATATTACGCAAACCTACATGTGCGGCCCGCCGCCCATGCTGGATGCCGCTGAGAGCTGCCTGAAAAAACTGGGCATGAGCGAAAACGGAATCTATTGCGACCGGTTTACCGACCGTTCACACGCAAAACAAGCCTGATAAACCTCTGACTTTTAACCGAACACAAAAGAGCATAACGGAAGGAGAATCCTATGTTCCATTACCTGAAATACTTTCTTTTTCACGCCATTGGACTGCTTGCCGCAGTGTCGATGTTCCTGGGCAGTGACTGGATCGTTTATGGTCTGATCACTATCTTCGGTGGCTATATCATTCTGGATGCTGTGTTGGGGGATGACACCACGACGCCTGCGTTTAAACACCCGGGTATTCTGACGGTGCAGCTCTGGTTAGCTTTACCCCTCCTTTCATTGATCGTCTTTTCCTATTTCTGGCAGGTCAGCGCTGGCGATTTATTTGGTCTCGGTGAAATGCTCACTGGTCTGACAGGCTACGATGTACTGGCTGCAAAAGCTCAGGGCACGTGGGTGTCTGATCTATGCGCTCTGATTATCACCGGCCTGATGATTGGTATGGTGGGCACGATTACGGCACACGAACTCACACACCGCACCTGGGACCCAACTTCCATGTTTATTGGCCGCTGGTTACTGGCATTCAGCTTCGATGTCGCTTTTGCTGTAGAACATGTCTACGGTCATCACCGTTACGTCAGCACCACGCATGACCCGGCAACGGCACCTCGTGGCCGTAATGTCTACTTCCACATACTGGCATCGACGATTAAGGGCAACATCAGTGCACTGAAACTCGAAGCCGAGCGTCTGCGTAAAATGGGACATAACCCGCTCTCATTCCGTAATTCCGTACTGCGTGGCTATGGCATGAGCGCCATCATTGTTGCACTGGCTTTCATGGCGGGTGGTGTACAGACCATGCTGATGTTTATCGGTGCAGGCCTGTTCGGTAAAGCGCTGCTGGAAATCGTAAACTACATGGAACACTACGGCATGGTACGCAACCCAGAACTGCCCGTGCAGCCACGTCATTCCTGGAACACCAACAAGCGATTCTCTTCGTGGACCATGTTCAACCTGACCCGTCACTCCCACCACCACGCACACGGTGAAGTGCCATACCAGGACCTGCGCCCATACCCAGAAGCACCGACGATGATTAATGGCTACCTGACCACCATCGTTGTTGCCCTGATTCCACCATTGTGGCACCACCTGATGACGCCAAAAGTGTTGGAGTGGGATGAGAAATACGCCAGCGACGAAGAAAAGAAACTGGCTCATGAAGCCAACCGAGTCAGTGGTATTAAAGGGCTTCAGCAAGAAGCTGACAGGGCGCCAGCGATCAGCTGATTCAAGGAGTGGATCGTCTCATGAAAGCCCCGCAACAGCGGGGCTTTTTCTATTTTCACCGAATAAGCGCCAGCACCTCTGACTGCGCCTCTGATTGCATCCTGTGCGGCCCGACCTTACTCTATGCGGATTAAGCCTGCTATCTGGTGCCAGCGACTTGTCTTCTTTCTCTTCTGAGATACCTGCTTCACATTCTGCATCTCAGCCAACCTCTCGGCGGTCCGGTGTGTTGTCATTAACGCCTGAACAGCAAGCCGTAGTCGCACATCATTCGGGGCATGCTCGTGTGATCGCAGTGGCGGGTGCAGGAAAAACATCAACGCTTACGCACTTTGTCATGGCGCGCCTGAATGCGGGAGTTGCACCGCGCAGAATTCTGGTATTGATGTACAACAAGGCGGCGCAGGAGGATTTTCAGCGTCGTCTTTCGTCTCTCTCTTCAGGGCAGGAACCAGGGAATGGGCAGCATCAGGCATTACCTCAGGTACGCACCTTCCATTCGCTGGGGCTGAAAATTTATGACTCGCTTATTCGTATGGGGGCGTTGCCGCAATGGCAGGGCAAGATCCTCAGTGACGGCGAAGCAGAGGGTGCGGTCTGGCGCCTGCTGCAGGAAATTGCAGACGACGACACTCGTCAGGATATTCTATCTCAGCGGCGTAAGTGGGTTGAGCCAGCCATGGCATTCATCGATCTGGTGAAAGCTGGACTGTTACCTGCCGCTGATGTGCTCGAGTCACTCGATTATCCTCCTGAGTGTCGTATCTACACCGAACTGTTTTATCGTTTTGAAGACTGGCGCAAGGCACAGCAGCGAATCAGTTACGCTGACATGATTTATGATCCGGTCATGTGCCTCCGCGCTCATCCGGAGCTGGCTGATCATTTTGGCGGTCACATGCAGTGGATACTGGTGGACGAGTATCAGGACATCAATGATATTCAGCAGGCACTGTTGCATACCCTGTGGGGAGGGCGTGGCAGTGTGATGGTTATTGGTGATCCGGATCAGACTATTTATGAATTCAGGGGCTCAAAGCCTGAATTTATTGTCAGCCGCTTTGCTCAGGAGTTTGGTGATATAACCACCTATCACTTACCGCATACGTTTCGCTACGGACATGCACTGAGTCTGAGTGCCAATCACCTGATTTATCATAACCGCGATCGCGAAGCGGTGACTGGATTATCACACCAGTCAACGCCGGATACGCGAGTGAAACTGCATCATGTCCGAAACGAAGCGGCCTTCAGCATGAAGCTTATCCGTGATGCACTGGAGCGGGATTCTGAGATGAATATTGCGATTATTCATCGCATCTGGGCATTGTCCGCGCCGCTGGAGCTGGGATTGCTCAAGGAGAATATTCCTTACCGTTTTGACCATAGCCGCTCAGTCCTTGAGGCCTGGGAACTGAGAATTTTCTGGTTGCTGCTGGAAATATCCTCCGGACGTTTTGCAAGCCGCTCGGAGCGCAACCGTGAAGATTGTTGGTTGCATATACTGACGACGCCGTTTCCAAAAGTCCGGCGTGCGTTGCTTGAGCAGATCGCGCGCAGAATGGCCGGAGTGACGTCAGGATATGGTGAGGCGCTGATGACCTCGCTTCCGGATGACATCAGCAAATGGCAGAAGCAGCAGATTGAAGTACGTGCACAGATACTCTCTCAAGCTGAACTGACGAACCCGAAGGGTTGGCGCCTCCTCAAAGACTACACCGACCTGACTGAGCTGGAAGAAGGCATCAGAGATAACGCCTTCAGTGCTCAGCAGAGTGATGATCGCATTCAGACCATCCGTGCCTTTCTGAGCTATACGCGCAGCACGGACCTGAGTGCCAGCGAACTTTCTGAACATTGGCGTGAGTTACTGCAGCGGGTCAAAGAGCAGAAAGCCAACACGGGGCAGAGGGTTACGTTGACCAGTGCCCATAAAAGCAAAGGTCGCGAGTGGGATATGGTGATTGTCCCCGGCCTCAACGGGCAGTACTTTCCCTACCATCCGGAGGGTGAGTTCACGACCCCGGCAGACGTCAGTAGCGAGCGGCGACTGTTGTACGTAAGTATGACCCGCGCACGTCAGCAATTGCATCTGCTGGCGCCTGAAACACCGGACAAGCCAGCGCGTGAATGTGCTGAGCGTGAGCTTGCCAGCGTATTTGAGCGGGAACTGGGCGTTCGTCGTGTGGATGATATTCTGCATACCGCTGAGCAGCTTAAGGCACCAGAAACAGCTCAACCGGTATCCGAGCTGGTGTTACGCAGCGGCGACGGTGCGGTGCCACAGTGGTTGCCCGATTACCTGGCTCATCTGGCGCCAGAGTTTCCAGGCATAGATTTACTTCCGGTGCGTTTTGAAGGCCCGGTGCAGGGCGTTAGCAACCAGCCGCGTGGAGATATACGCCCCGGCGGCATCATTGATCGCAAGTACTCCGATACGCAGAGTCTGCGGCGGATTCAACACGAAACGCTCGGGGAAGGGGTGCTGCTCAGTGAAGACAGCGACTACCTGAAAGTGCGTTTTGACAGCGATAAAAAGGTCAGAACACTGGCCAGAAAGGCGATTACCGACAAAATACGTCTGCTCTGACGGTTTTCCTCAGCGTATGGCTTGTTATACTGGGCACACTCGTAGAGTAACGGCCACACAATTCCGGGGCGTCCCCCATTTGCATGTCGACTTTGCGCAAAGCAACTCAAGCCCGCCCGGGCACCTCAAAATACAGGAAACAATATGACCATCGAACAAAAGAAAGTGGTAACTATTCACTATAAAGTCACTGACGTAGCCAGCGGCGAAGTCATCGACTCTTCAGAAGGTGGTCAGCCTATGACTTACCTGCATGGTGCCCAGAACATCATTCCAGGTCTGGAAGCTTCTCTGGATGGCAAGCAGGTCGGTGACGAGTTCGAAGTGACTGTCGCTCCAGAAGATGCCTACGGCGAATACAGCGATGAGCGTATTCAGAAAGTCCCACACGATGCGTTCCAGGGCGTTGAGTCAGTGGAACCAGGTATGGCGTTCACCGCTCAGACTGAGCACGGTCCAATCAACCTGATCGTGACTGAAGTCGACGAAGCAGCAGTGACTGTCGACGCTAACCACCCACTGGCTGGTAAGTCACTGGCGTTCTCTGTCAAAGTAGAGAGCATCCGTGAAGCCAGTGAAGAAGAACTGCAGCACGGTCACGTGCACGGCGAAGGTGGTGTAGAACACTGATTGCCCGTCACTGGTCGGGCCGGCACATGCTGGCCTGACTGGTTTGCTCCGAAAGATCGTAACAATCGACCGTATCAATTGACCTTAACAATCCCCCGAACTTATTCGTAAACTTCCTTCCTTTTCCCTTTTTCGCCGGGTAGATCACTTCCTTATGCGATCCATTCATACATTCCTGACAAACCTGTCGCTGGATGCAGATTAAGGCTGAAGCCGCGTTTTTATGCACAGCACTGGTGCGGACTTTTTTTCTGGCCGTTTTACTGCACTGATGTCCGGCAATCTGGTGGCTTGAATCGACCTCCTTTGGCACGTTTTTACTTAAAGCTGAACATCCGGGGGCGACTGTCTCTTGAAGCGTGACGTGTGTGTGATAATTTTATTATCAGGCAGAGGCAAATGACGAAATTTTTCGTCGCGGTAAGCAACTTCTTACTGGTGCCGCTGTCTTTAAGCATGCCTTGTTCAGCATTTTGAACGTTTGGAGGAAATGCAGATGAAAAAAGGAAAAATAGCGGCGTATCGTCGCAAGTCGATGATTTTCGGTGGCATTGTGGGCGCCGGGTTTGGCATCGTTATGGGAAGCCTGACGGATGCCTCTCTGGAAGCCGCACTGACCGGTTTCTTCGGCGGTCTTATTCTGGGTGAGATGATTACCTATGGACGCAACTTCCCGGTACATCACCAGCATCAGGCAAAAAAATAAAAATTCCTGCGTGGCGGCCTTGGGTAGGCCGCCGACGCCCTTTATGATGTAACAAAGTCATCGCTTCGGATGGGTCTGTGACATCAGCTGATCTCCCCTTGGGCAACTCACCCCCTGAGTTGCCGACCAAATACTATCTGGATAACTTTCACTGTCTATTACGGCAGGTCGCTGATCTTTACGCTGATCTTCTTACGCCTTCTGAACTTGAGTTCTATGAGGATTTCACGGACCTGAGCGAAGACGCGCAGTGTCTGTACGTGCGACTGGTAAGCCGACGCGGTGACTGGTTTCGCGAGGATAAACTGAATTATCCGGAAATAGAAAATCTTGCGGCGGCGGCTGAAGAACTGGCTGAGGCACGCTTTATGTCGGTCAGGCACACACAGAAGCCGGACCCTGACGAAATCGCCGAATGGCTCCCCCTGTTCACACGCCCGGAGCTCACCGACTGTGTGCGTTTGATTAACAAAGATCGACCTCACGACACGCAGGACGGACAGAATGGAAAGAAGATAGCGCCATCGAGTAGCAAAACGGTACTGTTAGAATATCTTCTGGCCGGTGTCAGAGACAGCCCTGAAGCAATCGGCTCTTTCCTGCCTGATACCCGCCTTTTCTGTGTTTTTGGAGAGGCAGAGCTGGAGACCTTCCGTTTATTATTTTTCGGAAACCTGTATCAGGATTTCACAGAGTTCGTA